>Ga0247832_1004979_pt1 | contig 15951 bp, 14 predicted proteins | sample LaCruzMarch2015__10_FD_192407 | JGI IMG/M metagenome (GOLD analysis project Ga0247832, IMG submission 192407) | Freshwater microbial communities from meromictic Lake La Cruz, Castile-La Mancha, Spain - LaCruzMarch2015_4m | ecosystem: Environmental > Aquatic > Freshwater > Lake | place: Spain... | reverse complement strand
CCAAAGTAGAGCGCCGCGGCGATGGACCCGCCCAAGACAATAAGGAAGAGAGCGATCCCAATGACAATGGTATTCCGCGAGGGGCGTGCGGCGTACACCACCCCCATTTGTTTTCACAGCAAAAAAAAGTGCTTGCCCCTTTTTACCCCATCCATGTGTCGCCTTTTTTTTGAGGGGGAATCGGAAAATTGGAAAATTGGAAAATTGGAAAATTGAGAAACTGGAAAATTGTTTTTTTTTGATTATAGACGCAACAAACCGCCACGTCACTACACTCTACACTCCTCAAACCCCGAAAAGGGGTACTAGCCGAGTACCCAACTTGGCCCAAAAAAGTGGTTTGGCCCCAAAAAATCCGAAAAATGGAAAATTGGAAAACTGGAAAATTGGAAAACTGGAAAATTGATTTTTTTTTTGATTATAGACGCAACAAACCGCCACGTCACTACACTCTACACTCCCCAAACCCCCCTTTCGGGGTACTAGCCGAATACCCAACTTGGCCCAAAAAAGTGGTTTGGCCCCAAAAAATCCGAAAAATGGAAAACTGGAAAATTGGAAAACTGGAAAATTGATTTTTTTGATTATAGACGCAACAAACCGCCACGTCACTACACTCTAACACTCCTCAAACCCCCCTTTCGGGGTACTAGCCGAGTACCCAACTTGGCACAAGAAAAGTGGTTTGGCCCAAAAAAATCCGAAAAATGGAAAATCGGAAAATTGGAAAATTGGAAAATTGGAAAATTGGAAAATTGAAAAACTGGAAAATTGATTTTTTTTGATTATAGACGCAACAAACCGCCACGTCACTACACTCTAACACTCCCCCAAGCCCCCTTTCGGGGTACTAGCCGAGTACCCAACTTGGCCCACAAGGGGGTTTGGCCAAATAAAATCCGAAAATCGAAAAATTGGGAAATTTAATTTTTCAGATTATAAAACAAATCGGGCCAAACTCCCCCCCCCAAAAAAAAACAAAAAAGAAAATGGCGGGGAGCGTGTATGCGCTCGCGACGCCGTCTATGCCCGGGATCGTCGCGATCGGCGCGACACAAGCCACGCCCGCGCGCGCTCTCGCCGAGGCGAACGCGTCGGACGCGTGGCGCGCCCCGGAGCCGTATGCGCTCGCGTGTCACGTCGAGGTCGACGACGCGCTCGCGGCGGAGCGCGCGATCCAGGCGCTGCTTGTGGCAAGGCGCGTCCACCCACGGCGCGCGTTTTACCGCGCGACGACCGACGAGGCGCGCGGGCTTATGGCGCTCATCGGGCGCGCGGGACACACCACAGGCCAGCCGGGCCAGCCGGGGCTCGGTGGCCCGAGTGGCACGAGTGGCCCGAGTGGCCCGAGCGGCCCGAGCGGAGCGTCGCTTGGAGCGTCACTTGGAGCGTCACTTGGAGCGTCGCTTGCCCGAGCGGTCGACGCGATAAGGGCCTTGGCAAGGGCATTGGCCGCGGCTATCCCCGCCGTCGTGACGCCCCGCTGGTGGTGGCAATCGTGCCTCGCGTCCGCGCACTTTGTGGCTGAAAAAGCCACGGCCGCGGCGGCAACGGCCCGAGCGGCGGCGAAGATCCTTGCGCGGCTCGTCGCCGTGCTCTCGTACGGGCCATAAGAGAGCCGAAAAGCCGAAAAGCCGAAAAGCCGAATCCTCTATTGCTTCGCGCGGAGCGTTCTCGGAGCCGCTACGCTAGTGCGCCGCGCGTGGGCGTGCTGAGATGCGCTCGATGCCCCGGTTCCCTTCACCGCGTCCGAGACTCGAAGACGGGACGCACAAAGTCGGCTGGGAACACTTAGCGGGCTCATTGAGTCCATCGAGTCCATCGAGCCCATCAGGCTCACGAGGCGCGCGAGGCTCCATGTTCGGCCGTAACGCCCCATCCGGTCGCTTCCGATGACACCCCGGACGTCGTCACCGATCGCAGTGCGCTCAGATTGTCGCCCGACGCGGACCTCCGCAACAGCGACCATTTGAGCGGCTCGGTCGCGACGTCGTCTCGGACATCGCCTCGGTCGCCGTCCATCGCCTTGCTCATTAGTAGACTCATTAGTGGACTCATTAGTGGACTCATTAGTGGCTCAAGAAGACGCACACACCCAGCGGACTCCACGGACTCCACGGACTCCACGGACTTCTTAGCTTGTGGCATTTGAATACTCCACACCCCCCCCCCTCGGGGCGCGGTATGTACATTTTGTTTTCAAAAATTCAAAAATTCAAAAATTCAAATTCAAAAATTTACAGAGGTCTCGCGCCGAGACGCGGCGCGCAGGGCTCCATTGCAAGCACGCGTCCAGCATCTCCTCGTACCACGCGCCATACGACGTGCCCACCCGCCCCCCCCCTCCCCACGCGCCGAGCGAACACCTTCGACCACGGTCTGGCGGCGATTTGCTGAACGCCCACCCCCAGAGCATCCAAGTTGAGCGCAGAGGGCGGCTCGGGCACGCTCGTCGGCATGTGCGCGATGTCATCGGCCGTCACCATCCCCCGAATCCGGATGATGCGCGACATCACTTCGACTTGCGTGTCGCCCGTAAACAGCGGGCCGCCGTACGCAAACTCGGCCACGATACACCCAAACGACCATATATCCACCGACGTCGAGTATAGATCGCGGCCGAGTATGAGCTCCGGGCTCCTATAAAAGCGCGTACACACGTACGTCGCGCTCGGCTTCGTAGAGCCGGAGCCGGAGCCGGAGTTTAGGATACAATCGCGCTCCACGAACTTCGCGCTGCCGAAATCGCACAATACCAGTCGGTTGGTCTGCACGTCCACCAGCACGTTTTCCGGTTTCAAATCGCGGTGCATCAAGCCCAGTTTCTCGAGATGCCGCAGCGCGCTCGCGAGTTGCCCAACCATCGACGTCATCCGACTCGTCTTCATCCGCATGGTGCTCTCGGCGAGGCGATCCAAGACACCACGCAGCGTCTCGGGGAAAAACTCCATTACCAAATAAAGCGTCTGCAGCGTCTGCAGCGTCTTATGCAACGGCCCAGGCTCCGGCGCAGTGCCGTCGACTACCGGGAGTTTCTCGGTCTCTTCGGTCTCCGTCCAGTAGCCCAATACGCGCACGATGCCGGCGTGCGGGTCCAGTTCGAGCCTGATACACGTCTCCAGCTCACGATTCTCGTGGCCCGGTGTCTCCGCGACGCGCTTCACGGCTACCCGGCCGATGGGCGCCGATGGCGTATCGACAACGTGCACGCTCCCGAACGCGCCGCGCGCCCATATAGAACCGAGCGCGACGGGCACGCACCGCTCGAGTCCGGATGCAGCTCCGCACATAAAAACCCAAAAAAAGGCCTCTCTCTCTCCCGTCTCATACACACCGGCATGTTTTTTCCCGTTTTCGATTGTTCACATTGCCAAACCTTGCATTTTTGGATATGATTGAGGTATGATTGATGCATTTGGCACATTTTGATACATTGTTTTGAGACGCTTTCCTACACCGCCCCGTAAAAAAACCGTAGGGCTTCGCGTTGCTCATCGGAATCAACTATATCGCGAGCCCGTCGAACCGGCTTTACGGGTGCGTGAACGACGTCCTGAACGTCCAGCTTGCCCTCACGCGGATGCGCCCCGGCGTCGAGATCCGCGTGCTCCACGACTCCGGGTCGGAGTCATCGTCCGCATCGTCAGGGCCTTCGAGGCGCAATATCCTCCTCGGGTTCGCGTGGCTCCTCGAGGGGCTCGCGCCAGGAGAGTCAGTCTACGTACACTATAGCGGCCACGGCGGCCTCACCGTCGACCTTTCCGGCGACGAGCGTACGGGCCTCCCGGGCCTCTCGGGCCTCTCGGGCCTCTCGGGCCTCTCGGACTCGGGCCTCCGGGACTCGTGCATTTTCCCCATCTCCGCGAGCGGCCAGATCGAGCGCATCACCGACGACGAGCTCCGCATTATCCTCGCCGCTCGCCGTCCCGTCGCGGTGCAAGCTCACCGCCGTCTTCGACTGCTGCAACAGCGGGACGTGCCTCGACTTGCGGTACTCACTCGCGGGGGCGCGCGCTCACGATCGTCACGCAAAACCGCGCGTACCGCCGCACGGACGGGGACGTGCTCTTCCTCAGCGCGTGCACCGACGCGCAGCTTGCCGCGGAGACCGTCACGCCCGCGGGCTCGCCCGCCGCGTTCCTCGCGACGATCGCTGGCACGCCGCAGCTCGAGCTCAACCGCGTCTTGTGCGCGATCCGGGGACGGGTACACCCAGCACCCACAAGTCTCGTGCGGCCGCGCCGCGATTTTGTAGGCGCGTTGGCATTTTTCCATTAGATTCGGATTTGCCACGCGCGGAAGACGAGCGCGCGAAGCGCGAGCCAACACAGGACCACGAGCCCTAGCACGAGCACCGCCGCAATCGGCACCACGAGCTTGTTCACCGTGTACATCACGTGCCACCCACGCTCCGTGTGCAAACCGAGCGCGCCGTAGTAGGTCCACGTGAGCTTGCGCACAACGGCGTCGTACGCCCCGCCCTCGCACCGAGAGCACCACGTCGACGAGTTCGCGCTCTTCGCGTTGCGGTCGAGCACCTGGTACGCGATCGGCCGCGTGTACGTGATCTTCGCGGGCATGGGGGCGAGGATGGCCCCGTCGATGTGATCGCGCGACCCCACACAAGCCTCGAGAACGGCTCGCGCGGCCGCCGGAGAGTATATGGTCGCGTGACAGTGGCCGAAAAAAAGACCCGCGAACCGCCAGTGCCCCCCGCCGTGCGGGAGCATCACGCCGATCGACCCGAGCGAGTATATCGAGAACGCGCGCGTCGCAACGAACCGGTCGACCGCACTAAGGTCCTCCCGCGCCGTCGCCGTGAGACGCGCGTCGTCCTCGAAGACGAGCACGGGGACCGACGTGTCCGCTCGAGAGAGCACGCTGCGGTACGCGTGGATGATATCCTGGTTCGTCGCGTCGACGACCTGCCCGCTTTCCCGCGTCTTATGGCACGCGCGGAAGCCCCTGTTCCTCTGCACGTACGTGCGCGCGGCGACGCCGTGCAGCCACGGGAACGTCTCCGTCTCGTGCATCGTGAGGATGTACGCGCACGCCACCGAGCGGAGCATCGGCGCCGCGGCTCCCGCTCTCCTGGCAGCGTCCGGCTCGAGCCCGGGCCCGTCCGGCCCGTCCGGCCCGCACTCGTGTACTAGCTCGAGCGTGTAGCACTCCATTTACAGAAGCGTCTCTCCCCCTAGGATTATCCCCTAGGGTTATACTGATTTATTTGGAAGGGGGCGCATTTTTGTTTTTCTAGCCGGCTTTTTTGCAATGCGGTACTTTTGTCTCCGCGCAACGACACGCTTTTCCGGCGCATCATGTAATCGGAACCCCCCGTAAAACTCGACAAAACCCCGGAAAAACTCGACAAAACCCGGAAAACCCGGAAAACACGACCACAGTAAAACAAAGACCAAAAAAACCCCCAAAACCAAAAAAGCAAAAAAAAACAAAAATTATAAAAGAAAAATGCGCGTGACGAAGGTGAACAACGATGGCCTGCACTTCAAACGCTCGATCGCCGAGCGGTCGCACCTCGTGCTCGCGACAGACTCGCTGGCCTCGGCCTTGCCGCGCCTCCTCGTGCAGGAGGAGGACGAGAGCGGCGTGCTCCGCACCATCAAGCAGCTCGACTTCGGCGCCGCAACGGGCGGCACGCTGTTCCTCGACTCGATGGCGAGCGTCGGCGACAAGATCCTCGTCGGGCAGCAGGCCTCGCTCGCCGACGGGACCGAGACCGACGCCGCATACCGCACCGGGTACGGCGTCCTCGACTTCCACGAGGCCGGTGAGGCCCGTGAGGCCAGTGAGGCCGGTGAGGCCGGTGAGGCCGCTGCGGCCGGTACCGACCCAGCGGGCCTCGGGCACTTCACCGTCTCGAACTCTGTCTTCGTCGACGGCGAGACCCACGCGTCGGCGTTCGTGTGCCTCTCCGACGCGCGGCTCAAATCGCACGTCAGGACGGTGACAGACGAGGAGGCCGCGCTCGTGTACGCGATCCGCGCCGTCACGTACACCATGATGGGCGCCGAGTCGGCCGGCGTGATCGCGCAGGAGCTCGAGCGCGTCTTCCCACGCGCCGTGCGCACGCGGCCGACGGGCGTGAAGAGCGTCGACTACCAGCAGGTCAACACGCTCCTGCTTCGCGCGCTCCAGCTCCTCGAGCGCCGCGTGCGCGCGTTGGAAGATGAAACCCAGAACAAATAAAATAACAAAAAAGAAATAATAAAAAGGGTAAGGGGGGAAATGGCGGGGTTGGTGGCGGATTCGCGTCTTGCTCACCCACCAAGCGGCCTGTTCTTGCATACCGCGAGGGCTGCCACAACCGCATCGAACACGGGCCCTTTCGGGTTTTCTCCTTGTATCGTGCCAAGGGCAGCAACAGCGCCGTAAAAAATCGTGATTCGACGCTAAGTACTCGACAAAGCACGGAAACACAGCACGCAATCCGGGGTCCATTTTGGCATCGCTTTGGGCGGCATCGACTAGGATCTGCATATCTCCCGCCGTGGGTGCACACGTACCGCCGGCGTTGCACGCATTCACGTGATCGTGTCGGTGCACTTTCGACACCGCCTGCATGAAACACTCGGATACCCTATCGAAGAACGCCGCAGTCAAGCCAAGCTTGCTAAATTGAGCGGATGTAGAGAGCTTAGCCCTAAAAAGCCCCGCTTGCTCAGCCACTTGCTCGGGCGTCCAGTTTCCAGCCGATCCAGGCGCTCCCGTGGGTGACCCTCCGCTTCCGCTTCCGCTTCCCGCCGAGGTCGCCAGCCACACAAAGAGTAAGACGAGGCCGATATAGCCTAGTACCACCGCGGCACTCACAGAGCCATTCCGGATCGCCGCCATTTTTTTTGGACATCGTTTTTTTCGTGCGAGTTTGCGTTTTCGTTTGCACACCAAAGAAAAAAAAGAAAAAAAAGGCGGGGTTTGGGTTTTGGCGGATTCGCGTGTTGCTTTGCCTCAGCCACTGTATGCCACCCCAAATGGCAGGCTTGGGGCTATATCCAAGCGCCATCATGCCACCATGCCAATGCATGCCATAATCGCTCCTGTGATGCTGTCCCCCGGCTTGGCATTTTTCAGCGCGGCCATGGCGCCGCTAAGGTCGTAATTAATGGATAAATACTCAATAATGCAAGGCCACGCACGAAGCATCGCGGGCGGCGAACTTTTAGGCGCAGCCGCCTCCATGATCTTCTTTAGTTCGGGAGGCCAATTGCCTTTTTTCACGCCGCCAAAGCAGCTGGACATGGCGCGAATATCCGCTTCCGTTGGCTCGCAGTTCGAATCATTGGTGTTGCACAACTTCGCGTAATCGTAAGTGTACACGGTCGCCATGGCTTTCGTGTAACAGTCGGAAAGCATATCGACGAAGGACTGCTCTAGGCCAAGCTCGCTAAGGACCCTCTCCTTGTAGGCCGTCGTTTGCTCCGCCACTTGCGCGGCCGTCCAGTTTCCAGCCGATCCAGGCGCCCCCACTCCCGTGGGCGACCCTCCGCTTCCGCTTTTGCTTCCCGCCGAGGTCGCCAGCAGCACAATGATTATGATGAGGAATATGAAGCCTAGTACCACACCGGCAACCACAGAGCCTTTCGTCGCCATTTTTTTGTGCGTCCTTTTTTTGTTTCGTTGTGGGCGTGGATGGCGCCCCTTTTTTTGTTGACGTTGGGGTTTGCTTTTCCTGCTACCACCCACCGAAAAAAAAATTGGGGTCGCGGGGCTCCCCAATACAAAAGGTCCAAATGGTCCAAAAAAAATGGTCGCTTCCAACGCAAACTACCGAGTCCTTACTCAACCGCGGGCGCGCGACGACGGTAGAGGGCGCCAAGAGCGCGAAGAGCGCGAAGAGCGCCACACAAAGACGCACACAAAGGCGACGATGAGGAAAGAGATGAATACGTAGGCCTCGTACACAGGGCGGCACGGCCCCACGTCCCCAATGTTTCCCGTGACGCCATCGGGGAACGTCGTGCGGTCCTGCACGAACGCCGGAGGGTTCACGTATACCACGAGGCGAGTTCCGCGCACGGTGGACGCGTAGACCTGCGTGAGGACGTCGATGATACACACGGGGCTCCGGTCCGCGAACCCAAGTAGAACCATCGCCCCCGTGCGCGTGTACACGCACGCGCCCGTGCAGAGCGCGCGCAGCCCCGTGACGTACCTCCCTTGCCCTTCGAGCCCGGCGAACGGGCCCAGCTCGCCAAATGACCGCGAGCCGCATCGCCCCGAGCAGTACTCTAGGAACAGGAGATCGAACTCCGGCGCGCCCGCGATCATCTCGTCGACCGTCTGCGTATGCCGCGTCGGGACCGTCCGGACCAGGTCGTCCTCCAACAAGAGCAAGTACTCACGCCCCGAGTCAATGAAGTGGACCAGCGCGCGCAGGTACGTGAGATAGTGCGCCCGGAACGCGGGCGTCCGGGGGAACGTGCCGAGCGCGGCACACGCGGGGTCGTCGCGGTGAACGAATAGTCCCATGTCCGTCGTGAACTGCGGCTCGAGCCCCTCGCTACGGCACATCGCGAGCATGTGCGCGCGCCGCTCTGGCTTGCCAGGCGTGCAACACACAATTGTCATCACGTCTATTGCCATTTTGGGCAGGTCCCCTTTGGGGCCTTTTTAGGGTACATTTTATTTTATTTTCGCCCGCACTTTTCAGATTTTTCATGCCTCTGCGCCGTCTTCGCCATACGCGGCGGCGCATGCTCGCAGCGCGCAACCCGGCCCTCGGTGCGTGCTCCACGCCAACGTGGCGAGGTCGAGCCGGAAAAACGTCTCCGCCGCGGTACACCTGTACAAGCCGCCCCCCTCGCTACAGCTCGCTCCTTCGGCTCCTTGGCCTCCTTGGCCTCGGGCCTCAAAACCGCCGAGGACGTAGAACGCGCCGTCCATCTCCGCGCCCGCACACTCGCTCCGCGCCGCAGGCATCGGCGGGAGAGAGACCCATCGCGAGCGCCCCGCGTCGTAGTATTCCGCCGTACGAACGGCCGCCCCCATCGCCCCGATCCCGCCCGCAACGTACACGTCCACGCCGACCGTCGCGAACGCCGCGAGGGCCCGAGGCGCGAGCATCGCCGGCGCGACGCGCCACCCGACGGCTGGAACGTAGAGCTCCGCGTGCGCGAGGATCTCGCCCGCCGAGCCGATCCCGCCGCACACCAGCAACGCGCCGCTCGTTTCCGCGGCACAGCACGCGCGCCGCGACCGGAGCATGAACAACCTCCCCTTCAGCCCCGAATCGACGTCGTACACGTCGACGTCCTCGCACGGTCGAAGCCCAGAGATGCCACCTACAGCAAAGATCCGCGTCCCTAGCACGGCGCACGCGATCTCCCGCCTGCCGAGCAAAAACGCCTCGCACGGCGCCCAGACGCCGCCCACGATCCGCTCCACCGCTCGGCTCCCGCCTACGGCGTACGCGACGCCGCCGACGCGGCATATCGCGCCCGCTCCACGCGCCGACGCGAGCGCGGGCTCGGTGCACGACCACTCGTGCGCCGCGTCGAGAAAGTGCAGCAACTGCGACTCGTCCGGAAGTACCCAGACCCCTCGCGCCGGCGCGCGGTCCCTAGCCGGCATCCCGCGCCACGGGTACCGCACCAGCGCGTCCAGCTCCCACAACCCCGCATTGCCGGCATCGGCGCCGGCATTGGCGCCGTTCGCCGCCCACCAAGCGCACACGGCGCGCGCGACGACACCCTCCGTGCGTACCGACAGCTCGTCCGAGCCCAGCAGGACAACGAGCTCCGTGTGCGAAAGCCGCGAAAGCCGCGAAAGCCGCGAAAGCCGCGAGAGCCGCGAAAGCCCGCTCGGCCCGCTCGGGTCCGACTGCACTTGCGACTCCGACTCGGAGACGGAGCATATCCGCCCGAGAAACTTGCCGACGGCGCGGCACCCCGCTCGCCGCGCAACTGCAGACCCAAGGGCGTGCGCGCGAACCCAGAACCCGAGGGCCGTTTCCGCCGTGAGCAGCCCGTGCCGTTCCACGTGCGCGCACGCCAAGCGCTCGCCCTCGTCGCAGTCGAGAAAAAGGCTCAGCGCGACGACCTCGAGCGCGCCGTCCAGCTCGGTCTCAAACGCGCCCCCGTCGAGCTCGAAGCGCCCAAGGTAAATGCACGACAAAACGCACTCGAAGAGCTCCGGCGCCCAGTGCAGCGTCGCCGTCGTCGACGGAGAGCCCTGCCGCGACCCGACGCCCGTCGCGTGCGCGGTTCGGAAGTACCCGCACGCCGCCGCGAGGACCGCACGATTCACCTCGAAAACCCGTGCCGATCCGGGTTCGCATGATGCGCATGATGCGCCCGATGCGCATGATGCGGGCGCATCCACGCACCGGACCGTAAGGTCCGAGAGCTCCCCGCGCCGCGCCGCGGAATACACGCGCGCCAGAAGAGCGCCCGCCATTTTTTTGGGGACGAAGGCGGTTTTTTGGGGTTTTGGGGTTTGGGGTCCGGAGCCGTTAAAATGAAAATTAAAATTAAAATTAAAATTAAAATTAAAATTAAAATTAAAATTAAAATTAAAATTAAAATTAAAATTAAAATTAAAAGGTTAATTGTACGGTAGGCGCCGCGACGCTCATGGACTCTCAAGGACTCTCAAGGACTCTCAAGGTTTGGCCAGGCGCGTAAGGCGCTTCGCGACCGGCGATGTCGTGCCGCCCACAGACTGCGAGTTCCGCGTGCTCCGCGTGCAGCGAGAGGCCGAAACGAGCGCGTGTCGAATGAGCGGAGAGAGCCGCGGTCGTTTCGTGGCGCGAGTAAGGGCCTTCGACTTAGAATTCGTCCGATGCAGCTGAATTCGCGGAATTCGCGGAATTCGCGGGCCCCGGATCCACGCCAATTAGGAGACTTGGCGTGCTCAGTGGCGAGACGAGTGGGTCGAGTGCATCGAGTGCATCGAGTGGATCGGCGAGCGCCGCGACATTTTCGTCCGTAGACGCGGCGCCGGGGCAACAGCAGCCGCGAGCGTCGGCATCGGCCCCGGCGCAGATGAGGCCAACGAGCGCGTCAAACTCACTCCCCCCTTCCGCCGGCGTCACGAAGTCGCGCATATCACACACATTTTGGGGCACCTTGTCCCGCTTCACACATCGAGCTTAAAATTGAAACTGAAACTGAAACTGAAACTGAAAACTGAAACTGAAAACTGGAAGCGTGGAGATTACAGAAAGGGGATCGGCACTGTTTAGATTTTTTTTGCGTTCGGTTAAATTTTTTTTTGGGATTTTGGGGGGCTCCGGGGTTTACTTTTTTTTTACCAAGGCACCTCGAGCTCCACGTCGACGCGCATTCGACTGCCGCCGTGCGAGCCGTGCGAGCCGTGCGAGCCGTGCGAGCCAGGAGAGCTCGGCGAGCTCGTCGGCGGCGGATTCGGGTCGTGTCTGCACACGGGGCACGCGCTGCGCGACGACGACGACCACCACGCACGAATCCCGCGGCAACCGTCCGTCGTGAGCGCGCAGTGGAACGTGTGCCTGCACTCGAGCGTCACGGTGTTCGCGCCGCCTCGCTCCACCTCGGATAGGCACAGCGCGCACGTCCCGTCGCCGTAAAAAACGCCCGCGCCGAGTGCGCCGGGAGCGCCACGACCTCGCGATTCGTTTAGTCGAGAGAGAAGCGCGTCGATCGTCTCGTCACGCGTCGGCGGCTCCGGCGCCTCGTCGTACACCTCGCCGTACCACTCCATCGGAGTCTCCGGCCTCGGGTTCCGGCTCACGGTGAAGGCAGCAGCACTCGGCGCGTTGAACTGCCGCGAGGGGTCGTCGACGATCCACCACTTCATCGCCGCGGGCACCGCGTCGTACTTGGCGACCAGCGCCGCCCTAAACGGCGCCAGGGCGCGCTGCGTTCCGACCCGCCTCGCGCCCGTCGCGAGGGCGCCTCCGACCGCGACCACGAACGTCGCCAGATCGGACTCCTCGAGCCCGAGAACTCGCTGGAGCGAACGCACGTTCACGACCCCGTTGCGGACCGCGCCACGCACCGCCGCGTCTATCAGCCCCTCGAACGCCGCACGCGGAAGCACGTCCTCGAACGTCGGCTCCGTTGCCGCGTACGACGCGAGGGGAAGAAGCACCCGCCCGTGCCGCGAGCCCCGCGAGCGGTCCGTGTGCTCGCTTACGCCGACGAGCACGAAGCGATTCGACCCCGAGGCGAGCTGCCTCGTGTTCGACGACGCCATCATGTACGAGCGGCCCGGCCTCGACCCACCGAGCCGGAGCCGACGAAGGGCGCCCGTCGCATGGCCTCTGCCATCGCCGAGCGGATCGTAGTCGCTCTCGCTCCCCACCCCGCGCGCGGTCTCGACGTCGCCAACCGCGAACCGGCCGTGCACCGTTCGCGGCGTCACACACATCCCGAACTGCCCCAGCCGGATCGGGACGTCGCACTGCAGCGCGTCGGAGCGCATGTGCGCGAACACCAGCGCGAACCCGCGTCGAAAGTACTTCGCGAGCCGGTGCGCGTAGCTCGTGCTCTGGTACGGAGGGTACACGATGTTCGCGCGGTACAGCATCGCGAACGCGCCCAAGGCCGTCATCTGCGTTCTCTCGCCGTCGAAGCACACGCAGCTCGAGCACACGTCGAAGCCGTGGAGCATGCTCGCCTTGCTCTTGAACGCGCGCAGCACGAGCTGCAACTTCAGCGTCGTCACGCCGCTCTCCGGAGAGTCCCCGTCACGGACGATGTCGAACGTCAAAAGGCCCTCCGACAGCGTCTCCGTGATGCGCCTCGCGTCGGCGTACGCCGCGCGGATCTTCTCCGCCACCTCGTGCGCTTTCCCCCAATCCGGACCCATGTCGTACACGAAGAAGTCCACGTCTCCGACCTCGGAGTCTCCGCGGCAGAACGGCCACGCCGCCGCTCCGCCCGCGACGCACACGTTCTCCGTCGAGCGCACGATCGACATCACCTCGGGGAACTTCGCGCCGAACTTCGCCGAATACTCCGCCTGATTTAGCCGCTCCGCGCTCGACCACCCGCGCGGCGCGACCGTCGCGAGCGTCGGCACGTACATCCCGAACCGGTCGGAGCGCGCCCACTCGTCGACGCTCACCAGACCCGACGCCGGTCCGTCCTCAACATCGTCGCGCCTGAATCGGTCGTTGTACGCGATGAGCGCCGCCGCCCCCGCCGTCGCGAAGTCGATGCCGTCGACGCCGACAATCTCGACAATGCGGCTGAGGCCGTTGAGGCCGTTGAGGCCGTTGAGGCCGAGCGCGCCCACGTCCGTCATCACCCGCGCGAAAAAAAGAACAAACCGCCTTTCCCCCAAAAAAACAAAACACAAAAACCGAAACCCCAAAAAAGAATCTCCCATAATTCTTTTTCGAATTCGGAGGTCGGGGTATAAAAGGGATTCGAGTTTTGTGTGGATTTTTTGCTCGTAGCGAGGCGTCTTTCGATGACGCGGGGAAAACAAAGAACAAAAAAAAAAAACTTGTTCGGAGGTCGTGGGAGCCCACGTCGACGCCGCGAAAAAAGGGCGGACGTAGAACGGGGCTTTAGACGAACCGCGAACCGGCGCGTGCGCTCGAGCCGAACACTTGACCCACCATGAGGCGTGGTTGTGGGTTATCTTGTTGTTGGTAACGTCGCGAAGTCGGTGCGGGGTTGACGGTTGTCGCGATGTGCACGGATGAAAAGTAGTGCCCCCCCCTCGTCGTCGCGCGTAGATCATCAAGCTCCGTGACGCCACTCTGCCGAATCGTTTCGAGGCACTCTTCGCTGTAAGCCAGATTCCCACCACTATTCACATGCTGGTCTACCCCCTGCGCCACAGAGTATGTAGGAACACGTGGGGCCAAACTCACAGCCGGCTCATAGAGCCGTTCGGGAACGCCACCCTCGTTTTTTGGGGCAAGTTCATGGAGCTCGTCGCCAGGTTGCATTCCGAATGCCGGCTCACTCTCATCTGACGCCGCTGGCTCATTCGGCGGATCGCTGAGTGCGATATCCACAATGTGCACGAGGCCACTCACTTCCAAACCTAGGGCGACGATCGCGACGCTCACCCCCTCGACGATCATCGCGTCGAGCCCGGCCCGTACTGCCAACTCGAAACGTGCTCCGCCGGTAGGGGCTTCCGCTTAAAAGCGGAGAGGAAAGGAAGGAGCGCGCGGTGCGGTTTGGCCGGGGGTTGGTTTCTATGGCTTCTTTTTTTAGACGAACCGGTGAGGCGGCCCGACTCGCCCGAACCCCGGGGCCGCCTTCTCGCCTGGCGGACCAAGCCCACCGAGCGGAACGAGGACGGCATCGAAGTAGCGCCCGCGCGCCGCGCGCCCACCCATGGCCCGCCGCGCGCTCGGGCCGCTCGGGCCGTCGTCAACGTACGCGACCTCCTCGTTGAGGAGCTCGTTCACGAGACTCACGAAATCGGCGTTGCTGATCGCATATGCTCCCTCGTCATCGGCGCACGGGACGCGCGTCACGAGCGCCAACCCGACGCCCTCGCGGATCATCGCGTCCAACCCCGCGCGCACGGAGACCCGCACGCACTCGACGAAAAGGCTTTTCCTTTTGCTGCCCCCCTCGCTTTCTTTGCGCCCTTTCTTTGCGCCGCTCGCGTTCGGCCCGATCACAAACACGAGCGCGGCCGTGGCCTGCGTGCCCGAGTGGCGTAGCTTCGCGTCGCGCACGACCCACGCGTCGCCGAAATCCGCCGCGCTCGTCGTCTTCGCGTAATCCACATTTTGGATCGTCTCGATGCGTTTAGGTTCTGTTTTCGCGTCGTTGCCGCGCTCTGCCGCGTGCACCACCCCCCACCGGTACGCGATTGTGGCCCAAAAGAGCTCATTCATGGCGTCGCTGTTGCCGGTCTCGCACTCGCCGCGCATCCACGCGCTCACAACGACCTCCTCCTGCGTCGCGTGCTCTTCGCGCATCATCGCGCCAACATCGACCGAAAAGTAACCCCCGCCGCTGTTTCTCGGACTACAGACACCGACATTCACGAGATCACGTGCCGGCCGCCCACCATCCGCAAAAACCAGGATCCCGGCCAAGGCGCCGCTCGAGTTGAACGCACACAAATGGACGGCCGCTTCAGCTCGCGTGTCCGCCACAGCGCACGGTTCGCGCGCAGGCGCGCGCGAGTGACTCACCAACACGGGCGGTTGCGAGACAAACGAGGCAATCGCATTTATCCCAGCGAAGCGAGTCGGCCGACGATACTCGCACACCCTTCTCGCCGCGGCGAACGCGCGCTCATACCGATCAAGCCCTCTATCGTCGAGCCCGTCGAGCATGCAAACATATAACGTCAGGCGCCTGCTATCGGCGATAGGGAGCGCCCCGACGGCTGCGTACAAAGCGCGCGCGTCTAACTCCGCGCCATGATGATACGACAGGGTCAACAGCGGATGTATAACAAGATTAACAAGATCAACACGACTAGCAGGACCTGTGTCGGAATCGTGTGCATCGTGTGCATCGTCCCCCGAAGCAGCATCAATCGCGGTTTTCAACACGGTTACGTACTCCCCGGTGAGCTCACGCAGAACACCCACAAAATTTCCACGGGTCCCTCCCTCGGGGTCAACGGCCCTGCGCCTCAGATTGAGACGCGGCAAATGTGCGTCGCGGATAGTTCCATCGCGAGGAGTCTTGAGCACCGCAACTGCCGTTCCTTCTCTCTCACTGCACGAGCCCACCCCCCGCGATATATGGACGCGCGGAAACGCAGGTGCATCGATCGGACCGCTCGCGGCGTGCGTGCCGTAAGAGCCAGCAACGGCCGTGCCGACGGCAGCAGCTAGGGCCATAGCACCGGCAACTGTGGCGGCCGTCGGAGCGACCCTAACGCGCCACGCGGGTCGAGAGGCTGGCCCGGCGGCGCCCTTCGGCGCTAGTCGGGCGCGCTCCACGGCCCGGATGCCGCCCCCGCCGGGGTGTGTGCTCATTTATCGACTTTCCGCTTTCGCTAGACCCGTTAAAGAACAAA
>Ga0247832_1004974_pt1 | contig 15955 bp, 19 predicted proteins | sample LaCruzMarch2015__10_FD_192407 | JGI IMG/M metagenome (GOLD analysis project Ga0247832, IMG submission 192407) | Freshwater microbial communities from meromictic Lake La Cruz, Castile-La Mancha, Spain - LaCruzMarch2015_4m | ecosystem: Environmental > Aquatic > Freshwater > Lake | place: Spain... | reverse complement strand
AAATGAAACCCCTCATCGAAGAGGGCGTGCATCCGCAGATTATCACGCGCAACATTCGGCTGGCGTCGAGCGTCGCCGTTGCCAAAGTCCGAAATTTGGCCGTACGCTTCGACATCAACGCGCCCGAGGGCCTGGCGATGTTGCACAGGGTCGCATCGACGGCGTTGAATTCCAAGCTCATCGCCACCCATCAGGATCTATTCGCGCCCATGATCGTGGATGCCGTCACGTCGTTGGCCGTGCACGGGGGATTGGACGACCTGCGCTCCATGATCGGGATCAAGAAGATCCCGGGCGGGGACGTACGACAATCGTTCCTCGTCAAGGGCGTGGCGTTTAAGAAAACTTTCTCCTATGCCGGATTCGAACAAATGACGAAGAAATTCAGCCATCCCAAGATACTGCTATTGAACGTCGAGCTCGAATTGAAGAACGAGAAGGAGAATGCCGAAGTACGTATCGAGGACCCGGGGCAGTATCAAAGTATCGTCGATGCCGAATGGCGGGTAATATACGACAAGCTCGATTCGTGCGTCGATTGTGGTGCCAATATAGTACTGAGTCGGCTGCCCATTGGCGATTTGGCCACGCAATACTTTGCCGATCGGGGATTATTCTGCGCCGGTCGTGTCGAGGATGGGGATATGAAACGCGTGGCCAAGGCCACCGGCGCGACGGTCCAAACGAGTACTAATGGGATATATGATGGTGTGCTCGGGACGTGTGCCGACTTTGAGGAAACGCGCGTGGGCGATGAACGGTTCAATATCTTTACCGGGTGTCCGAACGGCCTAACATCGACGATGGTCCTACGGGGCGGGTCGGAGCAATTCATTGCCGAAAGCGAACGCAGTATCCATGATGCCATGATGGTCGTTAAGCGATCATTGACATCCCGTTCCATCGTGGCCGGGGGTGGTGCCGTGGAACTCGAAGTGGCTCGACACTTACGCCAGTATGCACTCGGGATTGAGGGCAAGGGACAGCTCATCGTAATGGCATTCGCTAAGGCACTTGAGATTGTCCCTCGTCAGTTGTGTGACAATGCCGGATTCGATTCCAATGACATCCTATCGGCATTACGTAGGAAACATGCCCAAGATGCAGATGGTTTGTGGTATGGCGTAGACATTGAACGTGGTGACATTATTGACACATTCGCGGCGGGGATATGGGAACCGGCAGATAATAAGAGCTTCTCATTAGCGTCTGCTGCCGAGGCCGCAGGGGTTATCCTCTCGATTGATGAAACAGTCATCAACCCCCGTTCGCAGGATCCAGGTGCCGTCGGTGCACAGGGCATGGGCCAGAAGCCGATGAGTAATATGATGGCTGGTGCGATGGATACTGTGAATGCTCAAAATGGTGGAAGCAGGACGGGCAATCTTGGTGGTGGCGTGTCGTACATGAAGGGACGCGGTGGCTAGGTAAAGCTTTCCTGACACCTGAGAATTGGACTATGACAGACCCCCTATATTCATATGGACGATGAAAGATCTGGAGTTGATACAGCATACTTGTGACGAAAAATGGAGGCACTCCTTTTATTCACAAATGCCTACCTGCACCTAAACATCATTTTACCTAATTCATTATCTACACTCTACTATTATTTATCGTCTTTTGTTACTTGCAGAGCATTTTACTTGATTTTCGGGTGCATTTCAAGTGAACTATGAGGTAAGCCCTACAGACTCCAGCACATGCTGGTACAATTCCGTATCTCTGGCAAGAATTCGTTAAACCAATACTTTTCGTAAGTATAGTAGAGTAGATTAAGGAAGTAAAGAATACACTTTAACTGCTGCGTAAATCGATTGGTAATTCGTCGTTCTCTTGACCAGTTTTTACTAATTTATTCTCACAAACACTTCTCTCCTTATTACAGAAACTGACACTCCATCTTGTGTCTGCCAGATCGCCAATCATAAACCTGACAAAGCTTGCTACAGTACTTCGCACGTCTACATGAACTACACATCTTCATCCGCGACACTTTAAGTCCACCCCCATTTGATTCCAATTTTTTGCCCCGCAATGCCCGCAGTAACATTTCACGAGGGGATGGCTCAGATTTCATCAACGAAGTCTTCTTACCCGGTAGCTCATTTATCAACGTCTCAATTGAAAATATTGGCTCACATGGTTGACATGATTGATTGTTATCTCCATTCCGGCGAAAAGTCTCAGCAAAGTCGTTATTATTCATAGGCGCTAATAATGCACCATGCATCAATCCCCCCAATCCGACACGCTCGTTCCATAAAATCTGAGATCGGAATAAGCTAATACGCTGCTGTTGTTGCTGCTGCTGATCATCATCATCAGCATCACCACCCGCTTCCTCAGCACCACGCATTGCTTTATATGCCCATCGTCCACACATGGAATTCCAACAATGACTCGTTTGATGCTTCCGCACACGTTGACACTCTAAATAATGTCGACCAAGTAATTTGTTCAAGCATGGTGGATCAAGATAATGAATTAGTCTCGCAGCGTCTAAATCGCCAAATTTCGTACGCATTTCAGTGGCCGTTAACTTTTCTTGCCATGCCGGTACATATCCTCGATTGGCGGCAATATTCAAATAATATTCTGATTGGTTGGGTTGCGAATCACGCAATATAAGTGCTAGTGCGTAAAGGGATGGCAAATGACCATCATTACTACCAGTATTACCGCCAGAAGAAGGTGAAGAATATGAAGAAGAAGTGAATTGTATTTCATCATCAATGACGGAGTTTTCGGAAGCAGCAGCAGCAGCAGCATGACGGAGGAGTGCTAGACCTTCAGATATATTCTCATGACAATAGCACAATATCATTGCTATCATATATATAGCTTGTTTATTCCCCGCGACTGCAAATTTGATAAGCTTGGTACATGCCGTAAAGCTAGTGTCGGAATCTAATATTATCCCACCATCTCTACAACTACTACTACTACTACTACTACTACTACTACTATTGCAATTGGATGATGGTGATGCTATCGAATGAAGAGCTGGACCAAAATGATCCAACGCAAATAGATTGTTGTTGTTGTTGTTGTTGACATTCGCGATGGGATGATTACCTTCTATCACATTGTCTACTTCATCTTCGTCATTGTCATCATCATCATCATCATCATTGACATCATCATTGATACGACGGAGCCAACGTCTTCGTCTCTCTCCAATCCTCTCATCGTCGCCGCCTACTGCTGCTCCAGACACCACGTCATCACGACGAAGCCGAGAATTCATCGCCGCATCGGCCGACTCGGACGCGCCATTGGTATACCCTTGCCGTTGCTGCCGATGATGTCGTCCGCCTAATTCAAGTGTGGAGAGCATACCATCCTCATTGGACAAATGTCGAAATAACTTACATGTGAGTTGTAATCCGAACCGATGTTGTGTCGTGCTTAGGTACGATAGACAGTGCGATAGTGCATCGTTGGGGAGTAATCGTAATAATGGCGATGTCGAGGATGATGACGATGACCGATGATGTTGTTTTTTTCGTCGTCGTGACGATGGGCGTTTCGCATCTATACTCTTATTAATATCCGTCTCGTCGTCGCAGAAGAAATCAGTTTCCGACACTAGATTGGGTGGAGGATGTGCTCCTCGGGTCCGTTGTCGTTTACTCGGTCGTTGTTGTCGATCATCATCATCGTGTTCTTCATCATCGACGCGTTGTTTGCCGTCGTATGAAAAGGGGAGGATGGACATGAGCTTGCGCTTGATTGACGACAAGAAGAAGAAGGCCATGGTGAGGAACGTGTTGTGTGTTTTGTGTTATGTCTGCGTTGAAATTTTGGATTTTGCGGGACGAGGAAGGGAGCTGAAGGGAGGATAGTTGTAAGGTAGAGTTAACAATGGTGGTAGACAGCAATAAAGGCCTAGCGCAATGGCTCCTCGGGATGGTCATCGCCACCACCTTCTGTTTAGCATATCTTCTAGTACCTGTATACCTACTAGTTGCGACAGCCTCCTTCCTACTCATTGGCAACCAGTCCTCATTCCTATTTGCATTGCCCATGCTCCTATCGATGAGTACCAAACCACGTGCATCCGATATGGCACTTCGTTTATGCCGTCCAATGTTGAACTATTTTGACTATGAAGAAATATTCATGGATGAAACGATACGAACAAAAAGTAGTAGTAGTAGTAGTAGTTGCAGTAACAATCAAAACAAGCAATACATTTTTGCAGCACAACCACACGGAGTACTCAGCTTTGTGGGCATGTGTTCGGCCGCGTTACATCCGGAAGATACTATCCGTGTTCCCACTGCGGCGGCATCCATCGTACTAAAAACACCATTACTTAAACACGTTATGGGGATTTTTAACCTAATTGATGCATCCGCCACCAGTCTAAAGAGACATTTCAAGAATGGTGGGTCGGTCGTCATTTATATTGGTGGGATTGCGGAATTATTCAAAACTAGTCGGACCGAAGAACGTCTGTATCTACGAAATAGGAAGGGATTTATTAAATTGGCATTAACGGAGGGTGTAGATATTGTTCCCGTATACCTGTTTGGTAATTCCTCTGTTTTATCAGTGCTGACACAAGGACCGCTCGTGGCATTATCAAGGAAAGTACAGGCATCGTTAACAATATTCTGGGGCAAATTCTGCCTCCCAATTCCGAGGGATGAAAAACTTTTGTACGTAGTGGGTAAACCAATGGGTCTTCCGCACATACTTAATCCAACTCAGGATGATATAGACAAGTGGCATGAGAAATATTGTATTGAAGTTAGGAAGATTTATGAAGCATATCAAGAGAAACTTCCAATGTACAAACACAAGAAATTATTCATTGATTAAAATAAGGCCTACTGCTGTAAATAGGCTACAATAATTCAAAATGCTGTATGAAACAGTTTGAATGAAAATTGATACATCGATTTTAATGGTAAAGGTCCGACACCTGGCTCGTCACTGACCCGTTCACAAGTCTGTGTTGGAATTGTTCTGGAATGGGTGTCTCTTTGACTTCTCCATTATCATCAACCCAGCTTACATTCATCTCACTACTTTTACTCGTTACGAAGACGGTTTGACTAATCGCCTCACCCCCAGTCAAATGGACGACAATACCGTCTGTTTTATCAATAGCAAAACTTGGACATACATTCGTTGTCTGGACCTGTACTCGTTTACAATTCACAACCTCACAGGCAGAGATGGCAGTGTCAAATATAACACCCAGTTTCGTACATGAGTCAAGGATGATTGACTTCAGCTTGCCTGTAATTTGAATTGTGCAATTGTCGCAATTGAAAATATACACCTGCTGCTTCACATCGGTTACCGTTATCTTACAAATCCCACCCTCCCCACATGTTTCCTTCGTTTGATTCTCAATTATCCATTTACATCCCCGTTCTTGATATTCACACTTGGGGGGTCCCATGGTCTTCTTCGTACCACCGCCAAACTTAGTAGCCGGAGGTGCAGGTTGTTGTACTACCGGTGGTACGGATGCTGCATCGTCCATTTTGAACTCCTTCCTCCACGTTTGTTGTTCCTTCGTCACCTTCTTGAGACCCGTTGCCGCCGATGTCCCATCGTTTGTTTTCTTTTTCATTAATTCAGCGAATACATTCCCCCCTGCCACAGAAGAAGGAGAAGAAGACGCCATTGTAGACTTCGTGGCAATACCACCACCTCCAATCCCCTCGCCATCCTTGGCTTCGGCAAAGTCCTTTCCATTAGGATTCCACGCCAATCCCGACAGATGATGTTCTTTCACATATGCACTCAGATCTAATATTAGTGCCTTCATCGTATCACAAAATTTCACATGCCCCTCATCGCCGGCCTTGTCCTTGTACTCCTTTCGTATCTTGTTGGACCAAAAGTCACTCGCGCCAATCGTATCCTTAATAAAGGACGTGGGTGCCGGTGGTGGGGACATGACTACCCAACTCACACATGTGAGCATTTCTAACGTGGCCTTAATATGATAATCAAATTTACGATCAATACGCGCCTTTTGTATAATCGACATGGATTGTTGACAGGGCGCTAAATGTGGTTGAAGCGCCTCGGCAATCGAGCCAGTACTAGGTCGTTGGTACACGGTACCAAGGTAGACAAGTTGTCGCATGCCGGACCAGGTTTCCTTAATGGACCGACCTATACTTTTCATTTCAGGACCAAGAGAAGTACATGCATCGATGAAGGGTTGAAGGGCACGTGATATGTGCTCGTCATATGCAATGAGGCGAGGATGAACATCGTCCGAAGATGATGATGATGATGATGATGATAATGATGATGATGATGCCAATAAATTACCAGCAGATGATGGGGCGATGCCGACCTGACGCTCGACAATGGTGAGGCGGCGGATGACGTCGTCCAAGACGCCACCGAGGGGCTTCAGCTGCTCGGACATACGCAGATGTGTTGTTTTGTCTTAACACCAATTTCACCTCACCACATCAATCTATTTATGTGATACGTACCCTCATTCTCATTTTTTCCACGCCATGTCTCTCGCCACTACTGACGACGATGCGGTCAATGACGGCTTCAAACAAACAGATCAGGGATTATCGAACATCAGTCTCGAATCCATAACCGACGGTAAGAATGATCGTGGCATACCGGCAACGCGTTTCATCGATGATATTGATATATTTGCCAACACATTCGACCCTCCCGCGTCGGCCGAGTTGCTCATCGGTGCGTACTCGGACCTGTATTCCAAATTCAAGGCGTACGAACAACAGCTAGACCAGAAGAAGGCAATGTATGTCGAAAAGTTGCCCGAGATTGAAAAATCGATACATCTAGTACGACATCTCAAGGACAAGAAGGATGCGGGGGAGACCGTGATTACTCGGTACAGCCTGGCCGATACGATATATTCCAAGGCCGAGGTTGATTGTAGTCAGGGAATTGTTAATTTATGGCTAGGGGCGAATGTCATGCTTGAGTACACGTACTGTGAGGCATTGGAGTTGCTCACATCGAAGCAGACGTTGGCTAAGAAAGACTACAAGGAGGTGAGTGTAGTTGTGTCATTGTTCCAACATGTATAATTTTTTGTCCTTCAATTTTTCTCACAATACATGCTCGTCAACTTGCATTTTGAAGGTGGTGGAGGATTTGACATTCACAAGGAATCAAATTATAACGTCAGAGGTAAATATTAGCCGTATTTACAATTGGGATGTTAGACGGAAGAGGGAGTCAAAACATGTGGGTTCTAGCTAAAAGGTAAAAAGGACCGGCGACGAGGGACCCAAAAGTACCTTTCGGCTGTGTGGTGGTATGATGCTAATAGAACACAAAATTGGGCAACATAACAACTCTGCACCTATTGATTTAGTGGTCTGGCCATTCAGAGATGGGGATGCAGTCAATTGATCCAGTACATTACTATATGGTTAATACTACAACATACAGCTAAGTGCTTGCTCATTGCAAAAAACGCTCGTTATCCATATTGGGTGGCCTCTTCTCGTAGTCACCTGCGGTATTAGATCTATGATTATTGTTCAGTGTTTGCTTATCATCTACTTGCCCAATTCCGCTAAACTGTCAACGATGAAATCCTAAATCACCGTTTAGACTATCATTGTGTTCGCCTTCCGTGGCGTCTTCAACCCTAGACGATTTACTGCCTCTAGATCTAGACAAGCTAAGATCCATCATCAATATTCGTCGACGGACCTTATTGCGTTGTTGTTTACGTATCTGCTCCAGCTGTTGTTTACGTTCGTAGAAAAGCCTTTCTTCATCGTCATCATTGTTGGACTCGGCGGGAGCAGTGTTACCATCAGCAGTACTTTGACGGTAGACTCCATGGTAGCTTACATCCAACCCCACAATCTCCTCAAGATGGTCAGAACTGTATGAACAAAGTAAGACAGTAATCAAATTAGTATTCGAATTGCATTGAATGTTAGGAGTAGCTTTTGCATCAATAATTTGCATCGTCCCACTCACCGAAGCCATCCAACATAATGCAGGAGGCAGAAAAAAGGTGTCATTGTAGCTGTTACCCAACCAAGAACAAACATGATACCGAGAATCTGGCATGCGAGTAGATTGCCATCATTGGAGAAAAACAGACCCGCTGAGGTTGCGTCTGGGTGAGAAAGAGCGAGGTACCCGGGGTCCGCAAAGAATCCCACTGCAATACTACCCCACATTCCACAGAGCAAGTGGATTGGGATCTGTTTGACAACAAAGATAACAACAATGAAGCACTGATTAGATACAATTCGTGTCTCGTACAAGGAATGTGTATCATGAGAATCACATACCGCGTCGACGGCATCATCAATACCAAATCGAATCATTAGACGGCTTCCAGCAAGATACAAGATCCCTGACACAAAGCCGATTATAATCGAAGCCCAGGACTGAACATAGGCACAGCCAGCCGTAATTGATACAAGCCCACTTAGACAACCCATGAGAGTATCCGATAGACTGTATACGGGTTCCCCAGTCTCTCTCTCTGCTAGCCAGGCACTGGCCACTAGAGCAGAGAGTGCACCACTTGACGCACCAAGAGTAGTACTTATTGCGGCATTCTGAGCAAGAACTGCATTATCCTTGCTTGTGATGGATAAGACCGAACCAGTGTTGAAGCCATACCAGCAGAACCAAAGAATTAATGTCCCAAGTGTCTAATATAAGGGGGTAAATTACAATGTGAATGGAACGTTTAACGTTTGAAGAAGGATGAATGACCTATGCAGTACACTCACCTTTAATGCGATCGAATGACCTGGGAAGTTGTTGGCAACTCTCTTCTCTTTCCCATCAGACGAAGTGACAAAGTAAAATCGTCCCTTCCTTGGACCAAGAATCTTTGCCGCGATCAGTGCCGTTACTCCTCCAGTTACATGGACTACCAAAGCCCCAGAAAAATCAACTGCACCAACTCCCAAGAATGGTGTGACGTTGTATGAACTTAAGAAGCCATTGCTGTTCCAAATAGTATGCGCGACCACCGGATAAACAAACGCAGTCATCGCTGTCGAGTACATTAAATATGAGAGCATTTGACACCGCTCAGCCAAGGTACCTGCAACAATAGTGGCCGACGTTGCCGCAAAGGCAAATTGAAATAACCATACAGCCTTATCCTCAACTCCCATGAGAAAGAAATTGTCCGTCCCAATGAACGTCGCTCGTGCATTGTCGCTGACTACACCATTCCCACCAAAAGCAAAGGCATATCCCAAAGTGTAAAACCCCAACGATGCACCGCATGCATCAATGATGTTTTTCAGTAGAGAATTTTGTACATTCTTATTCCGGACGAATCCAGCACATAGCATAGCGAACCCGGTTTGCATGTAAAATACAAGAGACGCCGCAAAAATGAGGAAGAATGTATTGACGCCGACATTTGTTTCGTCCAGAGACTTGGCAATACATTGGAGAATGAGATTTTGCCTGACAATTTGATTAAAATTGGATGGCGTGTAGACAACCGCGACAACACAGAGATGAGCAAAAATAGGGCTAAATTGATGCACGTGATGAGATAGATGATCCAAAACACTTGCCTTTCCAAATCAGAAAGATTGGAATCCACGGATTGAGAACACAATTCGTATGTACTGAGCGACGAGGAGGAGGCCATGATGCTGCTGGTCTTCATGGTGTTTTAGCGCCGCTAAGTAAATCTGTGTATGGCCTATCGTGACGTGACTTGTGGTTGGTTAAACTCATGACACTTAGAATTACATACATACGACTTGTTTCTTGTTCTTGTTGAGGGTATTTACATATTAGACTTGCATCCGACTTGTTTCTTGTTTGAGGGTGTTTACATAACAAAAAGAGAGAAGGGTCTTCAGGGAAATTTTCAACCCTAAACTTCACTCGACTACATATGGTTTTCTTTTCAACATTTACTTCACTTGACTTCATTAGGGTTTCTAAGAATATCTAAGTTGAGCCGATTTCCGATTTCTGCAATGTGTTTGGTGTTCGCTCACATTATGTGCCTTGGACGGACACATTAATGTTTGGCTGATGTTGGTGTTGGCCTCTCAGGGATCCTTCCTCCGGGACCAGACACGTAACCAGAGGGTGAGGTTCTGATTCAAAATCCAACTAGTCCGCCGTTTCACAACTAATTATTGTTCTCATTTGAGTAGTTAAAAAAAGATGGTGGGTTTCGGTTGCTCGATATCATGGTGCTGGGATGGGGGTAAGCGGTCCCCACCAACAGAGGAGCGGACTCCAAATTAGTTGCACCACTAACGGCATTGTCTGTCGAGTCAGGATCAGAGGCCGACCAGGTCGTCTCATCGTCATCTCCGTCTGATTTTTCATCAGCGGATGATGTGTATTATTCTTCTGTTTTGGGATCAGGACGAGCAAACGCTGTGTCATCAATGCACCTCTTCCGCGCAGCATTAGGGTCGGCATCAGAATTTTGCAACGAGAATGGATTAACAATGAGACAGTAGCATGTTGGGACTGCAGCAATTTGTGGACAACAATTATAGAGAGGACGAAGAGGGTGGACAATCGTCTGAGTCCACAAACGACTCCCATACCACTGACGTTTCCGCCACTCTTTCCATCTCTCGTGTCCATGGGTGGAAGTGGAGAGAATACACCTAGGCGTCGTTGATGGGGTTTAAGGCAAAAGCTACACCCAATTGCCCCTGCAAAATTTCTTAAAGTTGACCATTCATTCTCCCCCACAGTGCAATATGTATTTGTTGTCGGTCGGCTTACAATCAATCAATAAATTGTGAAATACTTCCAGTCTGACCTCTACTACAGTCTCCAGATCAATTGTCTCCAATTTTTTTAAGGAAATATCCCAGCCACTAGCCACTTGAAGTGGGATATTTCCCATTGTCGTCCTGTTGATGGTCGCCGTGGTCGAATTTGACAGCCGCCGCTAATACCATTGGATAGTGCATTGTCTTGCGCTTCTTTTGGTACCCTACTTTAGTCTATAGCACACGTGTGTGCTGAGATTCTTCCATTCTCCCGTCGTCGAGAATGGGAAAATCGGGTTTTATCGGCTGTGTCAGGGTAAACGTTGTGGGAACGCTATTTGATGGCGTATCGGCTGTGTCGGGGAGGCGGTTATTGGTCATCATCTCGTCCCAAATGTTGTTCTGGTGCGTTTATGCTCTCCCTACTGCTCGATAAGCTGTGTCGCTTGTGTTGAATGAAATTACACACAGCAGGCGAGCTGAGGAAGAGAGTCTTTTGGGCATAATATTCGTATAATTTCGATTAAACTCAGACTCGTCAGGTTTCCATGGAACGTCATTATTGCTGAATTGACTGGTGGATGAACTTTCGAATGGATTACTACTCAATTATCTCACGCTACAAACACCATCATCCTCTTTACTTTTGCAACTCACTTCATCGGGCAATTTATACCGTCTGACTCCTTTGACAATACCCTCCTCATCATCGCCATCATTGTCATCAGTCATCATTCATACCCCGTATTTGAGTAATGTCCGTCACAGTCACAGACTCATCATGGAGGGAATAATCAGAGAGACTACCACTATCATCACTGTTGTTGTTATCAAAACTATTATAATTGTTGTTTGTTGAGCAAAGTAGAGGGATGTTGATCCCAGCATACGCAAACACTATCTCATACTCATCCCAGACTTGATGATCAACCTCGATAAAAGAAGCCTTCTTGCGTAGCACAATGTCCATCACTGACGATGTACATGAATGTCGACGCATAATATACCACGAAACGTCTCCCTGTTCCTGCTTTAAAGGCTCAACACTGCAAGATAATTGACAAGGATGACGGATGACTGTTACGGTCATCTACTGGCAGAGGATCCCGTCCCGAATGTAGCTTAAACCCCATCATAAAGCCCAGTTGATTGTACAGTTTCGCCGACATTGTTGGTACAATGCAATCAAGAATTGTGCGATTTGATGCAGTACTTTCGATTGGATCTGACTGCATCTTCATGGCAGGAGTTGAGCTATACCCACTTCTGAATAGGATAACAGTAAGATTATGATCTTTGTTGGACGATTTACCAAAATTATGTGTGACCGATGTTTGGAATACACACATATAGGTCCATTAGTATTGATATTATGTGGCTTGTCGAAATCCTGTATTTCATCAGTTGTATCGTTCCTGCCGTATGTCCATGGATAGACTGTCGTTTCCATGTACCATGAATCTCTGCTCCTATGGACAGAATATATTTCAGTATGGCAGCCGACCAATACCCTCTATCCATCGCAAGATTTACTAATCCTGAAAGGTCTACCCCACGCCGAAATAAGAACTCAACCATTGACTGTAATGCGAGTTGCTCACTCTCGGACTCTCTCTTATAACGAAGATGTAGCGGCATATTGGTCACAGTTTAGCAACTAACATTCAAGGTAAGACCTCTTGCATTATCCCTGACATGAAGTGTCTTCGTCAGAGTCATATTCTCATCAAGTGGTACATCTTTTCCACGTTCAGTGTTATTGTACCATTGCTTCTCGTCATCAATGACCACATGTCCACATCGAACTATTTATGCTTTGGTAACAGTAAGCTCTTGCTTACCTCGTTGAATGCAGATTCAAATTCCTCCCACACACAATTCTCATCTTCAGGAACCCAATGGAGTTGATGGAGTTGATTCCTTAGGAAGAGTTGTAACACCCAAGAGGATAGAAAGAGAGAGGAGTATTGAGCGAAAGAAGAGGAAGCATGTTGAAAAACTTGGAGGAGATAGAAAGTCAGACCACGACTTGGAGTCAGGACTTGTATTTTTGATGAGCAAGAGAGAGAGAATAATCTCTCTTGTACATCAGCATGTGACGGGAGCAATCCAAAGCAATGGCTTAACCCATAGCTTACACAAAGGCCCGCACATAGCAGCAACCAAGCAGCATTAATATCAGCCCTGCTTAATTGTGTTTCGACGTATCTCTTTAACCAAGGATTGAGCAAGGGCCAAGAAAGGAGATATATCAAGGCGAAGCAACAATCTGTGGCAAAGAACGCGGTACCTGCCTGTGTAGTTCCCCCGAGTTTTCTAGCAAAGGGGAATAGGGAAGAGAGGGAGGTTGTCTGAAGAGGAGACCCACTTGGACCTTTCTTTCAATTTAAGCATACAGAGGAAATTAAAGTGACGCAACCGCCCTTGAAATGCGCATCTATATTAGGTTATAGACTAAGAGTCGTGAAATAAGGATACTAATCAATCAATCAATCAATCAACAATTCTCATAAACTTCTCTCTTGTTGTATTCATCGATTATCCTACACAACTCACAACTCATTATAGCGTTTCTGGTCAAGATAGTGATGTATCAACGTTGGGATGTACGCAAAGCCACGAATACGTTTTACTAAATGAACACTCAAAGAAGAACGTAGCAATAAACTTGCAAAACTCAGCGTACGACGATCCTTTATTCTTTGTTCTATCCTTCCACTTTCTGAATAGAGTGCTGTCATTTCCAAATAAATTGGTGAATATGCAAAGTTCAGCATTGCCTCCATAACCCAATGTATCACGAAAATATGTAATCTCTTGCATAGCTTGTCGCCATGCTTGTCCCGACCGTAATTGAAAACAATCTCAAGCTGGTTGTGAGTTTAGCTCTGACATAAGAGGATATTGGAAGAAACCATCGCATGACATATCTCTTTTGTAGTCTCTGTTATCGCCACCGCCACGGGCGTACATTTCCCCATAGAGTCCTTCGTCCCTTAATAAGCAGTCGCCCTCATCTTCATCGTAGAATTCATCATCTTCTTCATAATCGTTGTCACTCATGGCAGCCAAAAGGTTTATCTACCTTACACTCGCTGATGCAATCAATAGATTAGTTCATGCCGCACCGTGTGAGTAACAGATTGACAGCTGCTTCTCTATCTGGTGTATCAGCGTGCTTTTGTTGTCTCCCTTATGTCGACGCACCGAGACAGCCTACCAAACTACTGATAGTGCCGCGAGAGGCACTAGCAATGTGATGAAAGAGGTAATGCAAGAGGGGACACTCGGTGGCACATGGCATGAAAGAGGAAAGATGTACTGCAAAAACTAAATATACGGTAGGCCCGCCAAAATTTAATACACTGTTATTATCAATTTCACCACCACGGCACCTCGGACGACCAAACCAGTACCCAATCCATGATCGCCTAGGCCGTGCGAGTCCACCGATACCCTTTCTTCGGTCAAAATTGACGTCTTTTCGAAAACGTCCCAAAATTCGGAGACAATTGATCTGGAGACTGTAGTAGCATACCTTATCAATGAAAATGAAGATTGTGGTTCATTTCACATCCTGGGCATCGTCGAGGAGCAACCGGGATAGCATATGATCCTCATTGTCAGTCTCGACAATGATTAAGCTATTGCTCCTCACACCGACAGTCGTTGTTGCCAATGACTCAAGATTAGCTTTGTCTTGCATATCAATTGACCCATTGAACGACGAGTCTCCAACAGTAGATGACTTACGATCACCGTCAGGAGACAATGACATTGTACAATTTTTCCGCTTTCCCTCGTTAATCAAGGTTGACATTGTTTTGACCTGATTTGTTGTACCCAACTTCACTGTTGACTGAGGAGGAGGACGGCGTTTTGGTTCCACTACCTCCATTGCAGCATCCGCCGAGGAAGAGATGGGTCTTCCATTCGAAGCATCGATACTATTCCTACGACTGGGAATAATCACAATTGGTGTACCCACGCTCAATAGGTCATGTTTACTAACCCCATTTCCCCGTTGTAATGATTCCTCAAGTTCTCGTGCCTTTTCCGTGGCACGTGCATGTGCCTCATCCCACAACTTTGTCTCACTTGATGAATAGCTCAAACTTGGTCGTAATATTGACTTCACCTTAATCTTAGCCCCCTCAACTAATTCTTCGGTCGAGGCCATGCTTAGGTTCGCGACAGTCTTTCGACGTTGTGACTTAGTTTTCTGTATGTCACGAACGGCATTTACCATCTCCCGGTGTGGGATGTCAGCATGCTCCTTAAGCGTCGCTACACGTACACTCTTCGGGACTAGATACTCCGACGATGTGCGGGGTGAGCCCTTGTTCTCCTCGTAGTCATCAATGGACATGTTTAATGTGGAGGGGGAGTATCTCCACCCTATGGATAGTGGTGGTCCGGACGTTACTGAGGGATTATCACCAAGGACACGTTCGTACTCGCGGATGTTGACTTGACCAAAGGTGATTGTGCTGCGTCGGAGTGCCGTTCGTCCATGCTGCGATTTGGACATGCTACTCGGACTCGTGTATCTACGTGGCCCATGGAGAGACTCCTTTAGTGTACGTGCTACCATGATACTTTTTATTGGGATCGCCTCGAGGACGTCGGCAGATGGAGAGTGGATGAGAATTGTTGGGGCTGAATTGGTAATGGAACTGCCAAGGTCAGGCGCAGACACCGACCTGTAATTCTTGATAGAGACGGAATTAATTGTATTCGATACGAGCCCACGAGCGTGCACCCCCGGGGTGGAGCGTACTCCCCTCTTAAACAGACTCATTATAGACGACCGTCGAGAAGGGTTGTCTTCTGCCGATATGTCGGTATTATTATCGGGCTGGATGTCCATTCTATGTTCTGTATCAGCAGCCGACGAATTAACGCTATGTTGGCTAGCATTCACTATTTGATCAAACGTACTGCTGACTTTCTTCATTACTATTCTTCTGATTCTAGTACACCAGTCGCTCCTCCTAGGACATCGGCGTTCCGCAATGCCACATCACCTAGAATCGATATCGATACTCCGGAACTTAAAAGAGAGGAGCCTCGAAAGAGTGTTGTCGCTAAAGTCACCACAGCTCGCTAAAAGAAACCCCACGGACTATGGTCGCCGGTAGCCGAACGAGTGCTATCACCGCGGTGGACGATTGTCATGAAAACTCCCCTTGTGTTATAGTTCCAGTACGAACATACATTTTGTATTAGGTTAGTTG
>Ga0247832_1004968_pt1 | contig 15968 bp, 24 predicted proteins | sample LaCruzMarch2015__10_FD_192407 | JGI IMG/M metagenome (GOLD analysis project Ga0247832, IMG submission 192407) | Freshwater microbial communities from meromictic Lake La Cruz, Castile-La Mancha, Spain - LaCruzMarch2015_4m | ecosystem: Environmental > Aquatic > Freshwater > Lake | place: Spain... | reverse complement strand
GGAATTCCAATTACTTTAATGTATTACTATTCTACAAGATTTGGTGTTGAAGGTTTTGGAAATTATTGGTCATTAAGAATTATGCAATTTGTAATGGGAATTATAATATTTACAACATTAAATTATTACCTAATAGGAGAGGGTATAAATACAAAAAACATAATCTGTTTAGGATTATGTTTTTTTATTGTCTTAATTCAAGCTTTTTGGAAATAAATTATTTATTTTGAAATTTTATATCTTGAGGTCCTAAATTTCTATTTTTCCATTTTATAATGCTATCTACATCTGTAAATGTTTTTTGTATTCTATCGTTTTTTATTAATTGATATTTACTTTCTTCATATCCAGCATTATAAGATCCACTTCTATTTACTGATGATTTTATTAAAAAATGCCCATTAAAATCAAAATATCCAAATGGTGTAGAATTTGTTTTACGAGTATCAATAAATTTAAATCCAGCCTTCTGTAATTTTTCTTTTTCTTGCTCTGTCCAAGAGTCCGTCGAATGAACCCCATTTGATTTTTTCTTAACAAAATCAAAAATACCCTCATTTTTAGCAGATACTTTAAAAGGACTTTTTAAATGTTTTAAATTCCAAGAAGGTATAAAAGACTTATTTTTCTTTTGAAAATTTTCATATGATTCAATTCCAGAATCTATAAAATTCTTTTCAGAACCTAAATTAGCTCCTTTAAGTTTTGTAACTCTATCATCAATTGTAGTCGATTTAGTTGCTTTTCTAATTTTTTGTAATTGTTTGACAGTTGATTCTCTAGGAAGAGCTCCTTCATTACTTGGAATTTCATCAACTGGAACAATACTTACTATTCCATCTTCATTAAATTTAATACCAAAAGCAACTATTTTACGATTACCAATTACTGGAAGAACTTTTCCTTTTAACATTTCAAAATCATCAGTTCCTTGAAAATCCGGACCAAATGATTTAATAGAAGATGTTACTCTATTACCAATTGGTAATTCAATTTTAAAATCAAAACTTTGATCATCATTATTATTTACCATTCTCTCAATAGATCTTGGTAGAAGTTCAAATAATTCTTTTTTGGCACTTGGCCCATAATTTACACGGCATCCTGTAATTTTCATAATTAATTATTTAATTTATAATCTATATATTAAAATTTACTTTTTATTTTAAATATAGAATCATCAGTAATTCTTCTTCCCAATAAATCATAATAATAATTATCAATTATAGATTCTTTAGTATTTACTGGTATAATATTAAAATAATAATATTCACCATTATAATCTAATTCAACAAGTCTGAAATACGTTATTTCACTTTTTGGTTCAAAAATAAGTTTTTTATCATAAAATCTATCAAATGATGAATATCCAGCAGCTTTTAAATCAAAAACATACTCAAAATTTTCAGCATTAATTGAAGATTGAATAATAAACTTATCAGTATTTGCCTCAGATCCTGTTGAAAACTTAACAAATATATTATTATCACTATAAGTAACGGTAAAATATTTAAGAGTAATTGGTAAAGGTCCTAGATTAAATATAGATATACCATCTAAATCGTATCCATCACTTATAAAATTAAAATTTGAGAATTTAGAAATATCACTTATATCTACAATTTTAACATATAATAAAGAATCTAATCCAGATTCTGAAAGATTAAATAATGTATTATTATTTAAACAAGTCTCACCTAATAAGTAGTAATCTATATTGTCTTTAGATATAAAGATTCTTGCTTCTTCAGTATAGGTATTACAATTTGTATAACCATATGTTGTTTCGTAAATATTTAATGTTGTTGTTGGTGTTATCTCAATTTTATTTGAGGTTTTTAAAATAATTTCACCACCAAATCCTAAAGAAACGAAATTTAAAAGACCAGTCTCAATATCTGAATTTTCTGGTACTCCCAATGATTTGTTTGGATTTGATCTGTTTGTTGAAATATTTGTTCCGTTATTGTTTAATCCTTGACTAAAATTACAAACCTCCACACCATAAAAGGTTTGTGAGTATGAAGTTAAACTAAACAAAGATAATATTAGTATTAGGATATTTTTCATAATAATTTATTAATTTTATTAAAAGCCTTGTGTATTATACAATTATTTTATGTAGTATATATTTTGTTAGAAAAGTAATTTTAAGTATAAATCAAAAAATTTTGTATATTTGTTGATAATTATGATAAAGAAGCATAGAAATAAAAAACATCTGGATTCATTAATATTAGGCGCTATTGAAAATGATAGGGTAGATGAACTGGCGTTCTATACTAAATCATTGGATAATCATAACAATCAAGAATTTCTAACATATGCTTTAACTAGATGTAAATTAGAAAGTTCTAAATTTTTATATGAATCAGGATTCACTTTTCGGTACGGGATTGATAATCCATTGTATATATTAATGGATGCTCCCATTGATAATTTAGATAATGTTTATAATCTAATTATCAGTCTTAGTTTTAGAGAAAGTGATGAATTATCCAATGAATACCTAGCATATAAATTCAAGAAATATTGTGTAAAAAGATTACTTGACCCCTATAAAGTTTTGGATAATCCAAAACGTATAGATATTGTTATGGATTATATTAAAAAAGGATTTTTTACAGAAGAAATTTTTGAAGAAGTTTTAACAGAAATATCTGAAAAACATAAAGAGTCTCGTTTTAAAAATGTTGTTAATCAATATATTCGTGAATATAAATTAAATAAAATATTATGAATTGGATAAAATTTTGCGGATTGAATAAAATTGAAGTTTTAGAAAAATTCAATTATATTGGACCACTTTCTAAAAAACAAAGAGAAAATAGATGGGCTAGTTTTGCCTATTATTCTTTAAAAATAAAATGCCCATCTGATATTAATTTAATTGGTCTAAGAGGAAAGAAATTTAATGATATCATCTGTAAAATAGATGGTATTTATTATGATGTTCAATTTTCAATTGAAACAATACGTGGTTTATCTGATAATAGAGATCATAAAATTATGAAACTTGAAGTAGAAGGATTACAAATCGATCAAATTAAATCTAAGGAAATTCAAAGAGAATTAAAACTTTCTGAACTATTTACCTTATAAATTTTGTCTATAAATTATGAAAAGCGAAATTAAAATTGAATTCTCAAATAACAAAGAACTTAAAAAAGTTATTCAAAAATCTTACTTTGAAGAAGGTTATCTTGGTAAGTTATTAACACAAAATAATTATGTTGAAATAACACCAGAAGTGGATGATATTCTTTACACTATTATCAAAGGGTTAAATAACGCAACTATTAAAATAACAAATAATGATATAATCGATGGAACTTGTCGATTTTTAGTTGATGATACAGGTGATAATCCTAAAATTTATCCAATTTCAATGTATTGTATTATTGACGATAATAAAAAATATATTTTCTACTAAGGTTATCTACGATTGTTATTTTTTATTAATATATATTAAAAAGAAAAATTATAAAATGGTTAAAAAAGATTGGAAAGATATAACAATAGTTCCTGCTAAAATATCAGACATTAATAGTAGAAGTGATATTAAAATTGATGAAATACTGCCAATTTTTAGTGCACCTATGGATAGAGTCATTGATTCGAAAAGTTGTAATATTTTTGGTAAGAAAATTAACATTTGTCTACCAAGGGGAGTAAAGAATGAATTATACTTTCAATCATTCTCAATAGAGGAAACTTATGACCTATTCATGTCGGAAAATCTACCGAAAAAGGTCTTAATAGACACCGCAAATGGTAATATGTCAAAATTGATAAATTTATCTAAGAAAATAAAAGATAAATATGCTGATAGAATAGAATTAATGGTTGGTAATATAGCAAATCCTGAAACGTTTAAAGAATATTGTAATATAGGAGTTGATTATGTTAGATGTGGAATAGGAGGAGGTAGTGTTTGTCTAACTGCTCAGAATGTAGGTGTTTTCTATCCAATGGCATCACTTATTTCAGAATGTTCTGAAATATCAAATATTTATAAAAGAAAAACAAAAATAATAGCGGATGGTGGGTTCGGTGAATACTCGGAGATAATAAAAGCACTTGCCTTAGGAGCAGATTATGTCATGATAGGTGGCATTTTATCAAAATGTTTAGAAAGTTGTTCAGACAACTTCATTAAAAGAGATAATCAATTTATTAAAATATCTGATAAAGATGCCAAATCATACTTTAAAGAGAAAGGTGAGATATATAAAGAATATAGAGGAATGTCAACTAAAGAAGTTCAGAGGGATTGGGGTAAGTCAAAAATTAAAACATCGGAGGGAGTAACTAAATACAATCTTGTTGAATACACATTTGACTCATGGGTAGAAAATTTTGAAGATTACCTAAAATCTTGTATGTCTTATACAAATTCAAAAAGTTTATATGAGTTCATAGGAAGAGTAGATTTTGTACAAATATCAGAAAATTCTTACAAGAGATTTGAAAAATAAACAAAAGTGTTAAATATATTTAAATAGTAAATGTAACTTTATAGTAATCTGAATCATAGTTATAACTATTAAATCCAAATCTATTACATACCAATTCAAATAACTCTTCAATAGACGCGGAAACTTTACCATTATAACTATTTGAGTCAAATTAAATAGTGACCTCAATTGGTCCATCGTGAAGGTGTGGTAAATGTTTAGAAGGTCGGTAATAATCAAAATATAGATTAATTAATCCATATTTTTCAAAAATTTCTTTCAAATCTTTTTCATCAGGCCATTTAAAGTCTTCTTCTATTTTTTGATCTGGTTTAGAAAAATAGAAAGACAAGAATGTCAACAAATTGGTTTGAAATTTAACATCACCTTGTGTAGTTCCGATTTTCATATCATACATTGTCCAATCTTCATCTTTTAATCTACCAAAAACTGATTGCATTTGATTACTAACTGATAAAAAATCCGAATAATCTTTTATATCCTGAAATACTATACTAAACTGTCCTCTAATTAAATGTCCAGCATTTATAATTGGTTTAAATAATTTATAATTTGAATTCTTATCAATATAATCTTGATATCTCATATCCCCAACAGAAGATTTAAATAGTATATTCCTATCATCATCTAGAAAGTCTCTCATAGTATCAATAATAAGATCTACATCATTTTCATGAGTATGATTTTCATTTAGTCTATTAAAGTATTTTAGATATTTCATATATCAAGAACAAATTGACCTCTATAAGGTTTGAAATCCTCTTTTTTCATAACCGTAATTACAGTTAATGTAAATTCATTATCACCTGGTTCTAATTGACAAACAATATTTAAATTATTACTTTTTTTACGAATTACAAACCTGTTTGGCTCTCCTTCCTTAACACCACGAGTTGGATAATCATCTTCATTTTGATAAATATCAAATTTATCCTGCATCAAAGCAATTGTAATTTCTTCAACAGAAGATTCAATAGTATCTAATATCTCATCTTTTGATATACCAGCTCCAATTTTACCATCAGTTTCAGTAACACCATGTCTATATTGTCTAGAAAGTGCATGGCCAATTGCCTCTACATCAATTCTTATTTCAACAGGTTGTTTAATATCACCTATAAATTGTGTTGGTCTTCTATCCATTAATTTTGGATTAATATATCCAGTTGATTCTTTAAATGATTTTAAATATTTCATAAGTTATATATTAATTATTAAAATAAAAATTAATGCCAAGAACCTTAGTATCTAAATCCCATTGATTTATATCTATTGGTATTTTAACAATTTTTGATTTATCAAAAGCGTCAATATTTCTAAGTTCAAAATCATTAGATTTCATGTAACTAAATATTCTTTCAAAATATTCATTTATTTCAGATAATTCAAACTCATTAGGTAATCCACCAACTTTATCCTGAATAATATTGATACGGATCAAACTTTTATTTACTATGTAATTGAAATCTCTCTCACGAATAAATATATCAAAATATTCATCTTTTAAATCAGATAAAATATCTTCTAAATCAGATAATATTTCAGAATTATCTTCTACATTTTCAAATCTTTTTAAATATTTCATATTTCTTTAAAGTATAAATTCATTGCCATTACTATATCATCTGGATTCCAATTTTCTACATCAGATTCATAAATTGAAATGTTCTTAGATCCATATGGAATAACATCAGAAATTTCAAATCCCTCAGATCTTAAATAATCAATTGCTCTTTTAAAATAATCTTTTATTTCATATATATAAATATCTTCAGCTGGTGAATCTTCTATACCAGAAGTATTTTTATAAATGCTTATTCTTAAAGTAGGTAATATATCACTAGTAAAAAAAACTTTATTTTCAATATAAACATCAAAACCATCTTCACTCAAATCTTTAAAAATATCTTGTAGAGATTCAATTAAATGATCAACATTTGAACTTTCAAATCTTTTTAAATATTTCATATTATATTTTTTATTCATCGTCTTCATCATCTTCAGTGTCATCCCATTCAGTATCATCTTCTTCATATAAGTCATTTATATAAATAGATATTTCTTGATATATCTTATCAATTTGAGTATAATCAAACCATTCAGTTTCTTCTTCTAATTCTCTTAAAAAATCAACAAATCCATCTGACCCTGGTAAGAATTGTTCAATTAATTCTTCTTTTGATAAATCTGGATATTTTCTATCTACCCACTCATTAAATATTTCAAAAAGTTCTTCTTCTTGTGATGAATTTAATCCATCATATTCCTCTTCTTGACTAAAATTTTCAAATTTTTTAATTATCATATATATTTTTATTTTTTAATAGATTATTATACCAATTTCATGAAATTCATCATTACCATACTCTTCAATAAATTTATCCAATGAATGATACTCATTTTCACTTATCAATTCAATATCAATATTTAAATCATAATCTGATAGAAAAGATCTAAGTTTTTTTATAGTGGGTAATATGTGATCATTGAATCTAAAAAAATTATACATATTATCTTTCAAGTCTATATTGATTGAATCTAAATATTTTATATCACCTATATTTTTATGATATTCACCTATATTGATGTCAAAATCAATATCATAATCATCTACTATATCAGTAAATATATCTTTTATAGAATCAAATATAGACTTTAGTAATGTATATTGATGTTTATAATTACCATCAATAAAAGCTGAATGATTTGACTCATTTGTAGATTCGAGAATTCTAAAAGTTAAATCTAAATAACTAACCCATTTTAAAGATCCTTTTTTAGCAAATGGTAATTCATTAATATACTTTTCCATCGTATCTACATTACTAAACCAAACTCCATCTAATGTCCTTAGGTAAATATTACCTAATTGTAAATTAAATTCAGACTCAATATGCCCGATTGATAACTTTAATTCGTCAAATATATCCTTTTCTATATGAAAATTTTGACGATTGGTACATTTTAATCTAATTGAGAAACTCCTATATGAATTAAATACTAAATCATTATGATCTGTTACTATTTCATTATTTCCTAATGATAAAGCATTTCCTATATAAATATCATCAACTTCTAATCCACAATCTTTAACATCTATGAAAACATCTTGAACTTGATCTAATGTTATTCCAATATTATTAAGTTCAGATTCTCTAGAAGAAGACATTTTTGCCTCAAATAATTTATATGGTTTAATATTTTTCATTAGTTATATATAAAATCCTATATCTATACAAGATATCCTCCAACAATTTGCATGAGTATCTTTTAAAGATTTTTCATCTTCTACTAAAAACTTATAAGATCTAGGACCGAATTTTGTCCGATAGCTTGCACTATATCGATAACCCAATTCAGTCATAAAATATACTGCCCTTTTTAATACAGATATTAAAGAATTATTTATATGAAAATCCTTTAAATTACTTTTAATAACAATTTTGAAATTATTATCTAAAACAAACTTATAAAATTTAATTTCATAATCTTCATCTTTTAAATCATTAAAAATATCTTTTAAATCATCAAAATCTTCCTCATATTTATCAATATTTTCAAAAACAGAGTATTTTAATAAATAATTCATATATAAAAATTTAAAGTAATTTTAAAACAATTCGGCCAAGTTTCATTCATTCTACTACCCGAAGATCTTAACCCTCTATCATCTAGATAAATATAGAACTTTTGAGGAAGACTATGATAAGTATAATAGAAAGATTCATATTTAAATTCTAAATCATTCATAAAAGAAACTGCAGTCTTTAAAGTATCAGATAATTCAGTATTAAATACTATATTTTCATCAAGAAGTATATATACCCCATATTCATATTCTTTATTAATACCAGATTTTCTTTTATAGAAGTTAATATCATATCCATCATCTATCAAATCAATGAATATATCTTTAAGATTATTTTGAATATCATCTAAATAATATTGTATAATATCCTTAGATTCAAATAATTTATATGTTTTAATATATTTCATTAATTATATATTTAATTATCAAAATATAATTCAATTGAAAAAACTAATATTTTCTGTTTTAGAAATATAAAAATCAAGTATCAAACTACCACTTTCTGTAGTCATAATACATTTTAAACCAAATGATTCTAAGTGTGAAATAAAATTATGAAAATCAGATATAAGATCCTTTTTTAGATTTCTACCATCATCAGATACACCCTCTAAATTATCTATAAAAAATATTCGTAAATTATATTCTTCTCGTTTTTTCGAGTATTTTATTTCATAAATAGTTCCATTAATATACGATTTATTAACATCATCAACTTTTTCAAAATTATATTTATCAGAAATATCTAAAAAAGACATAAATATAATTTCAAATATATTATCATTTTCATCTGGATTTTCCCAATCTTTATGCCTAGTAAAATTTTCAAATAATTTTAAATATATCATTAATTATATATTATCTTTAGATTTTCTATTCTTATATTTAGGTGGTGTTAAATCTCCTTCAAATCTCCAAATATATCCACCAACAAATACAACTTTATTTTTACAACATTTAGTTATATTTCCTCGGTCAAATCCAGTTTTTCTTTGAGCATCTCGTATAGATGGAAAGACTTCTACGAGATTCATATATTTGTCATATTGATAAACTCTTTTACTATCTTGAATTAGTATATCTTGTAGTTTCTGTTCCGGACTTTTAGAATCTTCATATAGTTTATTAGAAATTCTTAATTTCTCTCTTTCTGAATCATTTTTAAATCTTTCTTTTTGACTATTACTTAAAATAATTTTTACTTCATCTGAAATTTCAAGTTTAAATTTTTCATACCTTTTTTTCTGAGATTCTGACATTCTTTTCTTACTCTCATCAGACATTTTCTTATTTTTATTCCCACCAGTTGCCATGTTAGTTAAGTTACAACCAATAGATTTAAAATAATCTATGTAGTAAATTTCTCTTTCACATGCTATTTCATATGTTGAGATTTCTTCCTCAATAGATTCGATTATAGGTTTTAATCCTTGTCTTTTTAATTTATTTACCCAATAAATTTTATGTGATTTCCCTGGCTCAGATAAATGTGATTTTAATCTCAGCTTAAGATCATTAAAAGTTAATCCAATATATCTGATATTATCATCAGTTGGATCAATAAGTTTGTAAATAGTATATTTAATTTCTTCCATATACTATATATAAAAAACTTAACACCTCCTGGTTATTTTTTTACCATGTAAAAGAAACTTGAGTTCGATTGTCCCTTGATCTCTTCCTCCGCTTCTTTTATTTCTTCTTTTCCTTGTGCTGAAATATCTGCGGAATTGATTTTTATACCACCAGCGAGCGTAAAATCATACCTTCCAGTTAAATTACCATATTGAACTTTTGCCCAACCTGTTACATATTTAATAAAAAGATCATCTTTAAATAAATATTCAGGTGGGATATTTGCATATCCTTCTATAATAACATTATGTTTAACATTAGTTAGTATTTGAAGTCTATGATGTAATTGATTAAAGTGATATTTTAATGTATATTTATTTAATTGATTTAACATATCTGACATAGAATCAAGAATTGTTTTATAAACACCTAATTCTCCAATTGTTGTAACATATGATGATAAATAAGGTTGATTTGTAACACCAAGATTTACTGATAAATTTGGTGTATTAATACCTAATTGTAATAAACTACCACCTCTAACTTCATATAAATATGTAACAGATTGTATTTCACATGGAACATTTACGTATCTATATTTTGTAAATTCTTCTGTTTGAAAAGCATCTTGGTGTATAAAAAAATACATTTTTTGAACTGCGTATTGATAATTTCTATAAAAATATGGAAGAGCTCTAGTTTCTACGATTCTTCTAATTTCAGAATCTGGTAGAGTTTTTGGTAATGCACAACCAATTGTTATCTCATTTTGAATAAAATCAATTAGTTCTTCTATTGATAATCCATTTTGATCTGGTACATATTCATTTCCATATCCGTCCATATTTAATAATATTTTATATTATATATTAAAATGGAAATAGATTATAAAACCAATCTCTATTACTTATCTATAAATAATAAAAAAATTTATTAATGAAGACAATTGGACTTTGTATGATAGTTAAAAATGAGGCTCATGTTATAGAGAGATGTATGGAGTCATTAAAAAGATTATTAGATTATGTTTTAATTGTTGATACAGGATCAGATGATGGAACTCCACAAGTTATCATTAATTGGTTAAATAAGAATAATATTAAAGGAGAAGTTATTATAGAGCCTTGGAAAAACTTTGCATATAATAGAACATTTGCATTACAAAAACTAAAAGAAAAAGAATTTATCGATTATTCATTAATGATTGACGCTGATGAAATATTAGTTTTTGAGGATGATTTTAATGTTGAAGATTTTAAAAATTCTTTATGTGTGGATATATATGATATAGTTACAAATATGGGAGGATTTATTTATAATAGACCTACTTTAACTTCAAATAAAAGAGACTCTAGATACGAAGGAGTTATTCATGAATTTTTATCAATGGCTGATGGTGGTAGTAGAGATACCGCAAAAGGATTTCATAATTTTCCAATTCAAGATAGTGCTAGAAATAAAAGTGATAATAAATTTTTAAAAGATGCTGAATTATTAGAAGAAGCATTAAGTGGTGATATAACAGATTGGTTTAGATCAAGGTATACATTTTATTTAGCACAATCATATAGAGATGCTGGTAGTAAAGAATTATCTTTAAAAAGATACTTAGAAAGAGCTGATCAAGGTTTTTGGAATGAAGAAGTTTATATGAGCCTATATGCTGCTGGTAATTTAATGAATGAACTAAATTATACTAAAGAACAAATTTTACAAACTTATATGAGAGCTCAAGAAAGTTTGCCATATAGATCTGAAGCATTACATGCTGCTATAAGATATTGTAGAATTAATGGATTAAATCAACAAGGATATATTCTTGGAAAACATGCAATAACAATTGAATATCCTAATGGATCTTTATTTGTGGAAAAATGGATCTATGATTATGGAGTTTTAGATGAGTTTTCTATTGTTTCTTATTGGGCAGGACATTTTGAAGATTCTAAAATTGCTTGTGAGAAATTATTGTCTGAAAATAAAATACCCGGACATTATACTGACCGGGTAAAATCTAATTTACAATTTGCAATAGATAGAATTTAAGAAAAATTTACAGATTCTTTTAATTTATTTAAAATTTTTCTTTCTTCATTATTAATATTTTGTGGAATTCTAATATTCATTTTTATAAATAAATCTCCAGTTATTCCATTTTGACTTAAATCAGGAACACCTTTTCCTTTTATTCTTAAAATTTTACCGTGTGTTGATCCAGGGGTTACACTAAATTTAATATCACCATGTGGAGTGGTTAATTTTATTTCTTTTCCTAGAATAGCATCTATAATAGAAATAGACTGTTCATAAATTAAGTTATTACTTTCACGTTTAAAATTATTATCTATTATTTCTTCGATAGATATATGTAAATCACCAAATTGACCATTTTTAATTAAATTTCCATATTGTGGCATATTAAGACTAACTCCATTTATAGCACCTTTTGGTATTTTAATATCTACTGTTTCTTCATTTGGTATTGTACCATTACCTTTACAATTATTACAAGGTGTTCTGGTTATTTGACCATCACCATTACATGAGTTACAAGTAACAACTTGTTGAATAGTTCCAAAAGGTGTTTTTTGAACAATTATTCTTTGTCCACTACCTTGACATGTTCCACAATTAGTTAAATCTTTACCACCTAATCCATCACATTGATTACATTTAACTTGTCTAATATATTTTATTTTTTTATCAATACCATTAATAATATCATGTAATGTTAGATTAACTTTTATTCTTACATCTGATCCCCTACGGAATTGTCCTTGATTACCACCTCCAAAAAAATCTCCAAATCTAGAAAAAATATCATTGATATCGAAACCACCAAATGGATTACCACCACTATTATTACCAACGGTTCCATAAGTATCATATTGTTGTCTTTTCTGAGGATCTGATAGTACGTCGAATGCTTCAGCACATTCTTTAAATTTTTCTTCAGCCTGTGGATTATCTGGATTTTTGTCTGGATGATATTTCATAGCCATTTTTCTATACGACTTTTTAATTTCATCAACTGATGAATTTTTGTCAACTTCAAGTATTTTATAATAATCTTTACTCATGTATTTATTTTATTTTTATTTTTAACAAAAATTATGCCACTTAAATATCAAGATGTTTTGATATCTTGATATCTCTTATTTCAATAGGAATATCTGATGCGTGCATTGAACATATATAACTAATTTTTGATGCAATATAATCTTCAACAATTAATGTTAGTATTTCACTATCTTTATCTAAATTTTTAAAATCGTTTAATATTTCATAATTCTTAATATATTTATCGGATAAAAAAGTTAAAAATTCAATTAAATTAAATTGAAGTTTAAATAATTCTAATCTTTTATTCTCAATTGAATTTACTAAGATACTAGGTGGATTTATAAAAAATTTAGAATATGCTCTTCTAATAGTTGGAAGAATATATTCTAAAAGATGATTTCCTTCTGGATTATCTTCTGTTTTATTTCTTTTCTCTATAAAAATTGGATTATCAAATAAATGATAATGTAAACAAGTCGTATCCTTATATAAATCTTTTAGATGTAAAATATCATCAGGATTATTAAGACCTTTACATAGAACATCATATAGTGCATCATTATCAAATTCTTTGAGAGATTTTGAATCTTTAAAATCCATTATTTAGATAGAATAATTTTAGGATATTTAAATGGCTTACCATTTATGGAATATCCCTTTGATATAACTTCTATAATTTTTTCTTCACCAGTTTCTAAAACAGATATTACTTCATGTAAATCTGAGTCGTATGTTTGTGTTTGTATTTCTTCAATTCCTTGAGATTTTAAAAAATTTGTAACTTTATTTAGTATAATATTCATTCCTTCTGATTCACCAATTGATTTTTTAGCAATATATAAATCATTATCTAAATCTATAATAGAATTCAACATTTTAGTTTTAGTATTTAAAACAAGTTCTTCTTTTTCTTTTTGATTTCTTTTTTTATAATTTTCAAAATCTGCATATAATCTTAAATATTGATCTTTATAATCAATATTTTCTTCTTGAACTATTTTAGAAATAGTTTCAACAGGTGAGTTTTTACTTGACTTAGGATGTTCTTCTTTTACGTCTTTAAATTCCGTTGGGTTATTAAATCTTTCTGTTTTCATAATTAATAATTGAATGATAATTGTTTTTTAACATTATTTGATACTATAAACTCATAAGTTCCAAATTGATCAGATACATTATGTATTTCTAGTTTTTCTATTTTTAATTTAAATTCGCTAATATAATTAACTAATTCTGATAAAGAATTTTTATAAAGAGCATTAGGTACCCAATAACTTGGAAATTTATCCAAAAATTTATCAATAGAAATCTCTAAAGATTTTTTTCTAATAAGAACTTGTGAATTATTATTTATTGATTTATTGGATAAAAAGTCTACTATATATGTATTAAATTTATGTATAAGATTATCTGTTTCAATTACCTTAAGTAATCCAATTACAAGAGACTCTCTCTCAGAAAGTTCAAACTCTTTATTTTCTTTTAATATCTTCTCAGCTTCTTTATCAGATCCAACAACATAGTAAACATAATGATCCCAAACGCATCTGGTTATCAAATCAGACGGGAAAACACGTATTTGCATATTAATATATAATTTATTGATTATAATAAAAAATTCAATTAAAGTTTATAGATCTTTAACTGAATAAAGGATTTTATCAAATAATTTATCTAAAATAAATATAAAAATTAAATTTTAAATGAATTGAAAGAACTTATCCAAACTGAAATTGATACACCGGAAGGTGTTGGATTACTTGAGCAAATTTATATAACTGAATTAGGTCATATAATGATTAGAATTTATTACAAGAAAAGGGGTATTTGGATAAATAAAAGAATAACATCACTAGAAAATCTTCTTGAAGGAACCGGATTGAAAACTAAAGGTGATTACAGATTAAAAAAATAACATCGAATATGATTAATTACTTTGATTTTTTATTAGAAAAAAAATTAGAAAAATTATTATTAGAATCTAAAATTACTTTTTCAAAAGAATTTTATAAAGTTTTATCTTCTATAAAAACACCACTTTCATCTCAAATTATATCATTACAGAATAAAGATATTGATTTACAATATAATTATATTGATATTACTGATGAAAATGATACTGTTAGTTTTACACCTGATAGGAAAGTAAAAGAGATTATAGGAGATAAAGAAGAATTTTATAAAGTAGTTGATAGTGGAAGATATTTAACAGGATCTGAAAGGAACCAAAAAATATATGATGCTCTAAATCATATAAGAACTAATGAAGTTTATGAACCATCAACTGGTACAATTGGGAAGATAATTGCAACAACAATAGGTTCGAGTGGGAAGATATATTGTTTATTTGAATGTACCGAAGGAGAAGATAAAGGAGAAAGAACTATCATTAATAAAGAAGCTTTAGAAGAATATGATACTTCTTTTCAAAAAGTATGGACTACTAATAGAAATAAAATAAAAATTGGAAGAGTAATTAGAGCTATAATTAGGTCTGGTAAAATTGAATCTAATGACGCAGAAATAGAAAAATTTGTAAACAATTACAAATCTACAATTGATATTATAAATGATTCATTTAATAAATTTAATATTGTTAAAGGTGATGATATTTTATACTGGTATAGTATAAAAAATTACTATGATGAAGATAGAGGTACATTAGCAAACTCTTGTATGGCAAATGTTCCCGATAATTATTTATATATCTATTCTGCCAATCCGGATGTTTGTCAATTAGTTATATTATATTCAGATAATGGTGAAATTATAAATGGGAAATATTCTTCAGATAAAATAATTGGAAGAGCATTACTTTGGAAAACAAGAGAAGGATATTATTTTATGGATAGGATTTATACAACTAAAGATAGTGATATTGATTTATTTAAAAAATTTGCTGAGAAAAACGGATGGTGGTATAAAAAGTCTCAAAATTCTGGTTCAAACTTTTCAATTGAAAATGGAAAAGAATCAAAGAGTGAAAAAATAATAGTTGATTTACAAAAATGGAAAGAAAATTTCCCATACTTAGATTCTATAATGTATTTTAATTCATCAACTGGTGAATTATCCAATGATGAATATAAAATCAATGCTGATTATGTTTTACAAAGTACATCTGGTAACTATATCATTAAACTATGATAGAAACTAGAAAGGTAAGGGTTGTTATAATTGAAGATGATGAATTCATGTTAATGGTTTATCATGATATAATAAAAGAAATTAAGAACATAAATTTTGAAGTTCAAACTTTTCAA
>Ga0247832_1004964_pt1 | contig 15980 bp, 16 predicted proteins | sample LaCruzMarch2015__10_FD_192407 | JGI IMG/M metagenome (GOLD analysis project Ga0247832, IMG submission 192407) | Freshwater microbial communities from meromictic Lake La Cruz, Castile-La Mancha, Spain - LaCruzMarch2015_4m | ecosystem: Environmental > Aquatic > Freshwater > Lake | place: Spain... | reverse complement strand
CGAGACCACGGAAGCTGGGGCTTTGGAAAAGGCCACGATCAGCAGGTACTGCCCCAGCGTGGCGGCGAGACCCACCATGAGCAGCAAGGCCCATTCGGTCAGGCTTTGTGGCGTGACCCAGGCGTTGAACACCAGCAGCGTGCTCACCGCCCAGCCCACCCAACCTGTGTACAGCTGCATCACGGCCGGGTCTTCGGTGCGCGTCATGTGGCTGGTCACGGCCTGAAACACGGCGTAAGTCAGCACCACCGTGAGCGCCATCCAGCCGACCGAGCTGTCCACCTGCCCACCCGGGCGGATAACCAGCATGGCACCAAGCAGACCGCCCACCACCATGAGCCAGCGCAGCAGCGAGACCTGCTCTTTCATGACAAAGCGGGCCAGCGCTGTGAGCACCAGGGGTGTGAGCATGACTATGGCGGTGAATTCGGCCACCGGCATACGCTGCAAGCAGTAAAAGGCCAACAAGCTGCAAGAGACCATGAGCAGGCCGCGCAGCAACTGCAAGCGCAGGCTGTGCGTGCGCCACATGGCGCCCCCCCGCAGCGGGGCCAGCACCAGCGCAGTGCCCAGGGCCTGCACCGCGTAGCGAAACCAAAGCACCATCACGGGCGTGACACTGAGCATGACCCATTTGCTGGTGGCATCACTGAAGCTCAGACTGGCCATAGCCAGCACGGCAAAAAGGATGCCGGGTCCTACCCAGGCGGCTTGGTCCGGGGAGTGGATGGCGTTCGGTGTGGTGTGCAAGCTCTATCCCATAAATGACTGGACTTATTTTTACATGCCATTTCCACTGACACAGTCACCTGCGGAAAGGGGTTTTTTAAGCCTGTTCACCGAAACGTTCATGACAACTGGGCCTGCAAGTCATTCGCCCGATAAAATAGCTTGCTTTGATTTGAGTCATATCCCTCCATGTTGTTTTTCCCCTTTGAGCCAAGGCGCTTGGCTCTCCTGCGCCATCCCTACTGCCTGTCCACGCTGGCCCTTTCCCTGGGCCTGCTCGGGTGGACTTCGGCCTCGTGGGCGCAAAGCTCTTTAGCCGCCGAAGAAGCCATCAAAAAAGCCATTCAGAGCGGGCAGCTCGAACAAGCTCGTCAACTGGTTCAAAAGGAACGCAAGAACGCTCCCCAGTCCGTGCAATGGCGTTTCATGGAGGGCGTGATTCAAGCCCAACAAGGTCAAATTGACAAGGCCATCGACACCTTCAAGCAAATCAGCCAAACGCATCCCGATCAATCCGAGGCCTACAACAACCTGGGTGTGCTTTACGCCTCCAAGGGCCAGCTTGACGCCTCCAAAGTCTTTCTGGAAAAAGCCCTGCAAACACACCCCAGCTACGCAGCAGCCCACCGCAACCTGTCGGATGTGCACAGCCAACTGGCCAAACAAAGCTATGCCAAGGCCCTGCAAGTCGACCCCAAAGCCAAGGACACCGCCCCTCAATTGACTTTGCTGGGCAGCATGGGCAACGATCTGCGTGGCCAGTCCCCCGCCCAGAATGTGGCTTCGCTCACGCGACCTGCTCCTCCGGCTTCGGCTCCGGCTCTGACCCCGGGCCAAGCCGCCAACCAAGTCCCCGCAACTGTCAACGCTTCGACTTCAGCTTCGCCAGCTCCCTCAGCAGCCAAAGAGACCCCCAGCGTGCCGGCCGTCGCGCCCACTGCGAGTGCCCCGGGAGCGCGTGCGGCCACAGTGACACCAGCCAAGACCTTCCCGCCAGTTACCGAGGCGGCCCCAGCCGCTGCGCCAGCCGGACCCCCAGCAGCAAGCCCCTCACCCGATGCGCGACAAGCAGACCGCGTTGCCATCGAAAAAGCGGTTCAGGACTGGGCCAAAGCCTGGAGCGACAAAGACATGGCGCGCTATTACGCCGCTTACGCGAACAATTTCACACCCGCCAACCGGATCACCCGTGCCCAATGGGAGAGTGACCGCCGTGTCCGCATCGTGTCCAAGAAATCGATCTCAGTGCAGGTGCGGGAGATGAAAATCAGCAGCAATGGCGAGACAGCTTCGGCCCGCTTCCAACAGTTGTACACCTCGGATAATTTGAAGGGCAGCAGCCGCAAGACCCTGGAAATGGTACGGCTCGGTAACCGCTGGCTGATCGTGCGCGAGTCGGTGAATTGAGTTCCAGACGCGGCTTGCCGCCTTCCGATCTCCAGGACCGCCGCAGCGTAAAGCCCTCACCCGCCTCACTGTCCAAAACCCAGCCCTGGCGACTGAAGGGTCTAGGCTGGATGGGTGTGATGATGATTTTTGTGGCCTGGCTCTGGTGGTGGTCTGACACCGAAGGGCTTCGCATGAAAAATACTTTGAGCCAAGTCAGCCACAGCTTAGGCCTGCCTTCATCGCCATCAATGCATTGGCGTCTGGCCTTCAACCCACCGGCCGAGGGGTCACAAACACCCATTGCAACCGACCCTGAGCAATCGGTGCGACAAATTTACGCCCAGCTGGGTGAGGGCGAACGGGCCCAGGCCCTGGCGACGGCCAGCATGCTGGTTGAGCGCTTTCCCAACTTCCAGCTTGGACAGTTGCTTTACGCCGACTTGCTCAACATCAGCTCGGCCAACCCTGTGGTCTGGCCTGCTGCGGATGACGACAGTGCGCCCTCTTTGCGCAAGCGCCTGGACGAACTGATCCTGGAATCCAAACGCCGTCTTCAGCGTGACAGCGCGCAAAGCCTGCAGGGCAAAATCCCGTCAGCCCTGGCCTTTCTCAGCCCACAGCAGGCCTACGTGGCGGCTGTAGACGCCTCCAAATCGCGTCTGTACTGGTTTGAAAACCGCCGTGACGGCGATGGCCGATTGCAGCTGCACCTGGTCAAGGAAAGCTACATCTCGGTGGGCATCAATGGGGTCGGCAAAAACAAAGAAGGCGATGGCAAAACACCACTGGGCGCTTATTTCATCCTGCGCAATTTGCCCGGCGAGAGCCTGCCCGATTTGTTTGGCGTTGGGGCCTTGACGCTGAATTACCCCAACGCAGTGGACGTGATGCGGAAAAAAACTGGCTCGGGCATCTGGCTGCACGGCACGCCCAGCGCCCAATACGCCAGAGCACCGGAGTCTACCGATGGCTGCGTTGTGCTCTCCAACCCCGAGATGGGGCGTTTGCTGCAAATGCCCGAGCTGCGCATGACCCCGGTGATCATTGCCGAGCAACTCGAATGGGTAAACGCAGACCAAGCCGGGCAAACATGGGCCGCCTTCAAGCCATCGCTGGACAAGTGGCTGCAGGCGCGCAACGGCCGCGATCCCGAGGCCCTGAAAATTCACTACAGCCAGCGCTATGAACAAGACGGTATGGCTCTGGCGCAAGTCTGGCCTCGACTGGCCCAAACCACCTTGGGTTACAGCCAAACCCAGCCTCTGGAGTTGGTGTCTGTTTTGAACTGGAAAGACCAGGACAACACCATGGTGGTGACGATGAAAGACCCCAACCAGACCTATCCCCAAGGTGCAGCCTATTTGCGAACTTATTGGCAGAAGGAAAATGGTCAATGGCGGCTGGTGTTTCAGGGGCCCACCTGATCGCGCCAAACTTGACCCCGACAGTCACACAGCCAAAACCGCATGAACACCCACATTCCGTTTTTCAATGCCCGCATCGCCCCTGACGGCGGCAGTTTTGATGCCTGGAAATCTCAGAACCTGCTCGACTCGCTGGAGCAAGGCGGCCTGCAATGGCCCAGCTCATGCCGATCGGGCACTTGCCGCACCTGCATGGGGCAGTTGGTCTCTGGGCAGGTGCATTACGATATGGCGTGGCCTGGCCTCACATCCGAAGAAAAAGCCGAGGGCTGCGTGCTACCTTGCGTGGCGCGCCCCCTGAGCGATGTGGTGCTGCAAGATCCCTTTGCTTAACTTATCGATCCGGTCCCTTGAAGTCTTGAACAACTTTCGAGAGATGTCCTTTTTTGTAGGAGCCACCCTGTATGCGATGGGCGTGGAACACGCCTTGCAAGCCATCGCCCACGGGGTGGGCTCCTACAAAGACAACAATATCTACATGCTCGGCACCAACAAGTGTCATTCAAACTTCATCGGGCCGGATCAATAGGTACCAGCGTGCGTCAGGCCTCGTCCAGACCCAATTCATGGATTTTTCGGGTGATGGTGTTGCGTCCAATGCCAAGTTTTTGCGCCGCCTCGATGCGGCGGCCGCGCGTGGTTGCCAGCGCCGCCTGAATCAGGCTGGTTTCAAAACGTCGGGTGAGCGCGTCCCACACATCGGTGCTGCCTGATTTGAGCAGTGCCAAGGCCTCTTGTTCCAGGCCAGGCTCCCAGCCCATAACCGCCGTGTTGACCACGTGGGTGTCAAAATTTGTCGTTAAGTTCTGGGCACGCAAGGACAGGTCATCACCGTTAATGTGGCCTGGCTCTGACAGGCCAAGTGGGGACTCGACCAAGCCCCCCACCCCGCCAAAAGACAAGGCCGTCAACGCAGCAACCGCTGCCCCGCGCGTGGACCCCAGCACTTCGGGCGGCAGGTCCTTGACTTCAATCACCTGCGTCGGTGCCATCACCGTGAGCCAATGGCAAATGTTTTCCAGCTGGCGCACATTGCCCGGGAACTGGAACTGACCCAAACGCTCAAGCGCAGCGTCGGCCATGCGTTTGGGCTCTACGCCCAGTTGCTGGGCACTGCGCTGCAAAAAGTAACGCGCCAGCACAGGCACGTCTTCGCGCCGCTCTCGCAGTGCGGGCAGGCGCAGGCGAATCACGTTCAGGCGGTGGTACAAGTCTTCGCGAAACACGCCTTCCTTGACGCGTTGCTCCAAATCTTGGTGCGTCGCTGCGATCACGCGCACATTGGCCTTGACTGCACTGTGCCCTCCCACGCGGTAAAAGTTGCCATCTGACAGCACGCGCAGCAAACGCGTCTGCAAGTCAAAAGGCATGTCGCCAATTTCGTCCAGAAACAGCGTGCCGCCATCGGCCTGTTCAAAGCGGCCTCTGCGTGATGCTTGTGCGCCCGTGAAGGCCCCGCGCTCGTGGCCAAAGAGTTCGCTCTCGAGCAGGTCCTTGGGAATGGCTGCGGTGTTGATGGCCACAAAGGGCTGGTTGGCGCGTGGCGAGTGTTTGTGCAGCGCGTGCGCCACCAGCTCCTTGCCCGAACCCGACTCGCCCGTGATCAGCACCGTGACGTGGCTTTGTGCCAAACGACCGATGCCGCGAAACACATCCTGCATGGCCGGGGCTTGGCCCAGCATTTCGGGTGCGTCGGCCATTTTTTCTTCGGCCACATCTTCGCGTTGGCTCTCACCGACCGCGCGGCGGATCAGCTCCACTGCCTTGGGCAAATCAAAGGGCTTGGGCAGGTACTCAAAGGCCCCGCTTTGAAAGGCTGACACGGCGCTGTCCAGATCGGAAAAGGCCGTCATGATGATGACCGGCAAACCGGGCATGCGTTGCTTGATGGCCGTGAGCAAATCCAACCCCGAACCGCCGGGCATGCGGATATCGCTGACGAGCACCTGCGGACCGTCGCTCTCGCCTTCGGCCTCCAGCGCCTTCATCACCTCGCGCGGGTTGGTGAAGCTGCGGGTCGGCAGCCCTTCGCGCAGCAGTGCTTTTTCGAGCACAAAGCGAATGGATTGGTCATCGTCTACGATCCAGATCGGCTTCATCAAAGTGGCACTTTCTGTGGTCAAACTGGTGTGCTTCAAGGCAGAGGAATCAGGATCTTGAAGTTCGTACGGCCCGGCTCGCTGTCACACTCGATCAGGCCATGGTGTTGCTGCACAAAGGTTTGCGCCAATGTCAGCCCCAGGCCTGAGCCGCCTTCACGCCCCGAAATCAACGGGAAGAAAATGCGGTCCTTGATCGAGTCTGGAACACCAGGCCCGTTGTCCATCACATGCAATTCCAATGCCAGGCGATAACGCTGCTTTCCAAACGTGACTTGCCTCAAGATCCGGGTCTTGAGCATGATCTGCGCATCGCCTTGCAACACGCGCTCTTGCAGGGCCTGCGCTGCGTTGTGCGCGATGTTGAGCACCGCCTGAATGAGCTGCTCGCGGTCGCCGCGAAACTCGGGGATCGAGATGTCGTAGTCGCGCACCACCTTGAGGCCCCGGGGGAACTCGGCCAGGATCAGGGCACGCACCCGCTCGCACACCTCGTGGATGTTCACATCGCCCACCACATGCGGCCTGCGGTGCGGCGCCAGCAAGCGGTCCACCAGGGTTTGCAGGCGATCGGCCTCACGGATGATGACCTGGGTGTATTCAGTCAGATCCTTGTCGTCGAGCTCCATCTCCAACAACTGGGCCGAGCCACGGATGCCGCCCAGCGGATTCTTGATCTCGTGGGCCAAGTTGCGGATCAACTCCTTGTTGGCTTGGGCCTGGTCGAGCAGGCGCTCCTCTCGCTCTTGCCGGGTTTGCTGCTCCACCGGCAGCAACTCCACGATCACCTCGTCGGGCAAATCGGTCAGCGCCACGATCACGTGCACGGGCAAAGGCTCGTCGTGGTGCAGTCGGCGCAGTTGGGCTTCGTAACGCAGCGCGGCAAACTCGTTGAACTGCGCTCCGGACAAAGCCATGATCAGGGGCTGCGGGTCGACAAAATAGTCGGGCAAATGCGTGTCATGCAGCGTGCGCCGGGACAAGCCCAAAGCATCTTCGAGCGCGGCGTTGACAAAGCGCACACGGCCTTGGCCCTGCATCACGGCCACGGGCGTGGCCAGCAGGTCAAAGGCCTGGAATCGATTGGGTTTGCTCATGGTGTGCGCCGGCTGGTCTGAACAGTGCGGCGCACCAGCTCTCGTTGCAAGCTGTCGATGTCGCGTTCGGTCCGTTCAATGGCCGCCTTCATCTCGGCCACACGGTCCAGGTATTTCTGGTGGTGACGGGTTTCGGTGGCCCATTTCTCAGGCTCGCCGTGGTTGTAGCTTTGCACCAACTGCGCCAGCTGTGCACGGGCCTTGTCCAGCTCCTGCGTCAAGATGGTGCGCGCTTGCGCATCGCGCTCGCTCTGCTGCACATCCGGGGTGCGGGCAGGCACTGCGAGCGTCAGGGGCTGACCAGGGGAGGAAGTTTCAGCGGCAACGGGATCAGGCTTGGTGCTGCGGGTTGGCACGGAAGCAGGAGCCGCAGCAAGGGAAGGTGCGGGGCGGGTGCCGTTGATCACGGTAATGGCCTGTGGGGCCAAGGGTTCGCACAACCCAGGCTCACGCGGGGCATTGGTGTACTCCTGGCCGCAGCGGTAAACCGCTTGCTGGGCTTGTGCGGCCATACCTGCGCTGAGCAAAAGAAAAAAAAGGACGGCCGAAGCCGTCCTTTCAGGGATTGCACGGGTGGGTGCAATGCCGTACATGTTCGCTTACAGCGAGTAGTACATGTCGTACTCAACCGGCGACACTTCGACGCGGCTGCGGTTGACTTCTTGCATCTTCAATTCGATATAAGCGTCGATCCACGAGTCGGTGAACACGCCGCCCTTGGTCAAGAAAGCGCGGTCAGCATTCAGACAGTCCAAAGCCTGGTCGAGGCTGGAGCAAACTGTTGGCACCAACTTGTCTTCTTCCGGCGGCAAGTGGTACAGGTCTTTGGTTGCGGCTTCGCCGGGATGGATCTTGTTCTCGATACCGTCCAAGCCCGCCATCAACAAGGCTGCGAAGCCGAGGTAGGGGTTGCACAATGGATCTGGGAAGCGGGCTTCCACGCGGCGGCCCTTGTCGCTGGCGACGTTGGGGATGCGGATCGAAGCGGAGCGGTTCTTGGCCGAGTAAGCCAATTTGACCGGCGCTTCGTAGTGAGGAACCAAACGCTTGTAGCTGTTGGTGCCGGGGTTGGTGATCGCGTTCAGGGCACGGGCGTGCTTGATGATGCCGCCGATGTAAAACAAAGCGAATTCAGACAAACCAGCATAGCCATTGCCTGCAAACAGGTTCTTGCCGTCTTTCCAGATGGACTGATGCACGTGCATGCCGGAGCCGTTGTCGCCAGCGTAGGGCTTGGGCATGAAGGTGGCGGTTTTTCCGTACGCGTTGGCCACGTTGTGGATCACGTACTTTTGCAGCAGTGTCCAGTCAGCACGCTCAACCAGAGTAGAGAAACGTGTGCCGATTTCGCACTGACCAGCACCCGCCACTTCGTGGTGGTGCACTTCGACCGGGATGCCCACGGATTCGAGGATCAGGGACATTTCGCTGCGCATGTCGTGTGTGCTGTCGACGGGGGGGACTGGGAAGTAGCCACCCTTGACGCGGTTGCGGTGGCCTTTGTTGCCGCCGTCCATCTTGGTGCCGCTGTTCCATGGGGCTTCGGCTTCGTCGATGGCGTAGAAAGTGTTGTTGGGCTCGGTGCTCCAACGCACTTCGTCAAACAAGAAGAATTCTGGCTCTGGACCGAAGTAGGCGGTGTCGCCCAGGCCCGATTGCTTGAGGTATGTCTCAGCGCGCTTGGCGATCGAACGCGGGTCACGCTCGTAAGCCTTGCCGTCGGTGGGTTCGATCACGTCGCAGATCAGAACCAGGGTGACTTCTTCGAAGAAGGGGTCGATGATGGCGCTGTTGGGATCAGGAATCAACAGCATGTCGGAGGCTTCGATGCCCTTCCAGCCGGCAATCGAAGAGCCGTCAAACGCTTGACCGTCTTCGAACTTGCTTTCGTCAAACTGCGACACGGGCGCAGTGATGTGCTGCCATTTGCCACGGGTATCGGTGAAACGGAAGTCAACGAACTTGACTTCGTTCTCTTTCACCATGTTCATCACGTCTGCGACGGTCTTGGCCATCAAATTCTCCTGAATGGAAAGGGGTTAAAAAGCTTGCTCACAGGTCTTGCAGTTTCTGTGCCAACCAGGCCATGACCACGCCACCGAACAACCTGTGATTGTGCCCTGAGCAGCCCAGAGTGGGCCTTGGCTCTGCACAAAAAAAGAAGCTGTCGTGGTCATCACCCAAAATGTAGCGCCTCTTGGCTGAAACCTGAGGGGGAAGGACTGGACTTGCGGGCCTATTCGTCACCTTGAATTGCACCGCCATGGTGCAATTTTGCATTATTTTGGTGCAATCGAGCTTAACGCACCAATTCGGGGCCATATTCGAGTGTGAAAGCCTTTAGACCTTCCCGCAAGCTGAGGTATGCCGCATCCGCGTTGACGGGTTCGCCTTTAACGCCCAGTTCAATGTGACGGCCCCATTGCGGGTGGTCCACACTGGGAAGACTGAACACCTTCACGCCCGGGTGCGCAGCCTCGATGGTCTCCATGAGTGGGGTCAAGGTGGCTTCCATTGCGCCCAAAATGATCACCGACTTCTCAACATAAGCGTGTTGGCGGAAATAGGCGCTGAACTGGGTGTCCAGCACCGACGCGATCATGGGCCAGGCCATGACAGGAAAGCCCGGCACAAAGTGCACTGCCCCGCCACCCAGGCCACGACAACTGAAGCCGGGAATCTTGTTGTACGGATTGAGAATGATGTCTGCGCCCGCTGGAAAGGCGCCCATGTTCAGGCGGTGAATATTGTCTGGCCGGTCTGGCTCGTAAGCCACGCCCTGTTCTTTGGCTGTGTCTTGCATGCGCTCTTGAATCAAGCGCTTGGCCTCGGTGTGCAAGACCAGCGGCACACCCATCGCTTTGCCCGCGCATTGGCGGGTGTGGTCGTCCGGCGTGGCGCCGATACCGCCGCAGCTGAACACCACGTCGGCCGATTCCAAAGCACGCTTCAAGGTAGCCGTGATGCGCTCAGGCGAGTCGCCCACGTACTCGACCCAACTCAAGCTCAGGCCGCGCTCATTCATCAGTTCGATGACTTTGGGCATGTGCTTGTCCTGGCGCTTACCAGACATGATTTCGTCGCCAATGATGATCAGGCCAAAGGTGGGGGTCATGGAAAAACTCATGGGTTAAAGTTAAAAGAAGCGCCCGGCATCAGGGCTTGAGGCGCGGCACAACATCGGTGATGCCATCGATCGGACCTGGCTCGTCGCCACCCAAGCGGACCGTGGCATGAGGCGCAACGTCCGCCAATGCAGGCGCAGCGGGCAAGACCTCGTCCACGGCCGCTTGCCGGGGCTCGTCCCGCAGGGCATGCAGGGCGGCCAGGCCGAAATGCGCGAACCACAGCGACGAAAAGGCGAATACCAGGGTGTAAATCCAGATGGCCACAGGCACCAAAATCACAAAGGCCGCTGCAAACAAGGCCCCCGAGGCCCAAACCATGCTGGGCGCAGCGCCCATGAGACCAGTGACCACGCCCATGCCCAAAAAGCTCATGCGGTGGCGTGCCATGAGGGTGTGGCGCTCCTCGGCGCTGGCAAATTCCGCCAGCACGTCAAACGCCATAACGCGGTAGGTCAGCCAGCCCCAGATGAAGGCGGGCAGCACCAAGGCCAGTGGCGGCACCAACCACATGGGCAAGGTTAGCAGCAGCGCCCCCAGCGCCAGCACCAGCGAGAAGAAGGTCCACCACAAACTCAAGAGCAAACTGCCGCCGTGCTTGCGTTGCAAACCGGCAAAACGCCTCTCGGCCACCATGCGCGTGAGGGACGGGGTCATCATGAACGACACCGCCAGCAAGGACGCCACCACCACCAAGGGCGTGAAAGCAAAGATCACGAGCAAAGGGGCCACCACGGTGTTGAGGTTGCCCAATCCAACGCCTTCGAACCAGCGCCAGACTGTGTCCAGCCAGGCGCTGGCATCGAGCCAGCCACGCACAAAGGTGACGGCCGTGTCCCAATACAAATACCCCAGCAACCAGGACAGACCCACGATCAGCACCAAGGGCAACACCGACAAGCCTATGACCCGGGGGTACAGGCAATACAAGGCCGCGCGCCAAAAGGAATCGATCAGGAGTTTCATGCGGGAAAGCTTAACTCAAGCCCGCCCGAACAAGCGCATAACCCCCAACCACTGCTGCGCCCAAAAGCCCTGGCCGTAATTGCGGCCTTTTTCTATTTGGTCGCGTATGCCGGTCGGGTCGTAGCGCAGGGTGAAATCGGCGGTGCCAAACAGCATGTCCCACCACGGCAAGAGCACGCCGTAGTTGCAGCCGCCCAGGCGCCGCTGGCCTTGGCGCTCGGTCTCGTGGCCAATGCCGATGCTGTGGTGCCGGCGGTGAAAACGCGGGCTGACCCACAGCCGTTCGCCGACGCGGCCAAACCAGATGCGCACATTGGCGTGGTGGAAGTTTTCACTCAACTGACCCAGCGCCACCAGGGCCACAAACTGCCCCGGCCCCACCCCGACCAGTACAGCCACCACCGACAGGGCCAAACTGGTCAGCACATCGTCAAGAAGGTGGTTGCGGTTGTCAGACCACATGGTCATCTGGCGCTGCGAATGGTGCAGGCTATGCAGTGCCCACCAACGCGGCAGTTGGTGCTGACCCCGGTGAATGCAGTAGTTGACAAAATCAAACACCACCAGGTAAATAAAAAAGCTGACCCAGGCCAAATCACTGACACCGGGCCAGAACTGGTCGAGGTGCCAAGTGGGTGCGCCCAAGCCCCGCAAGCTACCCCAAGCTTGCTCAAAGAGCCAGTCGAAAGAAAAGAACATGGCCAGCTTGAACAAGCCCAGGCGTTGGATCAGGGTGTAGATCACGTCCACACGCACGGCGCGGGTGTCTTGCACAGGCTCTGCCGGCCAGCGCCGCTGCATGGGGCCGAGCACCGTGAGCAAGACCGCGATTTGCAGCAGACCCACCACAAGCCAACCTGTCCCTTCGTAGGCTTTGTCCAACAAATGGGCCAAGCCTAGGGCAAAGACCAGATGCTGCACCAAGGCTTCGAACAGGCTTTGTTGCATCCAAGAAAAGGCGTCGATGAAGGTGTCCATGGCGGGTCAGGGTCGCAAAGCGGGCTGGGTCACGGTAGGAGGCTTGGGCTGCGTCAACTGCAAGGGCTGCTGGCGGACCCAGTCACGGTATTGGGGGTGCTCGCGCAAGGTGGCAAAGCACAGGCCACGGGCCTTGAGGCCCACAATCAAAGGCTCCAGCACGGACGGGGCCCACGGGTCTTGGCGCGACCAGATGCCCAAGTGGGCCATCAGGATGTCGCCAGGCCGGATGTTCTTCAGGGCTTTTTGCAGCAAATAGGCGTTGCTGTAGCGCTCGCTGGGCAGCTCGTCGCCCAAAAAGCCCGCATCCGCCCAACCCACATGGGCAAAACCACATTGCCGGGCCGCTTGCAATAGACGTGACGAGGTTTTTCCACCAGGTGCACGAAACAACGGCAAAGGCGTTTGCCCGGTCAGGGCTTGCAACCGGCTGGCGGCTAGGTGCAGGTTGTCGCAATACTGAGGGGCACTCCAAAGCAAGTTTTGCCCGGTATGCTGGCCCGCACTGGGGCGTATGCGAAAGCGCACATCACCCGGGCCATCCAGGTCGGCGCGCCAATAGGCGTGGTCCCAGGTGTGCGAGGCAAAGGCATGACCTTCGGCCCCCCGTGCACGCCACCAGTCGGCCCAGTGATCACCCAGGGAACCATCGCCTTGCTGGGTCTTTTCATGCGCCGCAAAAAAAGTGACCGGCACATTGTGGCGCTGCAACACTTGGGCAATCAGCGGTGCTGTACCCATGTGGCCCGTGTCGAAAGTCAGGTAAACCGGGCGGGTGCAGGTTGCAGGCTCAGCTGAAGTTTGAGCCAAAACCTGTGCTGGGCCTGCCAGGACGCACAGGGCCAGCCAGGCGAATGGGCCACTCTTGGATGGATGGGCCTCAGTTGCGCGGCGCATGGTCCAGGGTCCAGACCCCGTGGGGCGACTTGCCTACCGGCACTTGCCTGACCAGTTTGCGCGAGGCAATGTCGATCACGCTCAATTTGCGCGACCAACGTGAGGCCACCAAAATCAGCTGGCCATCTGCGGTGATGTCCATGCAGTCTGGACCTGAAGGACCGGGCAATTGCGCCACCACTTTCCAGTCGATGAAATCAATCTGACTGATGGAGTTGGCCACACGGTTACTCACAAACACATGGCGTTTGTCGCCCAGCGCGCGAAAGGCATGTGCCCCTTTTCCCGTGGGTATGTTCTTGAACAATTTGGGCTTGGGCCCTGAGATGTCGTAGACCTCTACCCCATCGCCACCGGTCAGTCCTACCAAAAGGTATTTGTCGTCGGGCGTGCCGTACACATCGGCGGGCACCGCACCGACGGGGGTGCGCGTGCTGAGGGTTTGGGTACTCAGGTCAATCGAGACGATCTCGTTGCTGTCCTGCATCGAGGCCCAAACGGTCTTGCTTCGACTGTCGATCCACAGATGGCTGGGCGTTTTGCCGGTGGCAATGCGTTTGGACAAATGCGCGTTTTGGCCATCCCAACGGTAAATATCGACATGGTTCAAACGGTTGGCGGCTGTGACGAACCACTTCATGTCTGGCGAAAAACGCAGGTGGTAAGGGTCAAGAATGCCGGTCACCGTACGCTGCACTTGCGCGGTGCGCGGGTCAATGAAGGTGAGGGAATCGCTCATGGCATTGGCCACAATGAGCGATTTTTCATCCGGCGTCAAATACAAATGGTGGGGCTCTTTGCCCGTCGGAATGCGTTGTTTTTCGGTCCAGGTGACCGGATCGATCACACTTACGTTGCCGTCGAGCGAATTGAGAACAAAAACGGGGGCGGGCTGCTTGGCTAGCACAGTGCCGGCAATTGTTACAGCTAAAAAAAGGACCAAAATTCTGGAAAATGCACAAAAACGGATCACTTGGGGGCTTTCTAAATCGCACTCAAGTGTAACGGCCCACCCTCAGGATTTCAGATGCAGACGCACTGCTTTCAAAAAATTAAGATTTGCGGCATTGGGCTAGAAACCCTGAGCATCGCCCCACCCGCCGGCGCCGATGGTCCGACCCTGGTTTTTTTACACGAAGGTCTGGGCAGCGTGCGCATGTGGCGCGACTGGCCGAGCCGGCTGTGCGCGCAACTGGGCTGCGTGGGTCTGGTGTATTCGCGCCAGGGTTACGGGCAGTCCGACCCCGTGCCCGATGTGCGTGGCCCCTCTGGCCAGACGGATGGACGTCGGCATGGGCGCTTGCTGCCCGACTACATGCACCGCGAAGCGTTTGAGGTTTTGCCTGCCTTGTTGCAGGCCTTGGGCATCGAACGGCCCGTGTTGCTTGGACACTCGGACGGAGGCACCATTGCCTTGCTGCACGCCAGCCGTTGGGAGGTGCGTGGCTGCATCGTCATCGCCCCCCACATCATGGTGGAGCCCATCTCCCTGCAGGCCATCGACCAAGCCCGCCAAGCTTTTGAGCAAGGCGTATTGCGCGAACGGCTGGCCGCTTACCACGCCGATGTGGACTGCGCTTTTTGGCAATGGAACGAGGTGTGGTTGAGTCCGGCTTTCGCCAGTTTTGACATCCGTGTCGACTTGCCCGGCATCCGCGCCCCTCTGCTGGCCATCCAGGGCGTGGACGACCCCTACGGCACCTTGGCACAAATCGAGGACATCGCCCAAGCTGTGCCGCACACCTGTTTGCTCACACTGCCCGCCTGCGGTCATTCACCCCACCGAGATCAATCCGAGACCGTGGTCAAGGCTGTGGCAGATTTCATGTCCAGCCTGGCGAGTCCCCGGACCTGAAGGCACCGAACAGCGAATACCGACGAATTTATCGGGTTCGATGTCTTCGCGTAGTTCGGGCCTTTACGGTCCGACAGCCAACTTTTCGCGAAGCGACATTTCAGGTCTTGAGCGCCACCAAATCCGATGGCGTCAAAAAGCGCCATTGACCGGGAGCCAGGTCGGCCAGCACCAAACCGCCGATTTTCGAGCGGTGCAAACCCTCCACCCGGTTGCCCACGGCCGCCACCATGCGCTTGACCTGGTGGTATTTGCCCTCGGTCAGGGTCAATTTCAGGTGCAGCTCGCTCACCGCCTCGCAGGCGGCGGCCTTGACCGGCTGGGGGTCGTCGTCCAGCACCACGCCGGCCAGCAGCTTCGCCACCATGTCTGGCGTGATCGGGTGCTTGGTGGTCACTTCGTAGACCTTGGGTACATGGTGTTTGGGCGAGCTCATCTTGTGAATGAACTGGCCGTCATCGGTCAGCAGCAGCAAACCGGTGGTGTCCTGGTCGAGCCGGCCCACCGCCTGCACACCTTGCACAGCCGCTTTTTGCGGGCGCTGGCGCAAAGGCGCGGGCAGCAAGGTGTAGATGCTCGGCCAGGTGGAGGGTTTTTGCGAGCACTCGGTACCTGCGGGCTTGTGCAGCAGCACGTAGGCTTTGTCCAGGTAGGGCCACTCGGTGCCTTGCACCGTGAAGTGCAGGCCCTCCAGGTCGAAAAATTCACCCGCGTCGGTGACGGTTTGGCCCTGCACTTGCACATGGCCTTGCTGGACCAGGCCTGCGCACACGCGGCGGGTGCCAAAGCCCTGGCTGAACAAGATGTCTTCCAGGCGCATGGGTTTGAGAGGTTTGGCTTTCATGGGGCATGATTGTCGCCTCGGAACAGACCCCCATCGCTTGCAGGAGACCCGGCCCATGAGTGCTGCCCTTGAAACGCTCAACCGCATGAACACCGCCCTGGCCCAAAGCCAAAACGGCCAGCTGCCACAAAGCGAGATGATCCGCCTGTGGCGCACACAAGCGGCCTCATTGGCGCTACCCGCACGTTTTGACGAGGTGTTGCAACCCTTGCTCGACCGGATCGAGGCCAGCGTCTTGTTCAGCGAAGAAAGCTGCTCGTTCAGCCAAAAGGATTTGCTCGCCAACCTGCAGATGTGGGCCGACAAGGCGCGCCTGCGGCTGTCCAGCCCAAGCGCCGCGCAGACCTAAAGCGCGGGAGCGAAGTCCTGAGATGGGGCAGTGTGCAGCGCCAGCCAGCGCTCGATGTGCGCTGCGTCATGCACCAAACGCAGCTCGTCAAAGGCCTGCTGCGCTTCGGGGTAGACCCGGCGCATGTAGTTGAGCCACTGCTTGAGCCGCCCCGCCCGGTGCCGCGTGGCCACACGCGCGCTCACGCCCAGCCAGAACACCTGCATCAACACCACCAAGGTGGACCAC
>Ga0247832_1004957_pt1 | contig 15997 bp, 9 predicted proteins | sample LaCruzMarch2015__10_FD_192407 | JGI IMG/M metagenome (GOLD analysis project Ga0247832, IMG submission 192407) | Freshwater microbial communities from meromictic Lake La Cruz, Castile-La Mancha, Spain - LaCruzMarch2015_4m | ecosystem: Environmental > Aquatic > Freshwater > Lake | place: Spain... | reverse complement strand
CTCCAACTCAACATGGCGACTTCCCAGTCATCTTCTCCAATACGCGTCGCAGTAACCGGCGCCGCAGGCAACATCGGTTATGCAACCATCTTCCGCTTGGCATCAGGCGCCGTCTTTGGCCCTAATCAGCCGATTGCCCTCAACCTCATCGAAGTAGCTGGGCCCGGACTAACTGCACTTACCGGAGTTGTGATGGAACTGAAAGACTGCGCTTTCCCACTGCTCACTGACGTTGTAGCTACCGGCGATATTAACGAAGGCTTCAGAGATACTGATTGGTGTCTACTCATTGGCGCCTTGCCCCGTAAGGAGGGTATGGAGCGGAAGGATCTGCTTGGCATTAATGGTAAGATCTTCATAAGCCAAGGCGACGCCATTGCACGGAATGCCAAGACGAGCGTCAAGGTCCTAGTCGTTGGCAATCCGTGTAATACCAATGCTCTCATTGCTCTTCACTCTACGGCTGGTAGCATTCCTGCGAAGAATTTCTTTGCCATGACTCGCCTTGACGAGAACCGAGCGAAAGCGATGCTGGCAGAGTATTCTGGATTTCATAGCACTACCGTGAAGAATGTAGTCATTTGGGGCAATCACTCGTCGACGCAGTATCCCGATATGAGCAACGCAACTATTGGTGGCATGCCTGCTACCCAGATCATCACAGATCATGCTTGGTGTACTGGAACATTCGTCACATTAATTCAGAAGCGTGGTGCTGCTGTCATCAAGGCCCGTGGTGCATCCTCTGCTGCTTCCGCGGCGAACGCCATTGTTGACACCCTACGTAGTTTGCATTTTCCAACTCCAATTGGAGAGTGGCATTCCGTGGCCGTTATATCTAACGGAGAGTACGGTGTTAGACCTGGGATCGTATTTGGTTATCCACTGCAAACCTTGGCAGATGGTTCCTGGGAGATTGTGAAAGATATCTCACTAGATAACTTCTCCAGAGAGATGATTGCGATCACCGAGAAGGAGCTGCTAGAGGAGCGCATCGCTGCCTCCGAAGCCCTAGGCATACAGCTCTGAACTGGGAAAATGAAATGAAAATTCCCCAGTCAGATAAAATTTCCAGCATTACTTATCACATACCGTGTTGCCAAGCAAAATTGTTCTAATTCTCAACATAAAAAAGATGATTATATACTTAATACCTATCATCATTTGGATGTGGCTCACTACTTTCCAAGCGTTCAACCTTGGCCGCTCTAATATGGTACAATTGACGTACACCAATAAACTTTTTGATAAATTCGCTAACATCCTCACCGCCACCACTCTCTTCTATCCACTGCTCGGCATATTCCTCCGATTCTCGGTATGCATCTCTCTTTGCCATCGTTAGTTTTGCTATCACATCCTGTGTTGACGGAGGTTGTGTCAATGCCAATCGCTGACTGTCCAATTCTCGGTATCGTTGTAATTTCATATTCAAATCTTGCTTCAAAGTTTCAATGTCAGTGGTTAACTTCTCAATCTTTGCCTCATGGGCGAGATTGGCTCTTGCAACGTCAACATTCGAAGCTTCTATGGATTGTTTTAATTCTCTCAAAGTAGATACTTCTGATGTCCCCTCAACAAATAAGTCTAAAAATGCACGATTATCAACAATTCGTTTTACCTCCGATGACGGCATGTCATGTAACTCTCGGAATGATGCAGGGGTGGGAGGTATTAGTCCATTCACATCATCGTCATCCACCTCAAACTCTGCCTTTGGTTTTATTCGATCATTATTCTGCAAGGTTGGTCGTTGATTATTTGATCTTGAATGTCCATTCGAAAATCCATTGTACTCGTTAGATCGTTGCACCCCCGATGATGCCGACGATATATACTGATTAGAATCGACCCCATGATTATTGTTCGTCGATCCTGACAGTCTAGTACTACTAGAACCGGTTGTTAAACTCTCCTGCAGTCTCCTTAAATTGGCATCTGTTATTTCTAATATGGATGGTGGATTGACCTGAAAGTGCTGTATCACAGCATACACTGCATCACCCAATTTAATATTCGACGTCCTCCAACTATTATCGGAAGCAATGTGTGAATAACCAATTACTCTCATTCGTATATCCAACCAGGCATGTGTGGCACGTACTCCGTGTAATGTCATCGTGGGTGCCAAATTGACATCAGTCGAGAGGTAGATTCGTAATATGAGAGCGAAGCCATTGGTCGTTTGGAAGACGGTATCGTACGTCTCGTCTAAATTCCGATTCGTTGACATATTTATTATTAATATCAAATCGAGAAAAGTGAGGAGGTGAACGTTTTATATCATTCGCGTCATTCATGTTCATCTGTTAAATAATCACAAATCAATTGCATGTCATGAAACGACTTACCAGAAAGACGTCTCGTGCTTGGCTTTAGTATGGGATGGTTCAAATATGACGCTAAATGCGTCGCTCGGCTTGTTGACCAACCACCAGTGCCTCGACCACCGGGTACGGCACCGACCGTTGGCTTATTCCAAAACATTTCGCAAATTTAGGAGGAGGAATATCTCGTGTTATGTTGTCTAGTTCGTAGAATAGTATGGTCACGCTTTAGAGTCCGCCGGTCTCAACCGTCTTCCCCCAAATTGCTCCAATAATTCTTGAACCAGCTCAAACCACGAACTCCACTCGTGGACTCCACGAACAACGTCTCACTTCATTCACGCACACCCCCACTTATCATGATCTGAGCTCATAATTTGAATATTCTCAATCGAACAACACCAACCTAATCACCATCATAATCATGAACACACCAGTCTGTCGTCTACTGCTAGCACTCCTTGCTCTGTGTTCCATTCCACCTGCCGTCTTTGGTCATGGCTACCTAAAAACACCCCGATCACGCAACTATGCTGCCTACGAAGATAATCGAGGAGAGTACCAACCATGGTCGGCCAACAGGAAAGCTGTCTCGGAAACTTGTGGCACCACTCCTCCTAACCCTGACATTAAAAATTACGACTTTTTGTTGCATACGGGTGTCCAGGCTACCTACTCAAGCGGGCAAGTAGTTGACTTCGACGTTGACATGACTGCGCATCACAAAGGACACTTTGTTCTCAAGGCCTGTGTCGTCCCGCCTGGCCAGAGGGCTACACAGGCCTGCTTTGATCGAAATCCTTTGAGATTCATCTCAGGTCACGGTGCCAACCCTCACCCGAACTATCCTGATCGGGCCTACCTTCCTCCTGCAAATCCTCCCGCTGCTAGTAATGGAGCACATCCACTGTTTCCAGCACCAACAGGACGCTGGAGCTATCGATACAAGTTCCAGCTTCCCCCAGGATTGAGTGGTGATCTTGTATTGCTGCAATGGCATTATATTGCTTCAAACAGCTGCCTCCCTCCTGGGTACAACACGTACAACTGGCCTGCCGGCTGGAATCCTGGCAATCTCCCGGTTTGTGTGGACATCCCTTTATATGGCTCAGATAGCAATGGATTTGTTCAAGCAGGGCGTCCTGAGCAGTTCTGGAATTGTGCTGAAGTGAGGATTCTTACTGGTGGAGGAGGACCAGCACCTACTCCCACTCCACCACCAGTTGGCGGCAGCGGTTCACTGACTGACTGGACATTCTGCTCCTCAAGCTCGCAGTGTAGGAATGGCTGTTGCAGCAGGCTTTACTCCAATGATGGGAGGCTAAAGTGCACACCTGTTGGAGGCTTTCAAGCTAGCCATTGTGTAACTGGTGGTGTAACTGGTGGTAACAGCGGTTCACTTGGTGACTGGAACTTCTGCACCACAAACTCCCAGTGCAGGAATGGTTGCTGCAGCAATCGTTACTCAAACGATGGAAGGATGAAGTGCACCCCCGGAGGCTGCTGAATGAAATAAATGATATGATTCTTTGGAGGAGATTGGTAGTTGGACTAGACGGTGTAACCCCGTTCATCCAAGGACAAAAGTGACTTGGAGTCCAGCCAGGACTTTAGTATCATGATGTATTCAATTATTGTCCTGTTGTTTGCAAGCTTTAGAAATAATTTTAGTGATTGTTATTGCTTATTTTGATCTGATTTACTCATTTGATCTTAGTTTCTGTTGTGTGTCCTACCTTACTGGCCCCACACGCTGAAATATGGATAGGAGTAGATGTTAGAGGAAGAGGACACACTGTAGGAAAAGTTGAAGAGCTTGATGCCATTTACTTTCACTCTGTAATAAACTGATTCTCTTAACAAGTTGCTTATTATTAACATCAATGCATACTAATATGAAGTCCACAGATGAACACTAAACTTGGGCTTGGTTGCCGCTTGTGAGGATGCTTAGAGACCCTAATCCTGCCAATTGCTATCATAGATGATCTCAACCCTTGAGAAAATTTTGAAACTCGTCATCTCCTGAGCTATCACTGATCTTTGCATCGTCATCAATGATGTTAGCATCATCATCATCATCATCATCATTGATCTTTGCACCGTCATCAATTGCGCAAGCATTGAGCAGGGAGTCATTTGAAGCCGCGCTGGCGCTACTATTACGCTTAGGCATCAGCCTCCCCGACGTCGATGACGCCCTACTCATGCCTTCATCTTTCACCTGCTTGGCATCTCCTGAGGAGCTGTTGCTACCCTTGGGCTTCACTTGACGTCTCCATTGAAGTACATGATTCTGAATATGTTTACTCTTCAATGGAATACGTAGTGAGCCAACCATGATTGTTTGTCCATTCACCGTCGACGGGAAGTCACGAAAGTAATTAAGAATATCCTCAAACGTCTTATCAGTAAGGTCCTTGGATGCATGGTCCAACAGTGACAGCATCACTCGGTACACCACCTTCCACCCTTCGACAAGAAAACTATCCCACACGCGTACGACGAGTTCAAAGGGGAATGTACTTGCGTAGACAGTCATCAACCATGGCGTTACAATCATGGACATGTTAATCATTTCGCCTTGCAACTGCTTTGACAACTTCGGTAAAAACTGCGCAATTAGCTTCTCGGCAATGTAGAGTACTTCGTGTGTCCCTGCCATATCCTCTCCGAACATTTCACGTAGCTTGTATGGTTCCTCATTCATGACCACCACAAGTAACCAAAACGACTCCTCCTCGGTTAGGAATGTAAGGAACATTGCCGCTATGAAGTTCATACCCTGACAGTAACCCACATCTGTGTCGTACATGCTGTACGCACGTAATACGCGACGTAATGAGCTTTGTCCATGTCCCATCCCAAATGCCTCTGGTTGATTTTTCGTAACGGAAGACTCATCAATATCATCAAGTGTCGAATCATGCTTCTTATCATCCTTATTCCCACCACAGAATAGGAAATGTTTGGGATAGGTACGATGGATATCCCTATCAATCGTTTCCATGGCAGCCTTTATAGTTCCCATATCGAAATTACTACTATCGGAAGGCGTATCATTGCTATTGCCATTATCAGTCTGTAAATTTTCATACCGTGCACTAGCACTATTGACTAATTCATCATACTTTCCCGAATGTGCCTTAATGATAAGATCGACGCCCGTTAATGATGTCCATGCCTTCTTACGCATCCCATCCGGTAATCCACGACGGGTATAATACTTCATCTTCGATGGGTTCGTCGAGTACGTGGCATCGACGGAGCCTCGTTGACCATTGCTCTTATTACCATCGCTCGATGATGATACCTTGTCCAAACGACTTTCCCACTTTTGGGCATCCGATCGTAGTTGGACCATGTTGATCTTGCCTGTGACGGTGGAGGACTGTTTAGACTCATCGACGAAAAAGCCATATCGGTCCATCTTGGGCCCGCCCGAGCCGATGGTTGCACTGGTGGACATCTCCTCCTCTTCAAGCTCGACTGGATCATTCTTTGACGATACGGATGACGATGAGGGTCCGTTCTTCTTCTTGCTTGAGCTACTGACGCTCGAGGTGAAGAGCCGCTTCATAAGTGGCTTCTTCGATTCTGTTTCCTCGGCCCCATTGGATGGCATTTTCGCTCGAGTGGGAGTAATGCTCAAGACATCCAGCATGGTTGGTTTACCTTATAACCAGATGGATCGTGTGTTGTGTTCCGCTCGTTTTTGTGAAGAACATCATATGTACGATACATAATTGTACCGGCCTTGCGGTCATTTGGGGCAATTGATTGAGGTCATTGTAGAATTCCCCTTCAGAAAATATGTCATTTCTTCAACGATCAACAGGGCACTCAGCTGCTACATATTATTTCCTTGCATAATGCAATCATCTCCTGTTACAACATAATGCTCTCCTCCTAGTAATTTATAACTTGACAATGCTGTATTAGATGTATCCAATATTTAAAAATGAAAGTTACATTGCTCTGACCAAGGGTTGCTCTGACAAATTATACAAAACTGGAGGTCACACACTATTTCGTGTTACCCTGATTCTGGTTCTCTGTAACTTCTTTTTAAATGATTATGTAATGTATAAGAACACTAGCAGTCATAGTCTTACAACTGCTCTGTTTGAGTTGTCCCGGAAACAACACTATTCTTGGAATCATCAGAATGAGAAGAATACATAATGTCTGTTCGAAGGAGATATTTCTTGCCTTTACTAACCGATTGAGCCTCGTGTAGTATATCATGTTCGAATATCAACATTGATCCCGTTCTTGGTTGGATATCAAGGTGTCGACTCTCATCAGAGCGGAATGTCGTGAGTCCACCCTTGTAATTTTGATTGAGAAAAATGTATACCGACATACAAGACATATCACCCACGCCACCAAGACCAATATTGGATCTGACAAATGATGCGTCAGTATGTGCTCGGTAAAATTGACCATGTTTATACTTGTCAAGGCGTAAATGTTCATTGAGGCCCACCATATGTGGGATCCCTCCCTTGCTCCAATAGGTTGGCGGTGCAAGCTTTAACTTGGGTTCGAATGGCGTACCTTTCAGTGCATGAGTAATTTGTTTGTACAATTCCTCGGCCAAGTCAGGAAAATCTAGTTCGTGTCGTGTGCACATGCGTTGTACAGACTTGGTCTGCACATCAAATTTTTTTGCATCCTTGAAGCCTTTTTCCTCAGCCCGATCGATTAGTTCGGAACATTCCTCAGTAGACAGGACATTGTGTAGCATTACCGCAAATTTGTACAATTTCAAAACAGGTAATAACATCTCAGAAAGATCCTCAATCTCAATTTGCCTCATCAACCTCCCTTCATCCTTATTCAGGAGAACAGACAGCTTCTCAATAGACACTTCTCCTCCAATTCTTTGTCTACGGATGTAGCCCTTGACATTGTCTTTTGACCCATTCGAAAATACTGATGCGATCCCGCTGTTCATGGATTCACCACTAATTATACGTTTGAGCTTGGCCGAGTTGTCAGCAGCGGCCTGTTGACGTCTCCATTGAAGTACATGATTCTGAATATGTTTACTCTTCAACGGGATCTTAAACGAGTTCATCATGATCTTCTTTCCATCAATCTTGGACGGAAAATCTCGAAAGTAATTAAGTATCTGTTCAAATCTAAGTCCCTTGAGGTCCTGGGATGCATGGTCCAACAGTGACAGCATCACTCGGTACACCACCTTCCACCCTTCGACCAGGAAACTGTCCCATACCCTCACGACCAAATCAAAGGGGAATGTACTTGCGTAGACAGTCATCAACCATGACGTTAAGAACATGGACACATGTATCGTTTCAATTTCCAACTGCTTTGATAACTTCGGTAAAAACTGCGCAATTAGCTTCTCGGCAATGTAGAGTACTTCGTGTGTCCCTGCCATATCCTCTCCGAACATTTCACGTAGCTTGTATGGTTCCTCATTCATGACCACCACAAGTAACCAAAACGACTCCTCCTCGGTTAGGAATGTAAGGAACATTGCCGCAATAAAGTTCATACCCTGACAGTAACCCACATCTGTGTCGTACATGCTGTACGCACGTAATACGCGACGTAAAGAGCTTTGTCCCTGTCCCATTCTCAATTCCTCGACTGGTAATGTTGCACGAATATGCACACTATCGTTTTCGCTTGTAGCGCCACTTATTTCACTCTCTCCACTACGTACACTGTCCAACGTAGCCCGACGTTGGGTAGTAGTACCATTGCAATCACCACAGCTTATGTTGGTTATGAGAGCGTCCATCGATTCATCGAACATAATCTTCTCCTTATTTGCATTGTCACGAACATTATCAATATCACCACCAACTTCATCATTATCATCATCTTCGTCAACGCAATGGTCGATAACATGTTCCACCTCTGATCCACTTTCTGTCGCGGTACTTTCTTCATGAGCATCATCATCGTCCTTATTATTACTTTCTTCAAGTCCTCCAGCACTTGAGAAGAGATAATGTTTGGGATAGGTACGATTAATATCCCTATCAATTGTCTCCAACACAATCCCCATAGCATTGACACTGTCATTATCATTATTACTCAATGATGAACAATTATTATCATTCATAGCGCAAGCATCACGATGGAATCTATCATACTCTTCTCGTGCCTTATTTACCAATCCTTCATACATGGACGGGCACGATTTAACGATTAAATCGACGCCCGTTATCGTCGTCCATGCACGTCGACGCATCCCATCCGGCAATCCCCGTCGCGTACGATGCTTCACCTTACTTGGATTGGTAGAATAATTCAGATCGAAACGTATTCCCCCCTCGCCGCCGCCACCACCACCACCATTACCTCCACCATGACTAACACGATGACGACCGTTGTTGTTGTTGTTTGGATGATGTTTATTCGTTTTGGCAGAAGCCTTACCGAGTAAGCTATCCCATTTTTTCGCTTCTGCTTTAAGTTGATGTATATTAATCTTGGTGGTGGTGGTGGTGGTGGTAGCAGTAGTAACGTCGACGCCCGTTTTGGTACTACCCCGTTCCTCCTTCTCATCGAGGAGGAAACCATATTTGTCCATTTTCAAAACACGATCGTCTCCACCATCTCCTCCTCCTTTTCCACCCGTTGCCGTCGATGGAGATCCACTACTTTCTCCATGCTCTTGCATAATCTCGAACGATGATGGTAATGATCCTCCTCCCACGATGGCGGACGACATTCGTTGAAACGTAGTCGTCAATAACGCATCGGTATCCATTTCCTCCGTAACGAATCGATAAAAGTGATATCCGTCGATGAACGGTTTATCATTATTACCACCACCGCCGCGATGATCCGCCGCCGCCACGTGCACAATGGTCCCGAATGTCGTCATGATATCATCCATCGCCCGTACGGCGCGTACGCGCGAGGATGCCAGTTCGGTCCTCACGAGATAATCCACGGCCTCGGATCCGACGAAACATTGACGATGTGTTTTAAGATGATACGTACGATCGCGTATTTCGACATGTCGTTGCAATCGAGCGCATAGTTCGCGTAGGTGGTCATTGCTCGATTGTTGTTGTTGTTGTTTCTCGTTATTCATCGTCGACAATGACGCGTCATCATTGTTGGAATGGCGTGCCGCTTCTTCCGACGACGACGATGAAATAATGGTAACGGTCTTTTTCGTATTCGTGAAGAGGCGATTCAACTTGGATGGCTTCTTCGTTGTCGTCGTAGTCGCCATTTTGTTATTGGCGACGATCTCTCTGCGGCAGAAGACGGCGCAGTGGCGTATATATAGATGCGAGGATCTTATATAGTAAAGCGGCCACTTTTAGTCATGTCCAAAGCACGGACTTCAGTCTGTTTGTCGACAGAAAAAAATCCCCACTGTCGGGGAGTCGTTTAGACTCAGCGTCTCGGCGGGAAGCCAAAAGAGGACAATCCACGAACCGGAAGGGAGAAATGAGTCGCGCTTCTCATCAATAAGCAAAAAATAGTAAAAGAAATCTAAACGTCACTATCGTAAAATATTTTGTCACTATTCGGACCAATCGTGTTTCTATTTAGACAAACAAACTGTGTGGGCCTTCGGACGTTGTGTCCAAAACAACTACGGGCCTTTTTCGCTCGCGCATTATTTCCCAACGAGTCATGCCGGTCTCCACCGATGGCATTGGTATCGATGCCACCATCCGCGGCAGACAGCAGCAACCACGATTGCCTCCGTGGATGACGATCCACCACTTCCCCGAATATGGCATTGGTGGAGGAAGTGATAGAGCGACGAAGAAGGGGATTGGCTCCTCCTCCACCACCACGAAAAATCGTCCGCATCATCAGTCTTTATCATCATCGGCATCATCGAAGAAGGGTGGTGGAGCGTCGTCGAAATCGGTCGTGAAAATGACGACGACGACGAGCAACGGCGACGGTAGTGATGCAATGGCGGCAAATGAACACTTCGCCGCCAATCGGCGTAAGAAGGATATGGCCCTCGATACATTATTCCCACCGACTAGAAATGAAGTCGAGCGTAGTGCTAGATCGATGTCCGTCGATGGTATGAGATTGGTCACGAAGGAGATTGATGATTATGTTAAATACGCGCTGAAATATTCGTCGTCTCGGTTGCAATGTCACGACAACGACTCCGGGAAAAGAAAACGAAGTAATAGTAGTAGCGATTCGCGTTTGAATAACAACGACGACAATGGTGGTGCTACGATGCATGACATTCGCAGAAGAGCGGAGAGGGCGGCAGAGGGAGTAGATGGAAAAAATCTAATGACACTGGCCGAGGAAATGCACGAGTATTTTTACAAGTACCAACCGGACAATGACGACGACGATGACGATGATGAGGACGAAGAATCGTCACCACCACCAATAAGTAGAAGCCATAATACAGATAAAGTCAATCATCGTCGGGATGCAATTCATGATATGCTCTTTCCCATATCGGCAACAAAGTACGACCCCAGTATTCTACCAATAATATGCGTAAAATGTTATCCCAATGTATTAGATCGATTAGTGATAACGTCGGGACTTGTATCGGACCTATCCTCGAGAAGTACAAAGAAGAGGAGGAGGAAGGAAAGAGGCAATGAAGTAGTAACGATGCGGCAGCATCAGAAACGGCCATGCGTTTGTATCATACGATCGACGTCGGATCTCGTACGACAGGGACATGCAATCGCGGAGCTATTGTCTCAATGCATGACCAATGATACACGGCACGGCGAGGAATTTGCATCTAAATTACAACGACGGCGTGAACGGGTAAAGAATAATAATAATGGTGGTGGCGCAACTAATAATGGGATATTGGTCAAATCATGTTGGTCGTATACACGATCATTAGTCGATTGGGCATCGACTACCGAAATGTTCGATTCGATAATCGTTATATTGGACGATGTCGAAAAATTATCATCCCCCACGATGGATGCATTCTTCGTAACGCTGTCATCGCTACGATCGGATCACGGCGTGCCTATATGTGTTGTTATTATTGATACGACTCCGGGTGGATTAAGTAATCGATTATCGTGTTTGCGCGACCATGCCATCCGGGGTAGCACCGTGCATGAACTGCATGTGCCATTACCACAAGTTCAACTAGGACTATTCATTAATAGATTATTTGCCAGTGAATGCCTTCCAGTCATTCTACGGACCGATCATCGTCTATTGAAGCATATATATGAGGTATTTCGCGATTGTGACAATTCCATCGTATCCGTGGCCACGAGGATCAAGTTGGAACTACGGCGTTACTTTGCCAAACCATGTGCATTCCTATCACTACTGAATTGTAAATCATTTGCAATTAGCAATGAATCTCGAATAAAATACATATTCGGCGATAAATACAGTCGAGAATACTTGGAATCGTTGACAACGACAGCAGCAGCAACAACAACAACAACGAATATGAAGAATAACAGACACGTCCTCGATTTGTTTGAAAGTATATACATTTCATATTTATCCCAACAAATTTATCAACGAATACACAATATATTCAATCTGTCTCCACTTACTAATATTATGGTACGAGTGTCTACGACTGCTTCTGTGCATGGTATGCGTGACCTACTCCACCTCCTTGGTAATGCGAGGCGTAAGATCACAACATGGAATTGCATCCCTCCTTCTCATCGTTCACTTACTTTTTGTAACAAAATAAATGAATGGATCATCCTTGTGAGTAAATTGACTTCAGGAGGTGAGGCAGCATCATCGAACATTTCCATGGCTAGGGCATTAGTCGATAATATATTGGCATGGACTAGTGCAAACTTTGAATCACAGATGAAGTTAGATGTTTCGTTGACAGCACAGCCGCGTAGAGATATTGCCAAGGCGATATGTGCACTTATGCCAAAAGCTTTGACATCTTGCTCACTTGGACATGCAACTCGATGTGCCTTTGGGGTATTTCAATCACGACTGTTGTCGCTTACTGAATGGTACGAGCTATATTCGGATATGATGAATGATCAGGATGTACAAAACAAGATGGAAACATTCTTATTTGCTGTATACGAATTAGTCCATTTGGGCTTCGTTCGAAAGCTACTCACTGGTAAACGGGGAGGAGAGGCATATGAAAAGACGGCCATTATCTGGGGGAAAGGATGATATCACACTGTATACATATGCAATTATTTATTGCTGCTATTAAGGACTTCCTAGGCATTACCTCTTCTATCCTCAATTCTTCCGTCCATGGTGAAATCCAGAAGTCGTGATTGCGAATTGTCGTGTGACTGGTCTCAAGCGAACAAATCTTTTCAACTTGTATTTAGCACTCTATGACTGCTGGCATTGCACTTGGCCCGGTCCACCCTCCTCATCGTCGTCCGAATCGTGCTCGTTCTCTCGATTCGCCGCTCCTCCCTTTCCAAAGTTTTTCACGTCTGCCTGCTCCAAGTGAACGACTTCCACCATGTCCTCGTCGTACGTTACCTCCATGGCCTTACGTGGCAATATTTTTCTCAGCTCCTTTATCTGCTTAGGAGTCATCTCGCCATCACTCGGGAAATCCACGCGGAACAGCACGTATAGATTCCCCTTGATAAATGGATTTCCCTGACTAGGCATACCTTCATTTGGGACAATCTTAACATATGGATGACTTGCACTGGCCTCTGGCTTAATGACCTCCCCGGGCTTTGATTTGATTGCAAGTTCCCTCCCATCCAGGTGCTTGACCAACCACTCGAAGCCGCATAGCGCCTCATTCAAACTAAGTGTCTTCGTAATGAGTAAGTCAGCACCCTTGCGCTTGAATACATCGTGCTCTTTCTCTTGAATAATAAAGTTAACATCCCCCGGTTCCATATTTGGCTTCTCATCGGCCATACCCCGGAAGGTAATTTTGGAATTGTTACTCATACCCTTCTCAACAAGTACTTCCAATATCTTACGTTCCTTCTTATGAGAACAATTATATCCGGTTCCTCCACACTCGGCACATCGTCGTTGAACCTGTTGGACCATCCCTAATGCAATTTGTCGTAATTCGACAACTATCCCCTGTCCATCACAGTGAATACACATCTTCGTTTTGCCCACAATAACTTGTCGATTAACAGCAATCTTGGCAGTCTTGCCATTGTACAAATCCTCGAGACTCACTTTTAATGGATGATTGACACTTTCCGACTTGCGTGGCCCACTCTGTCGTCCGCCGCCACGTGCACCTCCCCCGAAGAACATGGAAAATAGATCCTCACCTCCCCGTCCGCCACCTCCACCTTCATCACTTACACCCTCCAGACCATACTTGTCATACTTGGCACGTTTTTCTTTATCGGAGAGTATCTCATATGCGGCAGATACCTCCTTGAATTTGTGTTCATCGCCACCCTTGTCTGGATGATGCTGTACGGCCAATTTGCGATATGCTTTCTTAATCTCCTTCTCATCGGCATTCTTGGATATCTGTCGTGTCAATGATTGTTTTTTGGTTTATGAATGTGTATATTATGCGGAGCCAGACAAGATAATCAAATGGAGGGCGAGAAAGAATGTTGAATGTCGAGGAATTGAGTATGAAAAATCATCCACCGCCGTTTTCCTCCGCCGACGCGGCTAAAATGATGTACATTCGCTCCTCCATCTAAGATTCGATCATCCATAATAAGTGATTTCTCGTCAATTGTTTTTTTGTTTGATCCGATGAATTAGTTGTTTATGCAATCATTTCAAAAGGCACCCCATATCATCACGGTCTCTTTGTTCCCGAATTATATTACGGACAAGGCCAAAAAGGAAACACATGTAATACACAACATTGATTTTACTCACGCCCAGGGTTTCATAAAGCTTCGTAGTATCAACATCGGCCTGTGGTCCACCACGCACCCCCCCGCCACCCCCGCGACGCGACCCACCACCTCCATGCATACCGGCAAAGTGCTCGAATGGATCACCACCGAAGAACATGGTTGATTGTAGATAGGAGCGGATAGAGATCGAAGGAGTTGGGCGCAATGCCGAAGTGATGAGAGAAGAAGGTGTGGTGGATTTGTTCCCGCCCAAGCAACCGTGAAGCAACATCATTGGTGGAATGCTATGACAACCATGGCATCTTCTCTGGTGGTGGTGGCACGTCGACGGATTCTTCACTCCTTGTCATCGGCATCATCATCATCATCATTGTTCATTCGAGATGAAAACAACAAATTCAACAACGATCGAGACTTTGGTCCTCGGTCGTTGCAGCGTCGGTACTTTGCTCGCGATCGGGGTGGCAAACGAGGATGGGCCTCCCCTCGTAGTGGCGTTGGTAACAATCGCTTTGGCGGCAAGAAGAACAATGACGACGACGACGACGACGACGGTAGGACTACGGCCTCTTTCAAAAGCAACGGTAGTAAGATACCGCGCGATTCGTCGAAATATGATAAGTATGCCTTCGATCGCAATGATCGCGTCATAAGAAACGACGATAAGAGCAGTAGCAACGACGAAAGCGATGATATCTCACAAACGAAGAAGAAGAAGAACATACTGGTCATTGGCTCGGCGGGTATACTCGGACGTGCAATAGTGTCGCACTTTACAAATGAACAACGTTGGAATGTTGTGGGTGCCGACGTTGTTGCTGTTCCATCACCGCCCAGTGATAACGATAAAAACGACTCGGAGGCTGCGACGGTGGACGATGTAGGAAGAAGATTAAAGGAGTATATCCAATTACCAATAAATGGATCATTATCGGAATTAACGGGAGAATTACATCGGGGTGTATCATCGTACATACGCAACAAATCATCCTCATCATCCTCATTTACACCTCGGATGGGCGAAGAAGACAAAGATATATCATTGTTGGATGCCATAGTAGTTGCATCGGGTGGATGGGCTGGTGATATTACTAATGAACCACCCATCCCACATTCATCCGAGTATGATGATGATGATGAAGCATATGCACGATCATCTGCATTAGTTTGCGAACGTATGTTACGAATGAATTATTATCCCGTCGTGGCCGGTAGTTTATTAACTAATCGCTTAGTTAAGAAGGGTGGATTGTTCGTTATTATCGGTGCATCGGCCGCATTATCGCCCACGCCTGGTATGTTAGGATATGGCTCTGCCAAATCGGCCGCACATCATTATTTACGATCATGGGGACCGGGAATGTGTACCAAGGAAGGACGGAACGATGTAACTGCCGTGGGCATATTGCCACTAATGATTGATACACCTGCCAATCGTGCCATGATGCACACCAATACTACTACCAACAGTAGTAGTAGCAGTGGTAGTGATGAGGAGGAGGAGGATGAAAAGTATAGTAAAATGGTCAAACCCACACATATTGCCAAGGAGATTAGTGAATGGATAACATATCCAAGATTACGTCCACATTCTGGTAGTTTAGTTAAGGTTATTGCCAAGAATAGGAAGGATGGTAGTGGTGGTGCAGCATTTCATTTAGTACGTTGATATAGTCGAATGCACAATACACTAAAACAAGCACAAAATAATAAGCTAGAGATAATATTACTAATAATTGTTGGTAGAGATATATTATTGTGTGATATGTCTGACCTTTTACCCGTACCAACTCAAACAGGAAATGTGCCACACGAACTCTGACAAAATAATACATACCTGAACACCCCGAAAGAGACACAAGCAAAAGGTTTAGCGGGAGACAT
>Ga0247832_1004950_pt1 | contig 16012 bp, 8 predicted proteins | sample LaCruzMarch2015__10_FD_192407 | JGI IMG/M metagenome (GOLD analysis project Ga0247832, IMG submission 192407) | Freshwater microbial communities from meromictic Lake La Cruz, Castile-La Mancha, Spain - LaCruzMarch2015_4m | ecosystem: Environmental > Aquatic > Freshwater > Lake | place: Spain... | reverse complement strand
AAACACAATGTGTTTTCAAAAGTGTTTTCATATTTCCCATTAATTTACGTAACGCTCAAAAATATTTCGGCGCGGCCACCTATTTACGTACTATTTTCCAAATACGAGGATTCCTTTGTCTTCCAGAAGGCAGTAGATAACGACTAGCCCTCAATACTTGAATAGCGACTGCTTCCAGTTGTTGTTATTGAGCTGTTAGTCTGCGTGCCCGCAAAGTGCAGCGATAAACCATGTCTTGGAAGATGAGGACAATAATCCTCGCGGCGATAGTATCACTCACTGTGTTGCAATTCGCACCATCTGGAGGAGGGGGAAGCTTGTCGTCGTTTCTGCGCCGTAGTCAATCTGCATCCACTGCATCAAATGCAACAAGTGCAGCAGCTGCGCCTCCCCCAGCGCCAGTCCCAACTTCTTCGGATGAATCTACATTGCATAAGATTGGGTTATTCCTAGGTTTACGATCAGAATCTCCAACATCGTACCCAACTGCCATGCCAACAACGGCAACGCCGACAACGGCCACACCCACTGATACTCCAACGATGACACCCACCAATTCTCCAACTGAAGTTCCTACCGAAGTGCCGACCGCTGCTCCAACTGGTATTCCTACAGATGCACCAATCATCGATCCGTTAGACCAACTTTTGTCCAAATATGACATCCCAGTATCAGCACTAGATTGTGATGGTGGAAAAGTTGTAGTGTCATCGTATCCTCCACCTCGACTATATCCAAATGGATCAGCCGTATTGTGTGTCATTGTATTAAACGAGAAGCAGTACATTGATGAATGGATTAACTATCACCTTGGGTTAGGCTTTAGTAAAATTGTTGTGTATGACAACTCAGCATCATTTGATCTGAGGGAGTGGCGACTTCAAGAACAAATAACACCGATGGTTGAAGTGATCCATTTCCCCGGCCTTGCGTCACAACAGCGTTCTTACTTGACGTGTGCTCAGTCGGCGTTGAATGGTCAATTTGGTGAGAACAAGAAATGGGCTGCCTTCTTCGATGTAGATGAGTTCCTAGTCTTGAAGAAACATGAACATGTAGACCAATTATTGGAAGAGCACCTCCCAAAGGGGTCAGGAGCACTCGGCATCAATTGGGCTATGTTTTCATTTAATGGCAAACTCCTATGCGATGCCAAGCCTGTCACCAAACGATTTGTGTACCGTGACCCTAATGTGAACGATAACAAGCATGTCAAAAGCATAGTCCGACTAGATGATATGCAAATGAACTCAAAACCCCATGCACATTATCCGCGTCTGAAGAACGGCAATCAGCACGATACCAATGGTACAGTCTTCTCCGGCCCGTTCAACAAAAATGGACCTTTGGATGTGGCTGCATTTCATCATTATAACACAAAGTCATATGGTGAATTTGTAAAGAAAAGTCAAAGAGGTCGAGCGGATTTAACCCTAAAAGAAACTGAGTATATGAATCATTATTATCCATCAATCAAGCTCTTTGAAGATGCACTGGAGAAGAAAATAGCTCGGGTGAGCTTGGTCTGGCAGGAACAGATGTCATATTTGATGATTCGGCTTGGTCATTGCTGAAGAAATTCTCTCCCGGCTACGCCGTCTTTGATGAGTTGAATAATATGCCTTTGAATTGAATTTCAGTTCTGTCAATTGGAGTGCATGTAGTGATAAATAATAGATGTTTACATGTTATAAACATACATATTGTTGTCTCCCTCAACCACCCCTCCCCGCCCTTCAGCCACATTTGTTGCAAAACAATCCATTATTTCCAATCACCTCATATTGTCGGCACGAATGCAATGCTCATAATGACGCGGGACAATATAGCGTGGCTGAGAGGAAAGAAATACACGTATGCCAACATTGTACTCGACCATTGCCCGCAGAAGGAATTATGTGATCAATAATTAATACACACAACACCTTGCCTCGATGAATTTTGGACATAAAGAGATAGTACTCATGTTAGAAACAGCATGAGACATTGGCATTGATTGATGTGATAGACAGATGCATTCAGAGTTAGATTAATAATACTTGCTGCGTGTATGTGTGTGTATCAAAGGTGTGTGTCAAAGCATACCATAATATGCTGTTTTATCTCATGATGTACACACGAGACGAGAAAGACTGTGTGTGTGTGTGTAACATCCTTATATTTATCGACTCTTAGTCTATGACCTAACATAGAAGCGCATTTGAAGGGCGCCTGCATCACTTTAATTTCCTCTGTATGTTTAGCTGAAAAATCGGTCCAAATGGCGGCATGGTGACCACCCCTCTCTTCCCTATTCCCCTTTGCGCGAACACTCCGGGGAACTACAGCGGCAGGTAGCGCATTCTTTGCCAACGGTTTGTTTCTTCGCCATGACGTACTCCTTTCTTTGGTCCATACCGTGAGTCTGGTTAAAAAGTACGCCGAAACACAATCAAACAGGGCAGGTATGAATTGCTGTTTGATTGCTTGCATGTGTCGGGATATTGTGTAAGCAACTCATCATAAAAATAGTTTTTGCTTCTTCAACTCAACCATAGTCAGTGCATCTCCTCCATCTGCCTGATCCGCAGACCGAAAAGTCTTTGCCCATTGCCTATTCTCTTGGAGCCACGAACGTATCTTCTTCTTAAGTACACCCGTACCATGGCCATGCAATATATACACCGTTGATCTATTTTGCATCGTAGCCTTACTAAATGCATCAATACATTTACGTTTTGACTCTTCAAAGTTAAGACCAATACAATCTACGGTATTCGAGTTGGTTTTCATTGTCGTGCCACTATCACTTGATGATGTTGATACCAATGACATTTCAACTGGAGTGTTGGCGGATGAATCCAACTCTAAAGCTCGTTGTGCCATCTTGGACAGCCCTTCTCTACCATTGCTATTATTGCTCACATTGTTAGTCGTACGGACCATCCCCGATGAGGGTGGGAAGGCTATTTCTGCCGTTGTTAGTCGGACTGGTGTACCGCTAACATCAACTTGAATCTTCTTCCCAACCTGTTTCACAATCCCCTCTCTCCCATGAAATGCTCCTCTTTTACAAACAATGACAATGTCATTAACACTAATGATCGGTGGGGTACCCGTCATTTCTGATATGGGAACAAGCTCAACGGCTTCGTTTTGGTCTTGTTGTAGCTGTTGCTTCAGTCTTGACATGATACCTGGCATGTTCTCTGCCTCAGACAATGCCTCTCGCTTCACAATGCGAATATCACTCCAACTATCTGCCACAACTTTCTTAGACGCACCGCTGCCTTTCAGCTTTTCTAATATATCCTCGAGCAATCGTTCTTTCTCCTCTAACTTGGCCGCAAACTTCCTTGCCTCTTCTTGTCTGGCAGTTAGCTGTGTGAGTTCCAACTTCTCTTGCCGTAGTTTCATCTCTGCCTTAAGCTCAAGCATTTCATTCTCTTGTCTTAGTAATTCCTCAAATTTCATATCAACGAGGAGCTTCTGATCCTCCAATTCCTGTATTAACTCGCCCATCTTGCGCGTTTCTGTATCCAGCAGTTCATATGCACGATTTATTACAGATTGTGGTAGCTTTAATCGTTCCGCGACTGCCAATGCAAATGATTCGCCAATCACTCCTGGTATTAACCTGTAAGTTGGTCTGCCTCCTACGAATTGCATCCCAGCGACTGCGAATCGATCATCTGTTATGGCCAATTGCTTCAATTCCAAGTAGTGTGTCGTAATTGCAACACGGCACCCCCTATCTAACAGACTTTCGAGCAATGCCCGTGCAATGGCCACACCTTGATTAGGGTCAGTACCAGAACCTAATTCATCCATAAGGACAAGTGCATCCTTGTTGGCATTAGTTAACACCTCACGACAAACGAGCATATGACCAGAGAAGGTAGACAAGTCTCCATCGACTGACTGAGAGTCACCGATATCTGCAAGGATGGGTGAGAAGTAATCGACACGTGCATCGGTGGGAATTGTCGAACTCGAACCACTGGGTAAAGGAATACCATCTCGGACCATGAAGGCGTACAATCCAAGTAGTTTGAGAATAATCGTCTTTCCACCAGAGTTCGGGCCAGTGAGTATCAAGCCTTGATTCGTACCACGACCAATATCAACGTCACTACCCACGACATTTCCTCCTTTTCCTGCCACAGCCTTTGCTTTACTACCCATAATACCCACCTTCCCAGCCATCTTCTTTCTCTGTTTGTTATCATCCCGAAGTAATAATATCGGATGTAATGCATCTTGTACATGAATCACACCCTCTGTTCCAACTGTAGGTATGACTACTCTTCTTCCTCCATCACCTTTTACACCACTGGCAGCACGGAATCGTTTTCCAAGTTTGACACGTGCCAATACCACATCCAACTGTCCCAAGCATGCAATATTCCTTTCAATATCAACAATATGTTTATCAATAGCCTCAGTTAATAATCGCCATATCCTAGACTCCTCACTACGTAATTCACTTTCTATACGACGTAAATCATTCGTACGTTCAATAACATTTGGTGGTTCTACATATATTGTATTACCAGAACGTGAAGCATCGTGTACTATTCCACCTTGTAATAATGTGGATGATGAATATTCATTACGTTTTATGGGAATGACTAATCGTCCATTAATTTCCATTATTAATGATCCTCCACTCTCGGTTGCTAATTTGCCTTTCATCGATGATGATGCTAGTAGTAAATTAACATTGGCTAATACTTCACGTTTGGTTGATTGGATCGATGTACGTAATCGACCCAGTGATGGGAATGTGGTACCATCTAGTAAATTTGGATCTGTAGGGTCAAATGCATCTGTTAGTAGTTGGAGTAATTCGATATTGACATTTATTGCGTTTGTCAATTTTGGTAATTCAACAAATGATGGTGATTTGGTCATTGTCATGCAGTCGTCATCATGTTTATGATTGTCATTTTCAATTCCTTCTTCTTCAACTTCTTCTTCTTCTTCTTCTTCTTTATTAACAATTAGTAATGCATCACGCCAATCTAACACATCCAAACACAAACGTAATTCACTTGCCACATCCTGTATCTCTGACCCTTCTAATATTCGTCCATCATATATTAAATCCAATATTGGACGTAAGTTACCACCACCACCACCAGTACTTATGGGCGGTATGCCCAATGGTATTCTCGGTGCCTTTACTGTACTTCGATAACTACTACCGTTGATACTCGATTTACGACGATTACCAATAATATATCGATCTAAATAATCCCCATCTAACAAACGTTCCATTTCACGTACGGCCGTGTATCGTGATTGACATCCATCTACTGACATGGCCGTAAGTGGCATTGTTAAAACGTCATCATCATCATCATCATCATCATTAACATTGATGTTATTTTTTTGATGACTACCACTACCGAACAATCGCTGTTGTCGTTGTAGTTGTTGATTCGTTATACTACTGCTACTACTACTACTACTACTACTACTACTACTACTACTACTACTACTACTACTACTACTGCTTTTCGTCTTCGGCTTCCCCTCCTCAGTCAATGACATTGTCATTCTACTCAAGACTAATTCTATGCCAAAATTAGTATTACATTCGTTCGCCAACGCCCGTAATACGATGGGATAATCCAATGATTTGAGCGTACGTGCATGTAAATTCAGTGACAATAATCCATCATCATCATTCTCATTCTCATGGGTGTTGTCAACATCATCATCATTGACAATGTCATTATCATGGAAACCCTCTCGTCGTGTCTTCGTTTCGTCGTCGAACCACGGTCTATCATTATTCTTCTTATTATTCTCCCTCCACGATGGTCGCAACAAACTGCGTCGACTGCTCTCCTCCTCCTCGATGTCACGTGGCGTAGTAACGAAAGTGGGTAATATATCCGGATCCAATGTCGTTATCGGTCGGCGACTTACCGAATAGCCAGATTCGCCGGCACGTAGTAACGTTGGAACTGTCGTTGTTTTTGTTGCCGTGGACCAAGAGAGAGGAGTTGCAGTAGCCGAAGCAGCAGCAGCAGTGTCGTCGTTGTCGTTTTCAAAATCATGCTCGTTTGCCGATGCGGACGTCGCTTTTAATACGCAGCTTTGCGATAACTGAAACCGTCGTCGTCGTCGTTGCTGCCGTCGACATCGGCGTTGCACACCGTTTCTAGAGATTCTGCCTCCGCCGCTAACGCTGCTCGGAGGAACGAAGGCGCCATTATTGGCGAACATCGCAGCAGCGTGAGCAGCGGCCATTGGCAATATCGGCGATGACGACGCGGTAGCAACAATGATGATGATGAGAGCGACGACAACCACACGACGATGGAGACGATGGTAAAAGAAAGTAGGAGGACGGAATGTTAATAGTGAGAATGACAATGACAATGACGAATGTCGTCGTTGCAGTCCACGTCGACGATGGCGACAATGACGACGAACTCTTGCAGTATTATTATTCATGCTAGAAGCTCGGGTCAAGTCGTCGTCGTCGTCGTCGTCCTCGCTAGAGAGATGATGATGGTACCGATCAACCCTCTTCGTCATATCGTATCGTACTCGTGGCATTCAAGCTTGTGCAATAAGTAATTAGTATTAGACCCAATGAACTCTTAACGGTTTTCGTTAAGTGCCTAAATATATTTGTTAAGTATCTAAATAGATTTGAGAAGGCTGTGACGTGGCTTAAATACATTAAGCCACGTCACGAATGTCATCCGTTAAGTAATTATTACGCCTTTTGTCATGTGGACAATGTTCTGTTGGAATTGCGTTCAGCATTGGGTGTCGAATGTTCAGCCGAAAATATCATCCCTCTCTTTAATTACACCTAACTGAGTAAGCAACATTATAGATCAATATTTACATATAATATAGTGTTAGACAAATTTGTCAAAGATCCGGCTCTTGATATATCTTTCTGTTGTTAGTATATCACCAGCCACTATTACCATCAACAAATCACTTAGTCTATAGTATCTTATTGACAAGAACGTTTCCTTAGATTCTGACTTGGTCGCTGCCTTTCGAGCAACGATGGTAAGGTCCGCAAAAACGTATACAGATGATTGTCTTCAATAAAATCCTCGAGCATTCCAAAAAGCAGATGATTATCTCGAGCCATCCAAGCGATTGCATGCGGTCTAACATTCAATTCCATGTCCGCGAAGATCTGCATGTTGATTTCACTGTCGCTAAAATGCTCCATGATTATTTTGAGCCGTGCTACCTCAAGTTTGTTGCTCTCGTTATTCATTCGTAGTAGAGAATATAGATCCTCAATATCGAACGTTAATTCTCTTATATCGCCGAAAATACTCTCAAGTGTGTGGTTGGAGTAGTACGTGTTCGTGATGCTTGTGTTGTCACACAACATGCGATTAAAAGCAGCCAATCCGTCAGAGGTGAAATTCTTGATGCGCTTGTAGTATAGGTCCAGTTTCAGTTCTCTTAGCCTGCGATTTTTGGCTAATGCCTCAGCAAATGAAACTACAACTTTGTCACTCATGCGATTGTTACGTAAATCAAGAACCTCCAATGATGAATTGGGATTGCGCAAAACACGTGAGAGAGTCTTCCATCCTTTGGAAGTAACACTAATATTCTCCTGAAGGCATAGCTCTCTCAATCTGCTGTTGTTGATGAGCGCACGTTCGAGAGTGATCAACATCCCGTTAGTAATGTTGTTATTGTCACTCAGATTTAGTGTTTCCATTGCAGAATCTGTGCTCCGCAATGACTCAAAGATGTCACTCCAGCCCGCTTTCGTTACGAGATTATCTAAAGCACAGAGGCTGAGATTCTTGATGGTAGCATTGTGACACAGAAGCGTCTTTGACAGTGAGCGTGCGTGAGCACTATTGATCCGATTCCCACTAAAATCAAGCCTGGTCAGCTTGAGATTTGACCTCTGCAATGCGGTAAATAATATTGGTTGCCATCCATATTTACCACGTGGTGATGAAATTGTGAGTTCCTTGAGCGTTGAATAGCTCGAAAGACACCCTGCAAAGAAAATCATCCCTTCCCTATCAATATTACAATTGTGTAGATGTAGAGTTGTTAGATTGGACATGGGATTTTGACGCATACTTGCCAATTCGGTAAAACCCTTCATCGCGATTATAACGCCTGAAAGTGAAAGTTTCCTCAAACAAGTGTGGCCATTTAGTGCTTTGATGACATCATCAGCGTAGAAGACGGTATCGAATGATGTATCGGGATCATTATCCAATTTGAACTCTTTCAAAGAATGAAAGAGTAGTAACGCGGAATAAATTGGATAGTGACGCATGAGACCGTCGTACTTGATTTTGTAATCATCGTCGGAGTCTTCGTCATCGTCATCGCTCTGGTCGCGGCCACTAATCACCTCAAGAGATTCTAGTACTTGATTATGCTTGAAAAACAATTTCAGATTGTCCAATATTTCTTCTCGATTGAAGTCCCAGCAACCAATACTCAACTTCTGTATTGATCGGTTCGATATGAAGCCAGGGAGGAATTCTAATAATACTCCCGAGGTGGGAACAATGTTGAAGAAATGACGCCACGAATCGACATGAAATGATAATTTTGTGAGATATTTGCTCCTACCAATAGCTTGTCCCAAACCTTCCCAGTCGCCACCAGGGAAAGTAGGATTGGCTGGGGGGATGTAGATGTAGCCCTCCCCCAAGCCCTCGTACGTTACGCCAACTTCGAGCGTTGTGAAGTTGGGGTCATTGGTCTTGATTTTATTCATCTCTGTAACAAGGTGTACGGGTGTAGGCATGACATTTTCATCTTCATCGTCATCGTCTTCGTCATCATCATCGTCTTCGTCGTCGTCTTCGTCTTCTTCATCATCACTAAAATCCAATTCCTCGTCCTCGGCATCGTCAGCGTCATTGAAAGCCATTTCCTTGTCGTGGTCACGGACGATGCCAACCCCAAACATTTTCATTTGCAGCACAGTGACTTATACTATGCGGGCGGTAGGGACGTTGGTCCGCGAAGAAGGGATCGATTACTAGTCCGTGCGTTTTTAGACCACGTTGTTATCCTTGGGCAGAGTCGTGTGTTATGTCTTCTTACATAGGTTATTTTCTACATAAACCATAGGGTGTCGACTCTTTCATTTGAGCTGATTCGGCAAGAATGCCCCGCTTCCGTTTTCCGTTCGATTTTTTTGCTCGCATATTTTGAGACACGAAGGAAAGGTGCGTGACCAAACTCAGGTTTCAATATTTATCTCTCTTTGACGTTCAAAGAATCAATTGACTGGAATTTAAAAGTGCTGCTTACAATTCCGAATGTTGGTAGATGCGAAACAACTAACTGTAGAAGATAGCTCCATCATTTAACACAGCAACATATAACAAAACATGGGGAACACTGAATCGCAAGTCGGTAACGATGATACAAACTACTGGCATGGATCAGATCCCAACGTGGGAGGGTCCAATATGCGTATTCTGACGAATGCTCAGCTACCATTGGCACGCAAATCGTCCTACTTGGAAGAACCCGTCATGACCAAGGCTACAGAACGGGGCGAGGTCGAAGTAACACTCGGTGCCTCTACGTCGAAAGGGAGAGAGGGCAATGATGACGATTCTAGCAACAATAAGCTACGATATGCCGTCTCCGAAATGCAGGGTTGGCGATCGCACATGGAAGATGAACACGCACTCAATCCCATTCTGGCATCGAATCGTCAGCAGGCAATGCTGCTTAAGGATCATCATTTGTTTGCAGTCTTCGATGGACATGGTGGAGAATTTGCTAGTAAGTTCTGTGGCGACAATCTTGTGTCTACATTGACATTACAACCGGATTGGCAAACGTATCTGGCTCTGCCAAATGAAGGAAGCTACACGCGAAGCTCAGTCAAAGGACTTACCCTACTAAAATCAGCACTAACATCCACCTTCCTCCAGCTAGACAATAAGCTAATAGAGGCCGAGAGAGACATACGTTTGGGTCAGCTCTCGAAGCTTGAAAGTCTTGTATACTCATTAGGTGGGCATGTAGGTCATGACATCTTCCAATGTGGTACGGCGGATCACGCACGTGTTATGAACTTTGATCGGAAGATCCCAGCGACGTTACCACCGGGCATATCACTTGAACGATCTGGCTCGACGGGTGTTGTAGTGCTAGTAACACCCTCGCATATTATATGTGCCAATGCAGGCGATTCGCGTGCGATAATGTCAAAGAAGAATAAGGTCCTGCCACTGTCATTTGATCACAAGCCCACAAACGACTATGAGCTAATACGCATTGAGAAGGATGGAGGGTTCGTACGTGATGGACGAGTGGATGGTGATTTGGCCGTAGCACGAAGCTTTGGTGACTTTGGATACAAGCCCAACCCAGCTAACGCACAGAAGGATCATCGTGTGACTGTCTACCCCGACATAGTCGTGTATGCACGCGAACCATCCAATGATGAATTCTTAGTCTTGGCTTGTGATGGTATATGGGACCGATTAAGTAATAAGGAATGTGCCGATTTAGTTCACACATTGGTCTACCGCGAAGGCGAAACGGACGTTGGGTTGATTTGTGAGGAGGTGATTGATACAGCGTTGGAGTTGGACAGTCGAGATAACATGACATGCTGCGTCGTCATGTTCCCGCCGTGCGTAAAGATGGGCCGTTTGACCAAAGGCAGTTCGTTACGAGGAGTGATGAAGCGTCGATTTAATCGCGAACAGACTTGGGGCGATAAGTCGACGCCTGCTAAGCGTGCTCAGCAACGATTTGAAGAGAGGAGGAGCAAGAATCGAGCAATACTTGCCAAGGCTCAAATGCGTGGACAGCCAAAAAGTCTAGCACGAACAAGAAGTGGCTCGAAATCGCAACAAGCTACAGGCTGTACTCAATAGGTTCGTATGTATATTGAAATATTGGGGTTTGCCAGAATCAATAATAGCAATCATAGCCAGGAACAATAACCACCAAGAAAGAAAAATATTTAGTCTACGTGGTGCCATCCTTTGTTTTTTTTCTGAGATTCCCCACTTGTAGTTAAGATGTCATGCACGAGTCTGAAAATGAGAGAATGCCTCTGAAAAAGTCTAAACATGACATAAAACTAACAAGGGTTACCATCTTAAATAACTGTGATAAGATGAATCTTCTTTATCCAGGTTTTAACTTTATTTATCTGCAAATGCTTGCTACTGAAACAAGTCCATGTAGCTTGAGGCGACCATAATCATCGACGTCGTATAAACTACTGGCGTTTCTTACCAAATGAAGGCTTGATTTTGGTGGACTTTATTTGTTACCTCGAGAGCTGCTGCTACTTGATGAAGTTCGACCAATCTTTAAACTTAGTCCCAAGCTGCCACTTGATGTGCGGCCGACTTTTGGATCGGCTGCAGCGGTTGACGTCCGATGTTTCTTGCTGGATGACTTCTGAGACGATTGACTCTTGGACGATGCAATAGCTTGTGGTGTTTCAAATGACTTCTGTTGCTCTACACTTGCACTACCAAGCAGCAACTCCTTGTATCTCCTCCTGCGATCATCTAAACGCTGTTGATGTCGTATGGCAGGCGTCGAGTTCTCACCCCATAATCTTTCTCGATCAAGACGAAGTTTCATGACGCCCATAGGTATAGACAAACTTACAGACCGGTCGTCCATGTGAATACTAGGGAACATGACAACGCAGCATGTCATGTTATCACGACTGTCCAACTCCAACGCAGTATCGATAATCTCCTCACAAATCAACCCAACATCTGACTCGCCCTCTCGATAGACTAATGTGTGAACTAAATCGGCACATTCCTTATTACTTAATCGGTCCCATATACCATCACATGCCAAAACTAAGAATTCATCATTGGATGGTTCGCGTGCATACACGACTATGTCCGGATGAACAGTCACACGATGATCCTTCGGTTCACTGCAATTCTTATAACCAAAATCACCAAAGCTCCGTGCTACGGCCAAATCACCATCGACTCGTCCTGCCCGGACGAACCCACCATCCCTCTCAACACGTGACACCTCCACATCCTTACTTGGTTTATGATCGAATGATAAAGGTAATACATTTGCTTCTGTCGTCTTGGACAATATCGCACGTGAATCGCCTGCATTGGCACATATAATATGTGAGGTTGTGATTAGTACCACGACACCCGTTGAACCAGATCGTTCCAGTAATACACCCGCTGGGAATGTTGATATTAGCTGCCGGTCAAAGTTCATAGCACGTTCGTCCATGTCTTGCCTGCCTAGATGTAACGAACACATGTCACATTCAAGTTTGGACAGCTGGTTCTGACGAATTTTCGTTTGTGCCTCCATGAGCATACTGTCCAGCTGTAGAAAGGTGGCTGTCAGTGCTGATTTCAAGAGAGTTAGTCCTCGGACGGACTCGCGTTTTCTGTCGCTTGATAATGCCAGATACGCTTGCCAGTCCGGTTGTGATGTTAACACAGGAACTAGTTGCTTGCCACAGAATTTACTCGCAAAATCTCCACCATGTCCATCGAAGACTGCAAACAGATGATGATCTTTGAGTAACGTCTCCTCATGTCGATTCGATGCTAGCTTTGCATTCAGAACATGATCATCTTCCATATGCGATCGCCACCCCTGCATTTCAGAGACGGCATATCGTAGCTTGTGCAGTTTGGCATTACCCTCATCATTGCCATCTCTGCCAGACGCACGTGACGAAACTTTGGCTTCGCCTCGTTCAGTAACCTTCGTCATGATGGGTTCCTCTAAGAATGACGAGTGTGCTCGATTCATATTGATGTCAGCACGATGCTGCCGCTGTTTACCAACCTTTCTTCCCCTTTTACGTGACGACATGGGTGGTGCATCCTGTACTGAAGCGCTAAAGAGTTTCATTCCGAGCATTCTCCTTGATATGAATATACAGTGCAGATAGATATTTTTATTGTATGTCCAATAATGTTGTTTAGCGGACATCGACTATGTAGATCGGTTAAAATTTCAAGTTCTCTCCTCACGAAACAGTTCGTCCACCGATAAGTACTACTTATTCCTTCATGTATTCTTTTATCTCCCTGAGTCGCACATTTTTTGTGGAATTTTCATCGAGAGGCAGGCGACAACGTCAGGCAGCCTACTACACTTATCGTGAGTGAAGTGTCATGCATTTACCATATGCGAGACAAGAGATCATCTCGGTGATTGATACAACAGCCCAGTGAAATAGAGGATGTGTAAAATTGATAAGATTAAAAAAGATATTCTTAACAAATAATAAGATAAATGCTCATTCAATATTATGTAGAGATGAACATCTAGTGGCGGAGGATTCATATTCATGTGAGTGAAATCACGCATTGAATGTTAAGTTACATATGTGTGCTATAAAAAGCACTCAACAATAATTATACATTAACTAATTCTATTTTGCTACTCTTTTCAGTATAATCTCTATACACAACAGCTTCAATGCAATCTGATGTTACTATCATCAGATGCCGATTCATATCAACGTTTTTTCTTCTCTATGGCTGCAACCTTTCTCCTCTTCTTCTCCCTCTCTGCCTGTGAGAACGATGTTGATGCATCCCGCTCCATCGTCTTTGCCTCCTTGTGTCGCACTGACAGCTCCAACGGAACCTTGCGACCCTCAACAATTGCATTCTTTCCTCCTGACGCTGCCCGAACAAAGAATGAAGACGATGGTGGCAATGTCATACGCTTGCCATTACCCAAAGCAACGTGAATCTTACTCTTACCTTGAAGATGTTGCTGTACCTTGGCGGTGGGACTAACGCCTGTGGAAGAAGCGCTCGCGACTGATGCACCAAAGGATAGTTTTGAAGCTGATTTACCACCAAATGATGACTTGGACCATGAGGCTGCAACCTTGGACTCTGTACGTATACGTGCGAGTGCTCCATTACTAGTCCCGCCGGCAGCGGCTGTGGATGACGAGGATGAAGTAGACTTGGCCAACTGTTGCATTCGGGCTCGATGACCACGAGATTTCGATAGTATATCATCCTGACGTTTCGTCGGTTGAGGAGTAGGGTGCTTCAACAATAGTCCACTACTGCTACTTTCGCGATCTCTACCCACTGCCATTGTTGTTCGTAAAACAACCTTGCCAATCTTTGGTCGATGTTTTTCTAAATCCTCACGTCGAGAACGTACTCGATCGCCGTGAAGCTTCTTCATATCTGATTCACGTGTACGTAACGATTGGAGCAATGTTCGCCAATCGGGGGAGGCATGTAATAATTTCATATCAATGATATGCTGAGCGGCTGATACCTTGTTATCTCTCCCACCAGTTGTTGATGGCACAGTGACAATAGCAGCATCATCTGTTCCAATCTTTCGTTTCGTCGTTGTTGTCATTGTTGATGTCTTGTTTGAATCTAGATTGAAGATACTATTCTTCTCAGACGATACATTATCTTTCCATTCTTGTAATAATTGTTGCAATTGTGTCAAAAGTGATGCCTTTGTTAGAGCATTACCATTGCTTATTCCCACCCAAATCCCCTTCCAAAAAGTGGGATACCCCAATAGCAATTGTTCCATTTCATCAACATCATCCGTCGTGTAATTATCATTAATTTTGATTTTCATTTGTTTGACTAATTTCTTTAGTATCTTAATAGCCTTCGTCATAGTTTTACCAATACCAGTTTCTAATAGCAAGGTACTGTCCATTGGTAATTGGTGTAATTCATGTATCACACTTTGTAATGCCTTTGTACGATGTTTGGTTTGTAACTTCATATTACGTTCATAGTAGTGTACATTCGAAGTTGATTTATCATTATTATTGCCATCAATCAACTTAATACTACACTCCTCTTCCTCATCATCATCATCATCATCATCCCCGTCGTTATCTGTATTTTTATACACGTGGTCATCATTATCTACTCTACTCAATTCATTCATCATCCTCTTATATTCTTCCTTGGTTACGGGTGTCGCGAGTGATTCCAATAACTCATTTCCCAATTGGATCAATCGATATTTAACAAACGTAACCGGGTATGATAATGTTATTGGACGATATATCCCACCAATGTTTGGATATGATTTATTAACAATATCGCGCCAAAAGTATACATCCGCGGAATGCGATTGTGAAATATGCGTATTTGTGGGATGTTGTTCTATTGCAATAAGTATCTTTTCCGGCAAGGCCAATTGCCGTAATCGATGACAGTGTTGTTGTTGTTGTTGTTGTTGTTGGTTCGAGAATTGAGCAGATCTCTCTCCGTCATCATCATTATTATTATTATTTACACTACCTCCACCCCAAAAGTCATGTCGATATTTCACAATCGTATCCCAATGCGATTCCGACAATGCCACCCCCAGCACGCCCGGTGGGATATGTTCAAGATTTGATGCCACCGTCATTCCCGATATGCGTCGCAATGTTGGAACGACAACATGTTCATTCGTGTCGCGATGACCGGAAGATGATGGTAATGGTGCACGAGCGGCTGAATGATAATTCCGAGAAGACAGGATGGTGTCCCACAATTCAGAGGATTTGACAGTAGCAATACTATTTATCATCATCATCCACTCCGTCATTTGTCATTGTTGCTCTTGTCAGCTGACTGGTTAGTGTGAGACTTGTGCGTGCTCTTTGCACTTGTTCGAATATTCGAATCTTTTTCTTCTTCAACTAATGCATCCGCGTCGGAAGAATGATAGACATTGTCTACGCCATCGTCATAATTTTGTGTCAACGTCAACGATCTCATCCTCACCCTCTCACATCGCGTCTTGCGTTCCCGCCAAGCGACGACTGTGGGAAACAATAATATGGAGACTCTAATTTGGGGTTGGCGATGAAGATAGGTGAGCATAAAGTCAGTGGTCTGCCCACCGTCATGCAAAAAAAAAGCAAGCAATGAACCATCTACATCTCCTAGGCAACATTAATAAGGTAGTAACTTCCAGTATTACAAGCAAACTAATATCTACATTTCTCTTTACAAACTTTTGCATGATTCTACAGCATACGACACATGTGCACGACAGCATGCATCACTTG
>Ga0247832_1004949_pt1 | contig 16020 bp, 15 predicted proteins | sample LaCruzMarch2015__10_FD_192407 | JGI IMG/M metagenome (GOLD analysis project Ga0247832, IMG submission 192407) | Freshwater microbial communities from meromictic Lake La Cruz, Castile-La Mancha, Spain - LaCruzMarch2015_4m | ecosystem: Environmental > Aquatic > Freshwater > Lake | place: Spain... | reverse complement strand
ATTTTTGAGGGGAAAACTACTGGTTCTCCAATTGGTTTTATGATTCAGAATGAAAACCAAAAATCAACTGATTACGAACACCTCAAAGATGCATTTCGTCCTTCCCATGCTGACTTTACTTATCAACAAAAATACGGTACTCGCGATTATCGCGGAGGCGGAAGAAGTAGCGCGCGCGAAACAGCTTCTAGAGTGGTTGCAGGAGCTATCGCCAAACAATTTTTATCGTCAATTGGGATTCGGTTTTCTACCTATGTGGATCAAATTGGAGCGATTCGATTCGAGAAAGATTCTTTTTTTGAAACAACATTCATTGAATCGAATGCAGTGCGTTGTCCGGATGAAAAAACAGCAGCAGACATGGCTGATTTAATCCTTGAAACACGAAAAAACGGAAATACGATTGGAGGAGCCATACGATGTATTATGGAAGGAGTTCCTACCGGATTGGGCGAGCCTGTATTTGATAAATTACAGGCTGAGCTTGGAAAAGCGATGTTATCCATCAACGCTGTCAAAGGTTTTGAAATTGGCAGTGGATTCAGTTCAATTTCAATGAATGGATCTGATCACAATGATTTATTTAATCCAGATGGTTCAACAAAAACCAATCATTCAGGAGGAATTCAAGGAGGAATCTCCAATGGAATGCCTATTTCATTTCGCGTAGCATTCAAACCAGTTGCAACGATTATGCAAAATCAACCAACAATCGATCAACAAGGAAACACGTTAGAAATTGAAGGAAAAGGTCGACATGACGCATGCGTTGTTCCACGTGCTGTTCCCATAGTTGAAGCAATGGCAGCATTAGTTATTTTGGATTTCTATCTTCGAAATAAGTCCGTACATTTGTAAAAAAGATAATATGATTCAACGCATTCAGACCGTATATTACATCATTTCAATGTTTTTCTTGGGTATTTTACTTTCCGGAATGGATTTACTGCGATTTGTTTCAAAAGATAGTTATTATGCGTTTAATATTCATGGATTAACACAACATTTCACAGACTCAAAACTAGCAGTGACTCAGACAAAATCAATACCGCTCTATTTATCCGTAATTGGATTGATTCTCTTGCAATTTGTGGTGATTATGTCTTATAAAAATCTCAATCGTCAGTTTCAAATAGCACGTTCAATTTTCTTTTTGTACTTGTTGATATTAATTGCCTTTGTTGTTTTTGCAACTATTGGATATTCTCCATCAAAAAGTATTGAAACAACCCGTGAATTAGGGGCAGGATTTATTTTCCTCGTACTCGGGTTTCCTTTTGCATTTTTAGGTCAAATAGCTATCAAACGCGATAAAAAACTATTGGATTCTTTGAATCGACTAAGATAGTCAAACACAGTTCCCCCCTACTCCAAAAGAAAAAACTAACTTCGCCATCCAATTTATTTACATGAACTATCTTTCCGTTGAAAACCTGACCAAATCCTTTGCTGATCGTTTATTATTTGCTGACCTAACCTTTGGAATTGACCAGGGACAAAAAGTAGCGATTGTAGCTAAAAATGGAAGCGGAAAAACAACATTATTACGCTGTTTGATGGACTTAGAGCAAATAGACTCTGGTCGTGTGGTTTTCCGTAACGATATACGGGTAGAATTCATGGAACAAACCGAAAACATGGATGAATCTCAAACGATTTTAGAATCTATTTTCGACCATGATTTACCTGAACTAAAAGCATTAAAAAAATACAACGAAGCGTTAATTGACAACGATCAAGATAAGTTGAATGAATGTTACGAAGAATTAACTGAATTGAACGCTTGGGATTACGAAGTACGAGTAAATCAAATTTTGTCAGTTTTAAAACTGACTGATTCTAGACGATTAATAAGTAGCCTTTCGGGCGGACAAAAAAAGCGTGTTGCATTGGCCAAGACCTTACTTTCCGAGGCTGATTTTATGATTTTAGATGAACCTACCAATCACTTGGATTTGGATATGATTGAATGGTTGGAATCCTATCTTTCCACCTCAAAATCAACACTTTTGATGGTTACGCACGACCGTTATTTCTTGGAGGTGGTTTGCGATACTATTTTTGAATTATCAGAAGAAACACTATATCAATACAAAGGAAATTTCTCCTATTATTTGGAGAAAAAAGCGGAGCGAGAGGAACAAATGCAATCCACAATTGATAAAGCCAGAAACACCTTTCGGAAAGAACTAGATTGGATACGGAGACAACCCAAGGCGAGAAGTACAAAATCAAAATCACGGGTGGATGCCTTCGATGATATAAAGAAAACAGCACATCAACGCATCGATAAGGATGAAATTGAAATTCCTATCAAAATGGAGCGTTTGGGAACAAAAATTCTCGAGCTACATCATATGAGAAAAGCGTATGGTGAGACCAAAATTTTGAATGATTTTTCCTACCATTTTAAACGAAAAGAACGAGTTGGAATTGTAGGGCAAAACGGAGCAGGTAAAACGACTTTCCTGAATCTGATTCAAAATAAAGAGCCTTTGGATAAAGGAAAAGTGGTTGTTGGTGAAACCATTGTTTTTGGCTATTACAGCCAGGAATTGATTCAAGTTGACCCGGACAAACGGGTGATTGAAGTTATCAAAGACATTGCAGAATTCATTCCATTAGAAAAAGGAAAACAATTATCCGCAGCTCAACTATTGGAACGTTTTTTATTTTCTCGAGATGCTCATTATCAATACGTTCATAAACTAAGTGGAGGAGAAAAACGCAGATTGAAATTATTGACCGTTTTAATGGGCAACCCCAATTTCTTGATCTTGGATGAACCCACCAATGACCTCGACATCTTTGTAATGAGTGTGCTGGAAGATTACCTACAACTATTTGAAGGGTGTTTGATCGTTGTGTCGCATGACCGTTATTTTATGGATAAAATGGTTGATCATTTATTCGTTTTTGAAGGAGATGGTGAAATCAAGGACATCCTTGGAAATTATACGGATTATCGGAAAAATCAAAAACTGGAAGCTAAGGAGCTTAAAAATAATCCACCAAAAGAGGTTGTTGTGAAAGAAGAAACTACCGTAATTGAAAAACCAATTGAAAAGCGCAAGCTCAGTTTCAAGGAAAAACAAGAATACGAGAATTTACCCAATGAAATTGAGCAATTGGAATCGGAAAAAGAGCGTTTAACCAACGAATTATCCGATGGCACAAGAAATAACCAACAGATCATGGAACTTGGTAATCAGTTGGCAAAAGTAGTGTCTGATTTGGAACAAAAATCTGATCGTTGGTTAGAATTGGCTGAATTTATTTAATGAAATACGTTCCACTTTAGATCTTTATAAAAGAACAAACCTTGCGGGTATCACCGACTACCACAACAAAATAGTATACTCCTTTGGAAAGATAGGATATATCAACTACAGAAATATCTCTCCCATTCCCTTCTAAAATCGCTGTGCCAACAGAACGTCCTTCAAGATTAAATAATTGAATTTGTTGCCCTGATTTCATTCCTTCTAAATATACAAAAACCTCAGGATCTGAACTAGGATTAGGGAAAACAACAAAATCACGATCCAACGGCTCATCAACCCCATCCAACGCATTCACTAAGGTCACTGAAACTGGATTATTAAAATTGATAAGTTTTAAAATTTGATTCGTTCTATCAAAAGAAATACTATCACCAAATTGATTTTCACTTAAGTAAACAGTTTTTTCATTTGAAACGATTTTTACAAGAAAATAATCAGGAATAACTGGATAATTAAGAATCCAAGCGGCGGTATATTGATTCGAATTATTTTTGATTTTTAATGTTTCGCTCCATGGCTCATGCTTTACATCTGATTCTGCTGCAAATTTATTAATCTGAATAGACGAATTATTTTTAGGGTCAACGCTCACATTTCCACCAACATAATGTCCTAAATCATTTGCAAATACCATGGTATCAATATCTTCTCTTTCTGATTTTTCTGGCAGCAAAGTTAGCAAGGTATCAGACCAAATATTGAATCTCACTGGAGCCTAACCAAAAGCATGGAAAGTTAAGTCATAAGAACCCTCTGGTAAAGTAATTACACCATTACTCTTTCCTTGTTCCATCAAATCACCATCTACATAAACATCATATTTAGCTTGATTTTTGGCATGATAAAACACTTTAAATGAGGTCATGTTTGTATCTACAATCAACCATTTATCAGATATGAAAATTGTATCAAAATCATTATAAACCATGAATTCAAAATAATTCATTCCCGGAGTTAAAGGCAAATTCAAAATGGTATCCTTTGCGCTATATTCAACCTCCTCAAAAACTCCTTCTGTTGCAATTTTAAAACCATTGAATTGAGAACCACTAATTTTCAAGGCTGGCTTTGAAAGATCTTTAGCGGGTATATGATTTACCTTAAACACTATTGGATCCGATTTTGCTAGCATAGGCAACAACAATTTTTCTTTTAATATTTTATCCGTCAGTTGAATTTTGATTGGCAAATACCCATTTCTTTCTATTAACATCGAGTCTCCTGCATGTGATTCAAATTCATAAGACATATCGGCAGTACCCGGACCTCTAGTTGCATCTAAATAGGCCCAATCCTCATCTGATTTATAATAAATATTGGAGCCATTGACAGCGGATGCAATCGTTTGAACGAAGATTTGCGAAAGATTACCACCAGATGCTGAAACAGTACCTTGAGAATTTGTTGCCACAGCTGTTGTTGCCACTTTAAAATAGTAATTATCACTCAACACTGATTTATAAGCCGAGGCTGGAATTGTGGAACCAGCAAAAAAAGTAGGATATGTGTTGTAAAAAATATTTTCAACAAACCATTTATACGTTGATCCGGGAATTAATGCAGGAAATCCTTGACCAGTAAACTGATTGCCTGTAATTTCAATCGGAGAACCAGATACCTGTTGATAACAACTCCCAATTAAACGATAAAGCTTCACTTTGTATCCTTTGATATTATTGTGTTTAGCCCACGTAAAACTTGGCGTGGTTGTTTGTATAACAGGAATGCTATTATTTGTTCCAGGCCCTAAAATTTCAGGTTTTGCCCGAACCCAGCCCCTTATTACATAGGCTGATGATGACGGTATTACTTTCCATTTACCATTGGTTAATTTTAAATCTAAACTAGCATTTAAGTGAAATGCATCATCGGTACCTGCATTTTCTTGATAAATTTTAAGGGTATAGTTACTTGTGCTTGGATTATAATTTGGAGTGAAGGTTTTTATCATTACAACGTGTCCCGCTGAACTTGGGTCAGAGGCTTTCATTGAAGACATGAAGTCGTCAGGTTTAGGCGCAGAAGTTGTAAGAATATTAACAAGTTGTCTGAATCCTTGTCGGTTACCAGTTACATTAAAATAATCTTTACCATTCCCCCTACTACAATTAATTAAATAACGGGTTTTATAATACCGTGATGGTAATTCAACACATTGCCACCCGAAGATCCAATTACTTTGACTTGGTATTTGTGTACTAAATTTATTATAGGTCCCATCCTCCTCACAACCTCCATTTTTATAAACTGGGACATTATTAATGACTCCCAATTTAGTTCCAAATTCCGATACTCCCGGAGGATGCATGCACGTGAACGGTATCGGTTGTGGTTTCGGGATGGTTTTAAATGTTCGTTTGAAACAAGAAATAGGTAGACCTGTAGATGAATAAGCTGTAACAGTCCACGTAAATTCGGTATTGAATAATAACGAATTATTCATTATCAAGCGCGCATTCACCGAGGTGGTTGGGGCATTCACTGAATTTATATATGATCCATTTATCAATACAGGAGTTAGACTCGTGCCAGTTCCTTTGAAAACCTCCACTTTGTAATTGGTAATCCCTGAACCTTCTTCATGTTGCCACTCAAAGATTGGTTTGACATCTACCCATTCCGCTTTGTTTATTGGGTTTGAATTAACGATTAAGGCATTACACGCATTACAATTAGCTAGGCTAGGTAGAAGCGCAGAACCAGTCAATAACAACACAAAAGGATTTTCATCAGAATCGTCATTGTAAAGCGTCAAATTTCCGGAAATGTTACCTGCTTGAGTTGGAGTAAAATGTAAAATCACACTATATGACTGGCCAGGAGGTAGATGACTTGGTAATGAACCAACCATTGAAAAGTTGTTGCTCGAAAATTGAGCCGGTTGTAGAATTAAATCTGTTGTTCCAATATTTTTTATACTCAATGTAATGGTTGAAAACTGTCCTACTGTTGTAGATGGAAAATTTAAACTGGATTATGTAAGCACATTCGCGCCATTTTGGTAAACTTCAATTTCAGGCTCGGGAATTACAGGATTGTATACATCCACCCGAACTGGAATTAAAAATGAAGGTTCATTCGCATCGTTTGAAGGCACAAGAATATTGAAAAATTGTAATCCTGGCAGCGAGGGATTGAATATTGCGGAGATGAATTGCGAAGAATTGGCAACCATTTGATGGTTATAATTTGGATTCACTAAACCATTTGAACACGTTATATTTCCTATTTGCAAGTTTGATTGACCAATATTTTTTACTTCAAATAAGAAGGAATATGGAACACCAACTGGAATATTCACATTGGAAAGAAACAAAATATTGCCATTGATCAAATTCGTATTATTGTAAAAACAACGAATATCTGGATAAACACCGTTGATTGCATTGTAATTGCAATTAATTACAAATTGGGGCTGGCTTGGATCATTGGAGTTAATGGTAATACTATTTTGCTTAGGACCAATGGTTGCAGGTTGGAACTTAATCTGGAAAGTTGCTGATCCCCCACCTGGAATATTAGAAATATTGGAATTCATTAAAACGGCTTCCCCTCCAGAAAGATTGATGGATGAAACGGCCAAATTTTGAGTTCCATTATTTACAAGGGTTATCGTTTGAATAATACTCGATGAGATTGGGATGTTTGGAAGGGTATGATTCCCAGGATTTGTTTCTAAAACACCTTCGTATAAAACAGTTAAGTTTATCACTGGTGGGGGCAATACAACAAGGTTTATCCATACAATCGAATCACATCCCATCGTGTTTTGTAATTGTACTGAATAATTCCCCGACTGTGAAAGGCTCATACCATTCCATAAAAAAGGTAAAGCAGCTGAATTTACTGTTTGATTCTGGAAAACACTATCGTTTGGTAGCGTACTGAGGGTTAAATTAACAAGACTATCGCAGCCTGTAATTACAGATGAAGTCGTATGTGAATAAGTACCCGGTAAAACGATTGAAATTCCATTCCACAAATACGGAAAAGCATTTTGGCAAATGGATATTGACTGCGAAGAACTAGGTGATTGAAGGGTGCTGACGTTATAATTCACCATTGAATCACACCCATTTGGCCCATAATTATGTATTACATAATTTCCTGCTGCAGAAATTGTTTGGCCCGAGTAATTGTAGGGAAAAGCTTCTGGGCATACCAATACATTTACAATGTTTTGTACATTATTCTGAACGGTAAAATTCAAAGTTGCCACAGAATCACATCCATTTGCAGCAGTTAATGTTGCTTGATACATTCCTGAATTTTGCAATAATTGACCATTCCACTGATAGCCAAATCCCGTATTACAAAAAACATAAGAACTTTGAGTACTGTCAATTGCAAGAGTGGAAAGTGACAAAATTGTGAGGGAGTCTTGACCATTTGCAGCCGTTACAACCTCATTGTAATTACCCGTCGATGCATAAGCGTTTCCTTGGTAGATTAAAGGAAGTTGGTTTTCACAGGCTGTAAGCATTATAGTTGCTGGAGAAATTCCGTTACCGTTTATTGTGAATACAAAGGGTGATGTTGGATCATTGGATACTGCGGAAAAGGTTGTCGTGTTATTTCCAACCGAAATAGGTGTAAACTGATACACGTACCAAGTTGATGCTCCAGGGGCTAAAGTTAAATTTCCATTGTTTGAAGATGAAAAAGCATTATTGGAAAATGAAACACTATTAATCATCAAAGTGTCAATTCCCGTATTTTGAAGTAAAACAGAATCTAAGCTGCTTAGGCCTACATAGGTAGAATTAGTTTGAATCGATCCCCCATCGGGAATATTACTACCCTGATCTGAAGCAGTTAAATAGGCTGTTTTTCCCGTTCCAGTAAATTTCACAGTATAGTTTGATTCATCCCAATCGTTTGAGACAATTTGAAGTTGATCTGTTAAACTTCCACTGATTAATGGGTTGAATTGTACAGTAAGGAACACGGTATCATCCGGAACAATAACTGATTGAACATTATTCATCATTTGCCAATTGGTGTTATTCTGCAACTGAAGGGAGGAAAGGGTTAAATTGCCCGTACCTTGATTTGAAATTTGAATAACTTGCGATACAGGATTACCATATCCCGTTGTTCCATAAGAAACCGTGGTATTTGTTGGTAAATTCACCATCGATTTTGAAACGGCAATGTCAGGAATAACCGGACAATAAGAAATCTTACTTACTAGAATTCCATTAGGACCTGCAACACCTGCTGATGTAATTTCGCGTTGAGTAAATCTGATTTTTTTAAAGGGCGTATTCGATGAGATTATTAGTCTACCGTTTTGGCCGGAAGAAAATCCCGAATAAGCTTTAATTGTTTTCGTTCCATTCACGAAGTAAGAACCCGCCGTTGAACCTGATGGGACTCCGGGTTGATAGACATAACTTACTCCGGTTGTTAGAAGTTGACCATTCGCTAATTTTGGGTAAATCCGTTGAATTTGTTCCTCCCCAATGAATTATTATTTATCTTTTCAAAATCCAGAATAACCCCTAATACTTCGCCGCTAAAGGTAATTTCTACGACAACTGAATCAAGATCAATACCATTGTCCTTTCCAACCCAAAGTGAGTTAGTTCCATAAGGATAAAAATTTGGGCCATTCCCAGAAGTTTTGGCTACAAAGACATTAAAAGGCATCGAATAAGTGGAAGCAGAATAGGTATACGATGAAACATTGCTAGAAATATCTCCAAGCTGAGCATTACTCAATGAATATACTGATGTTCCGCATGTAAGCTGAGTGAAAGCAATGTGAGTGAAAAACAGAAAATTAAGCAGGAAAAGTAATCTAAAAATCATAACTTCTTTTTTTGTACGAAATTATGAAAACCGCCTTCAAAGGAAAATGAAATGATATTAAATGTTTATTAAATATCCATTCAATCACTATATATTAATTTGGCTATTTATTGATTATCAATGGTTAATATGCTCTTCTACCCCCTGTGGTTATGTCTTGATTGGAATCTACCAAACTGTATAACAATTCAATTACCTTATTTGCTTTTTCGCATCTTGGTCTTATCTTTGTTCAAGGGTAAAAAATTCAAACTATGAAATCACTTATTTTAATTTGCACATGCTATTTGATTTTTACTGCATGCGCCACCACAAAACGAACAACTAAAATGGAACAATCCTCCAACACCAACCAACCGACTTCTGAACTATTGGTTGCTCAAATCGGTAAGCCAGCCGTTTCTGACATGTGTACGATTGAACGAGCAAACCTAAGTGGAAATATCTTAGAACTAACGGTGAGTTATTCAGGTGGGTGTGAAGAGCATCAGTTCGAATTAATTGGTAATCCAAATATTGCAAAATCCCTCCCCCCTATCCGATCTATTGAGTTAGTCCATAAATCAAATGGCGATTCATGCAAAGCAAAAATGGAAGAAACCCTTCGATTTAATATTGCCAACCTGGCATACAAACAAGAATCAGGTAGCGTGATTAAGCTAAACCTGAACGGATGGAAAGAACAACTTATCTATACCTTTCAATAGATCATTATGAAAATTGGAGTTTTATTATCTGGATGTGGAGTATATGACGGAGCAGAAATTCAAGAAACAGTTTTCGCTTTATTAGCAATTGAAGAATTAGGAGCTGAAGCCGTTTGTTTATCCGTAAATAAAAATCAGCACCACGTTGTAAATCATTTGACTGGCGAAGAAATGCCTGAAAGTCGAAATATGCTTGTGGAAGCAGCACGTATTGCTCGTGGGGCTGTTCATGACATTTCCACGTTCGATTACACTCAAATAGATGCTTTAGTCATACCCGGTGGATTTGGAAGCGCAAAAAACTTTACGACATGGGCTTTTGAGGGACCAAATGGATCCATTCTACCAGAAATTAAAGAATTGATTCAACAATGTATCTCCGATAAAAAACCAATTGCTGCATTGTGTGTGAGTCCGGTTATAGTTGCTCTTGCGTTAAATCAATCAGATTTGCATGCCACCATGACTTTGGGTACAGATAAGGAAAAATCACCTTATGAAATTAACGCATTTTCAAGTGGACTTTCTCAAGCGGGGGTTCAGGTCGAAATGAAGACTATTCGCCAAATAGCGGTGGATGAAAAACTCAAAATTGTTTCTGCTCCCTGTTACATGATGGATGCATCGATAATGGAAATTCGAACAAATATCCAACAAGCCATTCAAGCGCTAATCCAATTGATATAAATGGATCAAGAACACAAAGAAGATTGGTTACGCAAACGGAAGGAGTTAAAAGCTTCTCGATCAGCTGAATATCTTTTCGAAGGTATTCAAAATCACGATCGTTTTGCATTGAGTGCAGGAATAACACTGATTGAAAGCCAGTTAGAAAGTGACAAACCATTGGCAAATGAATTAATCCGGAAATGCCTTCCTTTTGCCGGAAAATCCCGACGAATTGGAATTACAGGTGTTCCCGGAGTTGGAAAAAGCACCTTTATTGAAGCATTTGGGAAAGTGATATTAGAACAAGGATACAAATTGGCTGTATTGACAATTGATCCATCATCCGCCACAACCGGAGGAAGTATTTTAGGCGATAAAACCAGGATGCATACCTTAGTGCAAGAACCCAATGCATATATTCGACCATCGGCGGCAGGAAGTACATTAGGAGGAGTTGCACGAGCCACCCGCGAAAGCATTTATTTGTGTGAGGCGGCAGGATTTGATGTAATTCTTATTGAAACGGTTGGTGTTGGTCAATCTGAAACGATGGTTCATTCCATGGTAGATTTTTTCTTATTATTGATGCTAGCCGGAGCAGGTGATGAATTGCAAGGAATCAAACGCGGAATCATGGAATTGGCCGATGCGCTGTTGATTACCAAAGCTGATGGGGAAAACGTGAAAATGGCAAAATTAGCCAAGTCAAGTTATGCAAACGCGTTGCATTTGTTTCCGCCTAAAGAAAATGAATGGATTCCACGAACAGAAATTTGCAGTTCATTGACCGGAAGTAATTTAGACGAAGCATGGAAAATATCGGATGAATTTTTCAGACACAACACCTCCAATGGCTGGATTGAAAAAAATAGGCGCGTACAAGACATCGATTGGATGAAAGAAACGCTCAACGAACTTATTTTATCAGGATTCTATTCCCAAAAAGGCTTCGAAGGAAGTGTAAACACCATTAAAGAAGCAGTCTTAACTCAACAAATGAGTGCCTTTGAAGCGGCTGAAGCGGTGTATCTTAAATTTGGGAAGTTAAATTAGACAATATATTGTTCACCGAATCTGATAAAAATTCGAGTCAATTCCTCGTTGAATAGTTAGTAAAAACTGGTCAATATCGCCTATCATATCACCATAAGACTTTTCATAAACGTATCCAGAAAATGTTTCTTTTGTTCCAAGGAAAGTTCGGATTGAAACGCCGGTTCCTCCCGTTAAGGAAGTTTCACTTTCTGGCTTTTTATTATTTATTCCACAGGTAAAAAAATCAGCTTTACATTGCTCCCATTTATTTGGAGGTATTTTAATGATTGTATCTTGAAGAATCTTATTGTAGGAATCAACAATAAACTGAATACTATCTTTGGTAATGACCCACTTGAAATTTCTTTGATAATCAGGAGAAACAGATGCATCATGGAAACTGTACTCTATTTTATCAAAATCCAATTGTTCGGCTGGATTTGAAGTTGAATTAATTTCCTTTTGATCGGTTGCATTTGAAGTTGAATTAATTTCCTTTTGATCGGAGCACGAGAAAATATAAAACACACCAAAAATAAGTAGGAATTTTTTCATTAATAAAATTTATACGAAAATAGTTCAATTAAATCAATAAGAACACGATTAACTATTTTGATTATAATCTAATCTTTATTTTGATTGTTTTTTCGTATATTCATATAAAAATAGAACGATGGAAATAGAATTAATCAAAAAAAGCATCCTTGAAATCAGAGGAAAGAAAGTAATGCTAGACATGGATTTAGCAATAATCTACGAAGTAGAAACAAGAGTTTTAAAACAAGCAGTCCGCAGAAACATCGATCGATTTCCGGATGATTTTATGTTTGAATTGAACGAACTTGAAATGCAAAACTTGGTATCACAATTTGTGATACCCACTTTAAATCACTTTGGCGGAGCAAAACCTTTCGCCTTTACCGAGCAAGGAATCGCTATGTTATCAAGTGTTTTAAAAAGTAAAAAAGCCATTCAAATGAACATAGCAATTATGCGAGCCTTTGTAATGATGCGCCAATTTGCTTTAACCTACCAAGAACTTTCAGAAAAACTAATTGAACTTGAAAAGCTTCACAATCAAAAGTTTGATGACATTGAAAAGGTGTTGACTTACCTCATCCAAAAAGACACTCAACAAACCCAACAAGCAAATCGAAAGCAAGTCGGTTATAAAAAATAGAACGATGGAATTAGAACAAATCAAAAAAAGTATTCTAGAAATCAGAGGAATGAAGGTAATGCTAGACATGGATTTAACAATAATCTACGAAGTAGAAACAAGAGTTTTAAAACAAGCAGTCCGCAGAAACATCGATCGATTTCCGGATGATTTTATGTTTGAATTGACAAAAGAGGAATGGGATTCTTTAAGATCACAAATTGTGATGTTTAAAACCGGAAAAGGTAATTTTCCAAAATACTTACCATTTGCTTTTACCGAGCAGGGAGTTGCTATGCTTAGTGCAGTGTTAAATTCAAAACGTGCTGTTCAAACAAGCATTCTCATTATACGTGCCTTTGTAATGATGCGCCAATTTGCTTTAACCTATCAAGAACTTTCAGAAAAACTTATTGAACTTGAGAAACTTCATAATAAAAAGTTTGATGACATTGAACAAGTGTTGACTTACCTCATCCAAAAAGACACTCAACAAACCCAACAAGCAAATCGATAGCAAGTCGGTTATAAAAAATAGAACGATGGAAATAGAATTAATCAAAAACAGCATTAATTCTCAAATTTAGTTGGGTTGACGCAGTTTTTTATTCTTTTCCATTGTAATAAATCTCCTTTTTCACTAACTTAAGGTAAAAACGAACGAAAATGAGACTTTACACTAGCACAATTAAAATTCAAAAACAACTGATTCTATGTGACTTAACTCCGAATTTCAATTCAACTATTTTCAAAGAAAAAGCAATTCCATTTACTGAGGAAAACGATATAATCACTTTTGAAAATAAACAAGTTGTTTTGGAAAGTTTAAAAAAAGCTATTCCAGAATTGGAAACAACACAAGTCGATATACCAAAATCAGTTTATGAGCAGATCAAAATTGAGGTTTATGAACATCGAATATTTATCAAACTTCCTAAAAATCAAAGTGATATTGATTTTATTCGTCGCTTTCAATTTGTTCGTTGGGACAAACAGTGGTTGCAATGGATTGTACCGAATTATCCTGGAAATCTTTCAACAATTTTAGCACATTTTAAAGGACGAATTGATCAATATATTGAACATCTTGTGGAAGAAAAAACGATTTCAACAACGGATCAAAGAATTGAAAAACAGAAAGATGAAGTGATACTTTTCAAAACTAATTCCAAACGAATCAGGGTGATTTTTGGTTATCATTTGGGATTGATGAATGCCATCAAGAAAACACCTTATCATTCATGGGACTCGAAAAACAAGTGGTGGTCCATCCCCTATTCACACCATTTTATGGAGCAACTGCAATCTCAAATTTTAGAATTAGATTTAAAATACAAATTATTGGAGGAAGAACCTACAGAAGACTCGCTTAAAATCAAACGAGTATCAGTCAATCAAATTTCGAATTACAAAGTCGCTCCCGAAGATTTCGTTTTGAAAATCAAAGAGTTGCGTTACAGCGAAAGTACTTTAAAAACGTATAAAAACGCATTAGAAGATTTTCTAAATTTTCACCATCAAATCGCTTTAGATCAATTGCATGACGGACACATACAATCGTTTATGCGTCATTTAGTGATGGAGCGAAAAGTCTCCACCTCTTATCAAAACCAAGCGATTAATGCCATTAAGTTTTATTTTGAAAAAGTACTAGGAGGAAAACGCACAACGTACAATATCGATCGGCCAAAAAAGGAGAAATCTTTGCCTGTTGTTTTGAGCGAAGAAGAAATTATACGTATTTTTAAAAACATTGAAAACATCAAACACAAAGCCATTTTGATGGTCATTTACTCTGCTGGTTTGCGAATTTCTGAATGTATAAACCTGAAAATAAAGGACATTGACTCCAATAGAATGCAACTGCGCATTGAACAAGCTAAAGGTAAAAAAGACCGCTACACCTTACTTTCAACAAAAACACTCGCTTTTCTGCGTGTTTATTTCAAAAAATATCGTCCAAAAGTGTATTTATTTGAAGGACAATTTGGTGACCAATATTCCACACGTAGTATTCAAACTATTTTTCAAGAAACGGTTAAAAAAGCCGGAATTACCAAGCGAGTTACCGTTCATAGTTTGAGGCACTCCTTTGCTACGCATCTGCTGGAAAATGGCACAAATCTGCGTTATATCCAAAGTTTATTAGGACATTCGAGTAGTAAAACAACGGAGATATACACCCACGTCACAACTAAGGGATTCGATCAACTAAAAAGTCCTCTAGATGGGCTTGATATATGAAATTAAATTTTATCTTTGGTTTAAGATGCTGAATAAAGTTGCTTATTTTAAATTTCAAAATCTTTAGACTTTTAACTAATTGTAATTTTGTTTTTTTTAGAGAAAAAATAATTGATATAAACTAGTATTAAACATTTGCAAGAAGTTTAATTTTTATCCTATTTTAAGTAATGAAAAAAGACAGAATTTACATTGATACATCAATTGTTGGAGGGTATTTTGACATTGAATTCGAGGTTGAAACAAATTTACTATTTAAACGTCTTGTGGAAAGAGAAGTTATATTTGTTGTTTCAGACTTATTGGATATAGAATTGGAACGTGCACCTGAAAGGGTAAAAAACTTACTTTACCAATATCCTGATGATTTTTTTGAACGTGTATCCTTAACGATTGAAGCTAAAGAACTTGGTGAGCTTTATGTGAAAGAAAATGTTGTCGGTCCTACAAGTATTGAAGATTGCTATCACATTGCATTGGCAACCATAAATAATGTTGATGTTTTAGCAAGTTGGAATTTTAAACACATTGTAAATTTCACTCGAATTAAGGGATATAATGCTGTAAATTTAAAAAATGGTTACAACTTATTAGAAATAAGAAATCCTAAAGACCTAATAGAATATGGAAACGAATAAAATTAAAGAAAAAGAATTTGACGCAGTAAAAATGATGCGAGATATTAGAGACAAAATTCATTCTGAAACGAAAGATATGACGTTTGAACAATTGAGAATTTACATTGATTCAAAATTAGCAGGTAAACCAAGGTTGGTCGGTCAAAAATAATCATGATCAATCGTTTTAGTCCTTGATATAGGACTTTTTTATTTTTCTTCTACAATTTTCTGTATTTCTAAATCTGGAATACTAATGACAAATATTTAGTTTATAGTCAAAATTTATTGGGGCATTCAAGTAGTAAAACAACTGACCGCGAAGCAGCAACGAAGTTAAGTATACACCCACGTCACAACTAAGGGATTCGATCAACTAAAAAATCCTTTAGATGGGCTTGATATATGAAATTAAATTTTATATTTGTGTAATCGAATAAATTTTATGTGAAACGATTTTTTCCTCTATTGAAGATTCCAATGAAAGACGA
>Ga0247832_1004948_pt1 | contig 16025 bp, 19 predicted proteins | sample LaCruzMarch2015__10_FD_192407 | JGI IMG/M metagenome (GOLD analysis project Ga0247832, IMG submission 192407) | Freshwater microbial communities from meromictic Lake La Cruz, Castile-La Mancha, Spain - LaCruzMarch2015_4m | ecosystem: Environmental > Aquatic > Freshwater > Lake | place: Spain... | reverse complement strand
CGAGCCCTTGCCGGTGGACTTCACCAACCGGGTGATTTATTACGTCGGTCCGGTCGACCCGGTCGGCGACGAGGCCGTCGGTCCTGCAGGACCGACCACCGCCACCCGCATGGACAAGTTCACCGACATGATGCTGGCGCAAACCGGTTTGATCGCCATGGTGGGTAAGGCCGAGCGCGGTCCGACCGCGATTGAAGCGATTCAAAAGCACCAAAGTGCTTATCTGATGGCGGTGGGTGGCGCGGCTTATTTGGTGAGCAAAGCCATCAAGCATGCCAAGGTGGTCGGGTTTGCCGACCTGGGGATGGAAGCGATTTACGAGTTTGATCTGGTGGACATGCCGGTCACCGTGGCGGTGGATGCTGGCGGCACCAGCGCGCACATCACCGGCCCGGCTGAATGGTCCAAGCGCATCGCCAGCGGCGAGTTCAAGGGTATTGCGCTCAAGCGCGATTGAGCCCGTATCAACCGTTGCGATTCACACCCATGACACCCGCATCAACAGCCCCGATCGGCGTGTTTGACAGCGGCGTGGGCGGTCTGAGCATCTTGCAGGCCCTGCAGCAGCAGATGCCGCATGAGCGTTTTGTTTACCTGGCCGACAGTGCCCATGCGCCTTATGGCGAACGGGATGCCACTTTTTTGCAAGCCCGTGCCCAGCAGATCTTGCAATTCATGCACGGTGAGCACCAGGTCAAAGCACTGGTGGTGGCGTGCAACACCGCAACAGCGCTGGCCATCCAACACCTGCGCGATAGCCTGCCTCAGACACCGATCCTCGGGGTCGAACCAGCGGTCAAACCTGCAGCCGCGCAAAGCCAGACCAAGCGGGTTGGGGTGATGGCCACGCCTGCCACCTTGCAGAGCGAGAAATTCCAAATCCTGCTCAAGGGCTTGGAGACGGAGACCGAATTTGTACTGCAAGGCTGTGAGGGCTTGGCAGATGCCATTGAACAGCAATGGCAACGCAGTGACAACACAAAGATTTTGCAGTTGTGTCGACACCATCTGCGGTCCATGGGCGAGTTTGGCAAAGCACCTGGGCAAATCGACACCCTGGTGCTGGGTTGTACCCACTACCCTTTTGCACTGAATGAGTTGCGTTCTTTGGTGGGTGAGACGGTCCAAATCATCGACAACGGTGAGCCAGTGGCACGCCATGCCAAAAAGGTGTTGGCAGACAAGGGATTGACAGCGGTGTCAGGGATCGGCGGCATCGCGCTGTTTGCCACAGGTGAGACGGGAAGTTTGCAACATGCGGCAGACATGTGGTTGGGTCACGCCGCCCAGCCGGTGTGCCAAGCCCAGGTATGAGTCTTGGTCAACGGCTCAGTGCAGGTGACGCGGCCTGCGCCCGCCGTGACCGGATCCACCGGAACCACGCGGTGGCTTGCTGATTTCAAGTGAATTCAACAGCGAGTCAAACCGTTGGTTAAACAGTTTGTCCACCTCGAGCACCACATCGGTCAATTCAGACGCGTTGAAGTGGCGCTCCATGAGATTGACCAGGTCCTGGACCAACAAATCACGCTGCACCTGCATGATGGCTGCGGGTGTCGGGCCGACAAACAGCATCAGGAAATCGTCGCGGGAATCGCGGCCTTGCGCCTCGTCTTCCTCGTCAAACTCGGCGTCATAAAACGTGACCTCCAAAGCTGCGCCTGAGAGGGTCAAATCGTTCAAGCACATGCACATGTCGTCTAAGGCTTGACGGAAATCCTCCTCGCCCTTGATGGTCCAGCACATTTGCAGCAAGTGCTCGTTTTCATCTAAGCGTATGCCGGGCTCTTCCTCGTAGAAACTGCCTGCACCTTCAGTCAGTGAGCGAGCACCCGCATACATCCAAACCGAGCGAAGAGCGTCTTGAATTTGCTCGAAAGTGACTCCCTCGCGCAGGGGCACATTGCCATGCACATGGATTTCAAAGGTGGTGGTGTATTTGGACATGAAAGCATGATAGCAGTGGCCCACATCCGGCCCGCTGCCGTTGGCTTGGTGTCAGACAACTTGCTGTCGCCAAGCTCCTTGGTTTTGACGGTCACTTCCATCATTGTTGAGGGGCAAGTGCCCTGTCGGATTTGTCTGCATGTGCTTGGCCTGCCAGCCATAAGCCAATGAACGCTGCAAGGAGTTTCATCATGGGAATTCCTGGCGTGGTGCCCGAGACCGGAATCGAACCGGTACGCCGCCTCTCAGCAAGCGGCGGATTTTAAGTCCGCTGTGTCTACCAATTTCACCACTCGGGCGAGTGCTTGATGTTGCCTATTGTGGCAAATATTCAGGGGTCGACTGCTTGCGCGGTCAAAAGAATGCGCTGACTTGTATCCGCAGGCAGCCAGACCTTGCTGCCTTGGAAATAAATTTGTACCGATTGCAGATCATGGGCTGCGATGGTCCAGGGCGCTTGGCCGTGCACAGTTCTCCCTTGGCCAGCAGAGAGGCTCAGGACGGTTTGTTTGCGTTTGGCATCAGCCACGCAAAGCTCTATGGGTTTGCTCGCAAGCATATAGACATAGGTGCTCGGTTTGGTGGGTTGGGCCGCCGTCGGGGTGGGTTTATAAGGCTCAGACTGGATGTCCGCGCAATGACCAGGAACCCGACTGGCTTGGCTGGCTTGGCTGACGGCCCCCGGGGGCATCACGGCTTGTGCTGGCACGGGTCGAGAGGGGGGCGGGCTTGGGACAGGCGCCAAGTTTGGGCTGATGGGCGCTACGGCTGCGGTCAGGACTTGGCTGGAAAGCGGACTGACCCATTCCGAGTACATGGCTTGGGTCTTGTGTTGGTTGGATTGCCAGACAGCCAATGCCAAGGCACCGATGACCAACAGCGCCACGGCCAGCAATTTGGGAGCCACACCTCTTCTGCGACGCAACTCGGAATGCACCACGGTGCTGTTGAGACTCTTTTCGGACAAACGAATGATGTCGTCAATCACATTGGCGGCTGGCCGGGCACCCGTCAAGGTTTTGGCATGGTCTGAGCCGCTCGAATTGTCTGGTGGCGAGGCGAGCAAGCGGATCACGCGGCGCATGGACTGGGCTTTGATTTGCGGTGAATAAAAAAGCGATTCACCACCTTCTTCGAGCTGCCGCACTTGCCCCGCAGACAGGTTGGACAACGCGGCGAGTTGCGCCAAATCCAAACCAGCGGCCAAGCGCAGGCTTTTCAAATGAGCAGCATCGTGAACCGAGTCTTCCATGGGAATAAATGAGGTCAAAACTTCTTGAATGTAATCCTACAACTGTTGTGAGTCTATGCTGGTTTTCTTGGGGGATGGGGCATGAAATTCAATTCTTTTGGATTCATTTTTTTGTAATTCGAGACCTAAGATGCATGGATGTCATTCACCACCGTCCAAGGCGTTCGCCACGAGGTTCGAGCCATCTTAGGTCCTGCTGAGAAAGCGCCATTGGTTTTTTTGCACGAAGGTTTGGGCTCGGTCGCGATGTGGCAAACCCGCGCTGGCGACTGGCCGGCTCAGGTCTGTGAGGCCACTGGGCGAGCAGGTTGGGTGTATTCGCGGCGCGGTTATGGCCAGTCTGACGCCATCCCCGATGTGCGTGGCGTCAACCGCCTGCAGCCGGACTACATGCATCAAGAGGCTTGGCAAGTGCTGCCTGCTTTGCTGAACGCATGGGGCGTAGCCAAACCGGTCTTGGTGGGGCATTCGGACGGTGGAAGCATTGCTTTGTTGCATGCCTCGAAGTTTCCGGTGACCGCTTGCATCGTGATGGCGCCGCACTTGATGGTGGAAGACAAGTCGGTGCAAGCCATTCAAGCTGCCCGCAAGGCTTATGAAACCACAGATCTGCGCGAACGCCTCCAGCGCTACCACGCGGATGTGGACAGTGCGTTTTGGCAGTGGAACGATGTGTGGCTGTCTCAGGGATTCAAAAGCTTTGACATCCACCAGGCTTGTCTGCAGATCACCGCGCCCGTGCTGGCCATGCAAGGCGTGGATGATGCCTACGGCACCCTCAGGCACATCAACGACTTGCATACCGCAGGCACGGTGCAGCGTGAAGTGTTGGCGGCGTGTGGGCATTCCCCCTACCGTGACCAAGCCGAAATGAGCTGCCGCTTGATGGCCGACTTTTTGAAAACTATGGCTTAGCGGCAAGCAGTTTCAGCGCAGCAGCAGCAAGTCCTCAGCCGACAACCACCGCCACTGCCCGGGCGCCAAGTCCGTCGGCAGAGCCATGCCACCGATGCGTGATCGGTGCAAGCCGACCACCTTGTGGCCCAGGGCACCCAACATGCGTTTGACCTGGTGGTACTTGCCCTCGGTGAGGGTGAGTTGCATCTGGTGGCTGCCGGTCAACACACAGGCCGCGGCTTTCACCGGCTGAGGATCGTCGTTCAACACCACGCCCTGCAGAAGTTTCTGCGCCACTTGTTCGTTCAAGGGGTCTTCGGTGACCAGTTCATACACCTTGGGCACATGGTGTTTGGGTGAACTCATGCGGTGGATGAATTGCCCATCGTCGCTGAGCAGCAACATGCCGGTGGTGTCTTGGTCCAAACGACCCACCGCTTGCACGCCTTGCAAACCGGTTGTGGCCGGACGTTGGCGCAAGGGAGATGGCAACAGACTGTAAACGCTCGGCCATGCAGAGGGTTTGTGCGAGCACTCGGTGCCTGCAGGTTTGTGCAACAAGACATACGCCTTGACGTGGTATTGCCAGTCCACGCCCTGCACTTGAAAGTACATGCCGTCGCTCGGCTCGATAGTCAGGTTGTCGTCAATGGTTTCAAGGCCTTTGCCCCTGTCACATTTCACCCAGCCCTGCTGCACCAAGCCCGCGCATATGCGGCGGGTGCCAAAGCCTTGGGAGAACAGCAAGTCGGGGAAGGAAATGGGTTTCAAACCACAACCATCAATAGCTTGGTTTGAACAATAAAAAAGAAATGGGTGAACACCATTGGTGGCGAACAATACGCGCATAAATACCAACATAACCCAGCATGAAGCTGATGCATGCCAATGCACACCAAGTGGCTGAAGAATGCAAATAAAAGGCCGTCATCACCGCAGGCAAAGTCATGAGCGCCAGGACCAAACCAGTCACTGGGTTCTGCCAAGCGGCAGGCACTTTACGCCGCACATAGCGGCGCATGATCAGGCTGTGCAGGTGCTGGTTGTCTGGTTGTCCTGGATTGGCCTTTTTCAAGCGCCGGCGGTAGATACTGAACAAGACCTCGGTCACAGGGAAAATACAAATCAGCAAAGCGGCAAACGGCGTGACTTGCGTATTGCGTTCCACCATCAAAATGCACACCCATGCCAGGGCGAACCCCCCAAAATAAGAACCCCCATCGCCCAAGAAAATTTTGCCCAGGGGCCAATTGATGAGAAAAAATCCGAGCATCGCGGCTGCCATGGCCACGCAGGCGTATGCCAGGTTTATGTCACCAACGTGCATGGATATCCATGCAACGCCAGACAATCCAAGGATCACCATGCCACTGGCCAAACCATGAAAGCCATCGATCACGTTGATCGCATTCGCAACACCTGCCACCGCAAAGGCTGTGAACAGCACTGAAACAAATAAATGAGCCAACAACACATCGAACATGTAGATATCGACATGGGTTATTGAGACCTGGGTAAACCACCAACCCAAAAAGCCTGACAACATGGTTGCCAACAAACGGGCCGCGACAGACACCTGTTTGGTGATGTCCTCTGCAAAGCCAAAAATGAAAGCTGGTATTCCAGCCAACAAAAGCGGACCTAAAAAAGCCTGTCTTTCAGGCCGAGAGGTGAAATAGGCAGCCACGACGGCAGTCACGATGGCAACTCCACCGACACGAGGTGTAGGGTGGACATGGAATTTCTGAATGCCTTGGGTGAAGTCCAAGGAAAACTTGCCATGCCAGTGCTTTGTCAATATCAGCAAAAGTGAAACCACCATGGCAACCACAAAAGCCACGTAACTGGCATAGGGAAGTTGTACGAAAAAATCCATGGAAGCGCTTAGGTGTTCAGAAAAAAAGACATTATTGCTATGCTGATTCTAGTTTATTAATTTGACAGCAAACTGCTGAGCCCGCCAAGCATCCACACACATCTGCGCAAGGCCCCTGCGCGCCTGCCAGTCCAATATGTCTTTGGCTTTGCTCACCTGGGCATAGCAACTGGCGACATCCCCTGGCCTGCGCGGCACAAGCTTGTATGCCACTGGCTGGCCACTGGCTGCTTCAAAGGCTTTCACCATCTCGAGCACGCTGCAGCCTTGGCCCGTGCCGAGGTTGATGGCATGCCAACCGGCTTGCTTTTGCAAGAAATCCACCGCAGCCAAATGTCCGTGGGCCAAATCCATCACATGGATGTAATCGCGAACACCCGTGCCGTCAGGCGTGTCGTAGTCATGGCCAAATACTTGCAAGGCGGGCCGCAGGCCAGCGGCGACTTGGGCCACGAAGGGCATGAGGTTGTTTGGTAAACCATTCGGGTCTTCGCCGATCAAACCGCTGTCATGCGCACCCACGGGGTTGAAGTAACGCAAACACGCCACACCCCAGGCGGGGTTGGCAGCAGCCAGGTCATGCAGCATTTCTTCGATGTGCAGCTTGGTGCGGCCATACGGGTTGGTAGCCGAGGTGGGGTGTTGTTCATCCAGCGGCAGGTACTGCGGCTCGCCGTACACGGTGGCACTGCTACTGAACACCAGTTGATGCACTTGGGCAGCCTGCATGGCTTGCAACAAGGACACCGTGCCTTGGACGTTGTTGGCAAAGTAGTCGAGCGGCTTGGCCACCGACTCACCCACGGCTTTCAAACCGGCGAAATGAATCACGGCTTGGATACCATGGGTTTTCAAGGTGTCGGTGACTCGCTCGGTGTCTCGCACATCGGCTTGCACAAACGGCAGTGGCTTGCCCACGATCGTTTGCAAACGGGTCACGACCGATGGCTTGCTGTTGCACAGGTTGTCCAGCAACACCACCTCGTGTCCGGCTTGCGACAAAACCACCGCCGTGTGGCTGCCGATGTAACCTGTTCCACCGGTGAGAAGCAGCTTCATAAAGGGGTATTTTGTAGAGGTGGCAAACTTTAGCATGCGGGTCGCTCAGGACGGTTAGCCGTTAAAGTAGCGCCTATGGAAAATATTGATGTCATGGTGTTGCGCACCCTGCGCAATTGGCGCTTTGAGGGCAAACGTGCCCTGCTGGCAACCGTCGTTCGCACCTGGGGCTCGTCGCCCCGCCCAATCGGTTCAATCATGGCCTTGTGCGAAACAGGCGCGGTGGTTGGATCGGTCTCGGGCGGCTGCATTGAAGACGACCTGATTTACCGCTTCACCCAGGCTTATGCCGTGGGTCAAGCCGCTCAGCCAGACCAAGAAACCACCATCCCCAGTGGCGCACCACAGCGGGTGAAATACGGCATCACCGCGGATGAAGCCCATCGCTTTGGTCTGCCCTGTGGCGGCACCTTGGAACTGCTGCTGGAGTTCGACCCCGACGCCGCATTGTTGGACGGATTGGTGAAGTCTTTGGAAACCGGTCAGTTGATGCAACGAAGCACCGTGTTGGACACGGGCGTGGTGACACAACACCCCAGCGACACACCCACCGAACTCAGCATGGACGATGTGCAGTTGGTCAACACCTTTGGCCCCGAGTACCGCATGTTGCTGATTGGTGCGGGGCAACTGACCGAGTACTTGGCCACCATGGCCTTGTTCAACGGTTTTGCGGTCACTGTGTGCGACCCGCGTGAAGAGTACAGCGGCGCTTGGGGCGTGCCCAATGTGGCGCTGACCAAAGACATGCCCGACGATGTGGTGATTGGCTTCAAGCCCGACCGCCGCAGTTGCGTGATTGCCTTGACACACGACCCCAAGCTCGATGACTTGGCGCTGCTGGAAGCACTGGAAACAGATGCGTTTTACGTGGGCGCAATTGGCTCACGCCGCAACAACGATGCACGTCGTCAACGCATGATCGAGCACCTAGACAAAACCGAAGAAGAATTAGATCGCTTGCGCGGCCCGATCGGTATTTACATCGGCAGCAAAACCCCAGCGGAAATCGCAGTGAGCATCATGGCCGAGGTGTTGGCCGTGAAAAACGGCGCTCCCTTACCGCGTGACATGGATGTGGCTTACGCGAAAAACACCCAAGAGATTGCGCACAACGACCCGGGCGTGTTGGTGTGTGGCATTCGGCCTTGATGCCAAGGCGACATCATGGCGAGTAACAAACTGGATCTGAGTACGCTGCACAAGGCCTTGGGTCGCTTGGATGAAGGCTACCAGCGCTACTTGTTAGATGTGCGCGACTTGCAAATTCGGGATGGCTTGATACAGCGGTACGAATTCACCTATGAGATCAGCCACAAGATGCTCAAGCGGCATCTAGAAATGACTTCTCCGAATCCCGAAATATTTGACGCCATGCCCTTTGCTGATTTGATTCGGACTGGCAATGAACTGTCCATTCTCAAGAGCGATTGGTCGGCGTGGAAACTATTTCGAGAAATGAGAGCGAAAACCAGCCATACCTATGACGAGGATATTGCGCAAACCGTGGTTCAAGTGATCCCCGACTTTATTCACGAAGTTCGGTATTTAGAGCAGCAACTAGAACTTCGGCAAATCTGAGAACACAATCATGGATACCGAAAATGAATTCACTTTACAACTCACCACAGAAGAACTTCAGATAGTGAGAAGCATTTTGCAAACCCTCGTTCCCGATAGAGAGGTTTGGGTCTTTGGCTCTCGGGCAACGGCCAAGCACAAGCCTTATTCTGATTTGGATTTGGTGGTGATGGGCAAGGAAGCCTTGCCATTGGCAACAAGCGCCGATCTGCGTGAATCGTTCAGCGATTCAGACTTGAACTTCAAGGTGGACTTGGTTGTTTGGTCTGAATTGACTGAAAACTTCAAACAAATTATCAGGAATCACTACGTGGTGATTCAGGATGCCTCTGATTAGCTTCGTTTGCTTGGTTGCTCTTTTGCAGGGGATGAAAGCTTGCCACAGCTATAAAGTCCGTAACTGTTTGACACCCGCCGTCGCGACCCACTCCCCGCTCTTGCGCTGCGCCAGCACATCCACACCCCAGGCTTTGGCGGTGGCGTGCAGTTGCTGAGGTGACTGCATGAAGAAGACTTTGGTGAGGGCATCGGCCAGCACGCAGCTGGGGGCCAGCACGGACACCGAAGCCCAATGCGTTGGCGAATAGCCGGTGTGCGGGTTCAGGATGTGGTGGTGTTGATGGTCGGCGCTGAAAGCGGTGTGCGCGTCTGAAGAGGTGGCGATGGCGCGGCCATCAGCTTGCAACACGGGTGTGACATGGCGATGAGGCAACACGGCCACATCTTCCACGCCCAAGGCCCAGGGCTTGCCACCAGGCGCTTGGCCCAACAAGGTGGTTTCACCCGCGTCAATTTGCGCATGCGCAATGCCATGCGCTTGCAACACCGCTTTCACCAGATCGGCGGCGTAGCCTTGCGCGATGCCATTGAGCGAGACGCCCATGCCTTTGAGGTTCAAACGCACTGCATCAGGTGACACTTCTACTGCTTGCCAGTTCACGTGTTTTTGCGCGTGCATCACGGCGCGCTGCGCGGGTAAACGTTGATCGGCTTGCGCATCGGCCCACACCTTCCACAAGGGCTGCATGGAAACATCGAATGTCCCGGCACTGCGGCGCGACACATGGGCCGACAAGCCGAGCACCGAGCGCAGATGCGCGCTTGGTTGGTGCAACACACCCGTGGCGTTCAAGCGCGACACCGCGCTGTCGGGGTTGAACAAACTCATCTCGGTTTCCACATCGCGCAGTGCCTTCATGGCGGCGTCCAAGGCGGCATCCAGCTGGGCCACATGGGTGTGCCCCGCACGCAGCCACAGCGTGGTTCCAAAACCGATCATGGCGCGTTGTCGCCAAACCAAAGCCCCTGCCATGGCAGGGTTCAAAGCGACACCAAGCCCCAATCCCAAGCCCAGCTTCATCCACTGACGTCGTTGCATGCTCATGCTGTTGCTCCTGTGTGAATAGGGATGAAGGTCGAGCCGTCTTTGCGGTGTTGAATCAGCGGCAAGCAGCGTTGGTCGTCTTGGTAAATGGAGACGCAATCCAGGCATTGGAAGCATTCGCTGTAGTTCACCTTGCCGGTGGGCTCAATGGCCTGGTATTCACAGCGGTGACGGCAGGTTTGGCAAGGTGTGCCACAGGCTTCGCGGCGTGGAATCCACGACCAGCGTTGCAACAGATTGGTGGCGGCCAAGGCAGCGCCCAATGGGCAGATGTAGCGGCAGTAGCCACGGTAAACAAACACGCTCAAGGCCACGCAGGCTGCAGCCCACAACACATAGGGCCACTCGCGCACAAAGTACAAGCTGATCGCGGTTTTGAAGGGCTCAACTTCTACCACCATCTCGGCAAACGAGGGAGAGGCCCACACCGAGCCGACGATGACCGCCAACACAAGGTATTTGATCCACTTCAGCTTGGCATCGATGGCGGTTCTCAAGCGCCGCTGTCGAATACCCACGGCTTGCGTGACCATGCTGATGAGTTCTTGCAGCGCCCCAAACGGACACAACCAGCCGCAAAACGTGCCACGCCCCCAGACGAACAAAGTACCCGCCACAAAAAGCCACAGAATGACCGACATCGGGTCGTTCATGAAAAAGCTCAGGTCACCACCGGCCAGCAATTCGTCCAGGGCCGCCGTGATGTTGACGATGGTGAGCTGCCCTTGCGCATACCAACCGATGAAGCCCAAGGTGAACAACAAATACGCGGCTCGCAACAACTTGAAACGCTTGGTGTTGGCACTCAGCCGTTTTTGCATGATGAGTCCGGTGGTGAGCACCACCAAACCGGCCAACAGTGCAATGATTTCCCCAATACGGTCTTGCCACGCCTCGTACCAGCTCCAGCTGGATAAATCCGTATCCCACACGTTCGACACAGCGGCTCGCCAACCGTGGAATGTGTAGTCGAGTGGAAACGCCACCTTCACCACTTGCGTGGGAAAGCTGCCATAGCGTCGACCCCAGGTCAGGTTCAATTCAAAAGCTTGTGTAGGGTCGAGCGGCGTGGCGTTGTTGACGATGAAAAAGTGCACACGCCCGTTCACATCGGGGTAGCCCGGCATCACCATGCCTTTGTCGTAGGACATGCCGCGAAAGCTCAGCTCTTGCCCGTTTTGCTTCAAGGTGAAAGGCAGTTCTTGCACCATGCGCTGGCTCTCATATGACATGCGAGCCATCGGGCCCGATTCGGTCACCATCAAGGCATGCGCGGTGCGGCGGTTGGTGGTGAGCAAACGCCAACCCTCTTCGTCGAGCAGGTTGCGGCCAATCACCGGCAAGCTCACCAAAGCCACATGCACGGTGAGCGCGGTTTCGTTCGGCGCGGTGGACGCGAGTTTGTCAGCACCCTCGCTTTTGGTGCCTGCAAATTGCCGCTCCAAATCCGCGCGCGTGAAACGCTGTTCACTGACCATGCCACGGGTCAACATCTGTTGCCAGGTCAACTTCACCGGGTTTTCATTCACGCCTTTTTGCGGGCCTTTGACGCCGGTGCTGGCCACGGCCCCAGCGATACTGCCCGCGGCAACAGCCTCCTCGTGGGCCATGGCGACAGACGCCGCAGACAAAAGGATGGTTTTATCGATCGCCTTGGCCGTCACCGTACCGGCTTGAATGCCATGCAGGTTGGCGTTTTTATCGTCACGCGATGTCTTCGCCTGAAATCCGTAAATTTGAATATTGTGCTTGGTGGTCAGGCCGGTATATTGGTCTGCGAATTTGCTCAAGATATCGGTGCGCACCTCGGAGCGAAACAAGGGCTCTTTGTGGTCTAACAATTTGGAGGCCAAGAACTTGCCCTGCAAGTCCATCACTACCAACACGTTGATCGGCTTACCGCCGTAGCCGCGCACCGGCTCGAAGTCGACGGTTTCGAAGGCGTAGCCCATGAGGATCGGTTTGGTGGCAGCGGTGTCGGTGGAAGAGGTGTCGGTGGTTGCAGGTGCTTCAACCGCTGGCGGGTTCTTGGCAAACAGCGGCCACAGCGGCATGCCGGGCTGGATGTCGCCCACCACGAACTGCTCGCCGAACATTTTTTCCAAGTCCGGCTTGAGCATCATGCCTGCCGTGGCGACTTGGCTGGCCCCAAAAAAGGCCAAAAAAAAGAGCCCGCAGGCTCTGAATATTTTTTTATGCATGAGAGATAACCTGAAACTTGACAGGGTTATAGCCTAGAAGGACGGACTTGCATGACAGGGACTTCCCTGCTTTTTGTATTTCAACGCAAAGGCCAGATCAGCTTTTGCATGCGGTAGGGTGCTACTTGCGAGAGGCAGCAAACGCACTGGCAGCGATCCGCACCATGCTTGGGTGCAAGCTGCCCAATTTGGGCGTCTGCCCATGCGGTGCGTGGGGCGGAACCGAAAAATAATCGTCGTTGTAGGGGATTTCGAGCATCTTGCTCAAATCAAACTTGGTGTCGTAGCTCAGACCTGCACTGGCGTAAGCGGTGGGATGCTCGCTCTTGGTGATGCGAAATTCGCCGCTGTAGAGCCGATCCATCTTTTGACTCGTTCCGTAGGCCACGCTCACAAAAAACCTGCCCTCATCGTCTTCTTTAGTGAAGGTGATCAGGCCAGGACGCGGTTTGGGCTTTGGATGCACATGGTCAGGGAAGTGACACCAGGCGATGTCGCCTGCAGTGGGCTCTGGCCACCACCGCATCAGCTGCTTTCTATGTCAAAGAGACTACTTCGCACCCGACCACCCTTGGCCTTGGGTGCTGATTTTTGGATGTGGCTGAGTTGGGTTTTGGTGAGCGCACCCTCGTCAGCTTGGTATTGAGGGAGGACTTTGGTGGCGAGTTCATGCAAGGCCAGATGAATCACTTGGGTTTCATCCACGCCCAGCGCTTCAGCCAAGCGCTTGGCGGTGGTGCGGGTCACACCTGTTGCACTGTCCTGCGGGCGGTAGCGAAAAGCAATTTGAGCAGTAGCGGCTGTCATGCTGTCATCTCCTGTTAGATGTCTTAAAGATATCTTGTGAGGCCGTGTTTGTCAACTGCTTGGTTGACAGTACTTCTAGCCCAAAACCCTTAATAACTGGGCTTAACGAACAGAAACGATATGGGCGAACACCAGTGGAGGCGAACAATCCGCGGATAAATGCCCACATAGCCCAGCATGAAGCCCAAGCAAACCACTGCAGCGCCAGCGGCGGAATGTTGGAAATAAAAGGCCATCAACACCGCAGGCACGGTCATGAGGGCCAAGATCAAACCTGTGACTGGGTTTTGCCAAGCGACCGGCACTTTGCGCCGCACATAACGGCGCATGATCAGGCTGTGCAAATGTTGTTTGTCGGGCAGGCCAGGGTTGGCTTTTCTCAGACGTCTGCGGTAGATGCTGAACAAGACCTCCACCACCGGGTAGATGCAAATGAGAAAGGCGGCAAAGGGCGTGACTTGGGTGTTGCGCTCCACCATGAGCACGGCCACCCAGGCCAAGGCGAAACCGCCGAAATACGAGCCCCCATCGCCCAAGAAAATTTTGCCCATGGGCCAGTTGACGACGAAAAAGCCCAACATGGCCGCGGCGATAGACACTTGGGTGATCCACCAACCCAAAGCGCCGGAGAGCATGGTAGCCAGCAAACGCGCCAATACAGAAACTTGCTTGGTGACATCTTCGGCCAAGCCAAACACAAAGGCTGGGATACCGCCGTGCCGTGTCATTCACTGACAAGCACGGGGGGAGTTCGCTTTGTGCGAATTCGCACCATGGTAGAAATAAAAAAATGCCAAATGGAGCCTAAGAAAATATTCTTCATCATGAGTACTTAACAATAAAAAAAGCCGCTAGGTGGTGAAACCTAGCGGCTTTTAAACTTGCATTTGGTGGTGGGCTGGCGACTCAGTTCGAACTACCGCTCATGGAGAGTTAGGGGCAATTGAATACACTTGCGTACCGTTGAGGAAATTAGCAGGTTTGATCAGATCAATTCCGCCGCGAGCCTGAGCCGCTCTGCCGTCGTTGGCAAACCACTCAGCTCCAAAGCAAATGCGAAATCTTCTGGGCTTGACTGCGGCTTCTGGCGACGCGCTCGCATCCGCTTGAATGCCGCAATCGCATTGACGGGATCCAGATCCCATTGGTTGATGATGAAAGTGTCCGGATCAACAGCCTCGATGCCGAATTCCATCAAGATCGACGTCGGAAAATCCTTCAAATTCGATGTCACGATGCAGTCAGCATGGCCCGCAATCGCGGCGGCCAGAACATGAACATCATTGGGGTCGGGCAATTCAATTCCGCCGGTGATCGCCGACCATGCAGCTTCAGGGACCTCCCAGTCGGGGATGGAATCGCGCATGCTGTCTCGTCGAATCCCAAGCTTGCCGACCAGCTCAGGACGCTGCTTTTCCAGGGAACGGATCCACTCCTCTTCAATGCGGGTGGTCCACTTAGCAGCGAAGAAACCTGCCGTAGCAAGACTCATCAATGCATCCGTCATCGCCAGCGGATACAAGACGCATGCATCCAGCAGCGCCGTATAGCGGGCATGCCCAGCCATCAGTAATCCAATCCCAACTCTCGGGCGTTCTCAGCCATTCGCTCCAGTGCATTGGCCTGCTGCGCGCGCATCTTTTGCGCATATGCCAACAGGTCTTCCAAGGCAATACGACGGTGCGAGCCCACTTTTCGATGCGGCAGGCGCCCAGACTCCATTTCCTTGATCACAAACGGCCGAGAGACGTTTAGAAAATTGGCGGCTTCGACCGTCGTGAATTCTTGCTCGGTCGGCATCAGCACGATGGGACGCCCTTCGCTCATGGCTCCGAGCAATTGCCCAATCAGCTTGAGGGCTGCAGGCGGCACTTCGACGGTGGGATGCTCCCCTGTGTCCGTGGTCAGCGTGATGGCTGCAGCACGCGAATGGTCGAGTGACGCCATGATGCAGCGCTGAGCCACCCTGACCATCTCCTTGTCCTTGGCATTCAGCGGCGGGGGAGCAACCTCCCGAACACGATCAATCGTACGCATGTCTTTCTCCTGTCTTGTCTGCCACGTCACAGCCGTGGTTATCTCGCACAGGATAGCACACCAAGTGCAACAAATGAAGCAAGTGAATCAATTGCTTGCGCAATATGAGGGCAGATCTCGCCGAATCGCTTGGCTTTCATGGCAAACAGCGCGTTCATAGAGGTCTGGCAACACCTACGGAAGGACCCACCATGGACGGACGATGCATCTCCCAAAACGAGCTGGCCCAGCGCTGGCAGGTCAGCGAAGCCACCTTGGAGCGCTGGCGTTCACAACGCAAGGGCCCTCAATTTTTGAGACTGGGTGGCCAGGTGCGCTACCGGCTTGTGGACGTGGAATCCTACGAATGCGAAAGGATGGAAGTTTTCGGCACCGGCCAAAACAATTTAAAAGCACTCATTTCGCCAGTGCAGACGGACAAAAACAGTTCGAGAAATCAACTGCCTACCATCTGAACGTGAGGGCTGTTGAGGGCTCCTGATGGCAGGTGGGGAGCGTTGAGTACACCTGCGGGTTTTTGGTGCAGAGGCGACTGGTCTCGAACCAACTCTCTCAACACCTGGGTACTGCTGAGGGCCAATGAGTACTGTTTCGGGTGATTGTCCACTTTTTCATAGCCCCGCCCACGCGGACTTGGCTTATTCCCCGAACAGCGCGTCAATGTGTCACTCCACCCTCCAGGACTGACCGCATGCCAAAAAATATCGCGCCCACACACGAATTCACACGATCGTATGAGCGATTGTTCCGTGGCTGCGGTACGCTTCACCCATGGACACTTTGATTCCTGCCTTCCTGCGCCGCCAGCGCAACCAGCGTCGTCTGACGCTGGAGATGTTGTCTGCCAAGGTGGGCATGTCGCCGCAGCATTTGTCGGAGATTGAAAGCGGCAAGCGCGATCCGCGTTTGTCGTCCATCGAGCGCATGGCGGAGGCAATGGGGATGACGGTGTTGATCGTGCCGGATGCGATGGCGCCGGATCTG
>Ga0247832_1004943_pt1 | contig 16045 bp, 16 predicted proteins | sample LaCruzMarch2015__10_FD_192407 | JGI IMG/M metagenome (GOLD analysis project Ga0247832, IMG submission 192407) | Freshwater microbial communities from meromictic Lake La Cruz, Castile-La Mancha, Spain - LaCruzMarch2015_4m | ecosystem: Environmental > Aquatic > Freshwater > Lake | place: Spain... | reverse complement strand
TGCCCGAACTGGACGCGCTGACCATGTGCTACAACGCGATCCAGCAAGGCGCGAACGGCGTGGACATGGGCCGCAACATCTTCCAGAGCGAAGACCCCATCGCGATGATGAAGGCCGTGCGCGGCGTGGTGCATGAGAACCTGACGCCAGCCGAAGGCTTCGCTATGTTCAACGACCTCAAGGGCACGAAGTAAGTCCTTGATCGGGTGCTATCCCGCGTCCCTTGTCTCTCTAACTTTGCTACCTGCTCTATGGAACTCAAACCCAACCAAGTCCGTCTTATGATGCTGAAGGTCGCTGATGCGATCATCGAAGCAGAACCCATGCTCTCTCAGGCTGACCGTGATCTCGGTGACGGCGATCACGGCCTCGGTATGAAGCGCGGCATGGAGGCCGTGAAAGCTCAGTTGGAGGCGCTGGATCCCAGCAGCGTGGAGCAGGTGTTTGTGACCACGGGCACTGCCATGATGAGCAGCATGGGCGGTGCCTCTGGCGCTCTTTTTGGCACCTTGTTCCGGGCGGGAGGCAAGGCCCTGGCCGCCCGTGGCCAACTTGATCCCACCGACCTGCCGTTCTTCTACGACGCTGCCTTGGAAGGCGTCATGAAGCGCGGCGGTGCCAAGCCGGGCGACAAGACCATGATTGATGCCCTCGCACCTGCGGCGGCGAAGTCGCATGAAGTCACCGCCCTCTCTCTCTACGAAGCCTTCGCGGCGATCGCTGCGGCGGCCGAGGCTGGCAAAGAAGCAAGCAAGGCGATGATCGCTCAGTTTGGTCGGGCCAAGACCTTGGGCGAAGCCTGCATTGGCTTCCCCGATGCTGGCGCTTGCTCCATCGTCGTCATGCTGAACACGATGCGCGACTTCGTGGCGGAGTAGTTTCGCCACTGGTGTCTGCTGTGGCATTCCATCACTCACCCGCTTGATGCTGAGCAGGGCCTCGTAGGCGCTGCTCAAGCAGGCGGCGGTGCTTCGTGACCCGACCGCTGACCCGCTTTCGCCACATGCGGAAGCTGGACGGCTTCAGCTCCCGGCGCATGACGTCAATGACTTGGCTCTCGACCAAGCCAGTGCGCTCCTCGATCTCTTCAAAAGTGGTGCGATCCTCCCAGGCAAGGCGGATCAGGTGCGAGGTCGTTTCAGGGGTGAGTCGAGGTTTCATGCAGCGAGCCGTTGCAGGTGCGGGCGCATCTTTTCCCAGAACGGGAAGAAGCCTGCACGAGCCAGTGAAAAGGCGTGGGTGTCGGACGGGCGACGTATCTGAGTCAGGCGAATGCCCTGCTCGTAAAGCCGCCGTTTCAGGGCTGGGATCACGTCGTGGATCGGACCCACAGTGGGGGCAAATGTGATCACCTCGGCGAGTCGATGCTGCTGCGCCCAGTCGGTGATGCCTTGGGCTGTGTCGCTCACATCCGCTACGGCGGCAGGCCATTGATAGTACGCGGCGGCGCGCGCAATGCCATCCGTCAGCACCGAAGTTAGCGCGCTGATACGCCGATCGCTGAGGTGGTAGTGGTCACGATAGACGGCCCTGTTGGTGAAGGCTGCGACTACGGTGAAGCGAGCCTGTGCGAGAGGACCGACCTCTGGCGAAAGATCGTCTGCATGGAGCCAGAGCCCTGCGCGTTGACCCACGTGATGGGGTGCGGCGGCATCGTGCTGGGGCAGAGCACACGGCTTTGTGTCAGCGCTGTCAGTGGGGATGGAAGCCACTACGGCACCATCGACGAGTCGGTCACTGCCGCGAGGATCGTGTAACAAATGGGGGGCATATTTTTGCAGGTTGGACCGCCGCACGAGGTAGGTCTTGCCCGGCGTCTGCAAGCCCGCGACCCAACGCCAAGAGAGCGTGTTGCTCGCCGGATCTGCATCCAGCAAATGGCGAAAGAAGAAGTCAGCGCCCAGCTCCCAGGGTAGCTTCTCCGCATGAATCCAGAAGCTCGCCCACCACATGCGTGCGTGGTTGTGCAGGTAGCCGGTCTCGATCAGTTCGCGGGTGATCGTGTCCATGCACGCCACGCCACTGCGGCCTGCGGCAACGGCCTCCGCTTTCCTTAGCACCTCGGCAGGCAGTGTGCGCTGGAGTTCGCTCACTCGGCGTCGCCAGGTACTCCAGATGGCGGGTCGTTGTTCGAGCCAGCCTTTCCAATAGCGTCGCCAGCAGACCTCTTGCAGCCACTTCTCCGCTTTGTGGAAAGACGTGTGCAGGAGGGTGTCGTGAATGACCTCATCTTCTAACAGAAGGCGATGGCGGATTGCGGCACTGAGACGTGACACGTTGCCATGGTTCGGCCGCACTTCATTGCGATCGGCCGCATAGGCCCCGACGTGCGGCAGGAAGTCCTGCCATTGACAAAGCGCATCGGCGCGAGTCAAAGCTACACCCGACATAGCAGTGGTCGGGCATTTTTCTCCGAGCGGCAGCGTGCAACGGTTCATAAGGCGCGCAAAGTAACGTGCAATCGAGGTGACGGGATGCCTCGTGGGCAGGCTGGTGCCTGGTTTGCACCATTGCCGGATCAGATACGGCTTTTGCTAGCATGTTTTGATAGTGACCTTCGTTTAGACAGCTCTACTTCCTATGAAACGACTCGTTCTTCTCTCCATGCTGTTTCTATCTTCGGCTTTCGCCCAGGATGGTTTCAAGCCGCTGTTCAACGGCAAAGACCTCACTGGCTGGGATGGGAATCCCGAGCTGTGGAAGGTGGAGAACGGAGAGATCGTGGGCACCACGACTGGGCCAGAGCAGCTCGCCTATAATCAGTTTCTCATCTGGCGCGGTGGCGTGGTGAAGAATTTCGAGCTGAAAGCCAAGATCAAACAGGTAGGCAACAACACAGGCATTCAGTATCGTAGCAAGGAACTGCCAGAAAATGGCAAGTGGTCCATTGGCGGTTATCAGTGCGACATCCATCCCGCGCATCCGAACAATGCGATGGTGTATGAGGAACGCGGTCGTGGCATCATCGTGCAGAATGGCCAAAGCGTGGTGATCGATCCCGAAGCGAAGCGCTGGCTCGTCAGCGAGCATGAGCCGGTGAAGGTGGACATTGCCGAGTGGCATGAATACACTGTCATCGCGCGGGGCAATCATTTGATCCACAAGATTGACGGCCAAGTGACCATCGACTTTCTCGACTTCGAACTGGCGAAGCGTTCGCTGGAGGGCTTGCTCGCCTTCCAGATCCATCGTGGCCCGGCGATGAAAGTGCAGATCAAAGACGTGATGCTCAAAGAACTACCGGAGGGCGGAGTGGTGTCGTTTGAGAAATCCGCGATCCCGAGCGACGCCCAAATCATCGAGAAAAAGGGGCCCGCACCTAAAGCCAAGGGTAAAATGCCGCAGCCTACGAAAGGCAAGTCCAACACCAATGCGAAAGCCAAAGCAAAGCCAAAAGCGAACGACAAACCAAAGCGCCCAGACGCGGTCGGACCAGCCATCGGCGCGAATGTGGCCACGCCGGTCACGAACATCAAAACTCTGCCCGATTTCAAAGTGGACCTGCTTTATAGCGTCCCCGGCGGTGAGCAGGGTTCCTGGGTGAATCTTTGCAGCGACGAAAAAGGCCGCATCTACGCCAGCGATCAATACGGCGGCCTCTATCGCTTCGCCGCGCCTGCCGAAGGCCAGCCGTTGAAGCCCGCTGACGTGCAAAAGCTGCCCACCGACATCCGTGGCGTGAACGGCATGCTGTTTGCCTTCGGTGCGCTCTATGTCGGCGTGAACGACTACGAGAAAAAGATCCCCAGCGGCCTCTATCGCATCACCGACAGCAACAGCGACGACATTCCCGACAAGGTCGAGATGCTGCGTGAATTCGACGCCAGCAGCGATCATGGCGTGCATGCCATTTTGAAGACTCCCGATGGCAAAGGCCTCTACCTCATCAGCGGCAACAACGCCGTGCTCAAAGAAGGCCCTGTCGCCGGAACGTCTGCTTCCTCGCCCGTGGCGAAACTTTGGGGTGATGACCACCTACTCACTCGCATGCCCGATGGTCGCGGTCACAACCGCCATGTCATGGCTCCTGGCGGCATCATTTACCGCCTCGATCCCGAGGGCAAGAACATGGAAATCTTCGCCAGCGGCTTCCGCAACATCTTCGACGGCGGCGTGAATCGCGATGGCGAACTCTTCACCTACGACGCCGACATGGAGTATGACTTCAACACGTCTTGGTATCGCCCCACACGCATCAACCATGTCGTCAGCGGTGGCGAATACGGCTGGCGCAATGGAGCAGGCAAGTATCCCGAGTTCTATTATGACAACCTTCCTGCGACGCTGAACATCGGCCCCGGCTCGCCCACCGGCACCACCTTTGGTTACGGCGCGAAGTTCCCCGCGAAATACCAGGAGGCCTTTTATGTGCTCGACTGGAGCTGGGGCAAAATCTACGCCGTGCATCTGAAGCCCAGCGGCAGCACCTACACCGCCACGAAGGAAGAGTTCGTCACCGGCGGCCCGCTGCCCGTCAGCGATGCGATCATCGGTGAAGATGGTGCGATGTATTTCACCATCGGTGGCCGTCGAGTACAGAGCGGGCTGTATCGGGTGACTTACACAGGGAAAGAAAGCACGATGCCCGCGAAGATTGAAAGATACAGTTCGAATGAAACGCGACAACGCCACTCTCTCGAAGCTTTCCACGGCAAACTAGACCCAAAAGCCGTCTCCACCGCCTGGCCGCATCTCAGCAGCCCAGACCGCTATATTCGCGCCGCCGCCCGCACCGCGCTGGAGCATCAACCCATCGCTGAATGGGAAGCCAAAGCCCTCGATGAGACCAACGTCACAGCTCAACTCGAAGCCCTGCTCGCTCTCACGCGTGCCAGCGGTGTGTGTCCCACGCATCGCGCCGCCGATCATGTGGTGAACAACGCCATGCGCGACAAACTCTGGGCCACGCTGCTGAAACAAGACTTCGCCAAGCTCACGCCCGAGCAACGCCTCGGCTATGTGCGCCTCACGGAGATCGTGTTGCATCGCTTTGGCAATCCTGCCGCCGGCACCGTCGCGGCGATCATTGCGAAGCTCGATCCGGCGTATCCCGCCGACAACTTCGAGCTTAACTGGCTGCTCACCGAAACGCTTGGCTACCTCCAGGCACCGAATGCCGCCGCCAAAGGCATGGCCCTCATCGCCGCTGCCGAAAGCCAGGAACCGCAGATGGAATATGCCCGCAGTCTGCGCTTCCTGAAGACCGGCTGGACGAAGGAACTGCGCACGCAGCAGCTCGAGTGGTTCCTCAAGGCCGCGAACTACAAGGGCGGTGCTAGCTTTGACAAGTTCATCGAGTTCATCCGCAACGACACGCTGGCCACCTTCAGCACTTCTGAGAAAACCGAGCTGGCCGCTCTCATCGAGAAGAAGCCCGAGCGTAAATCTGCCATCGAAAACGTCGGTGCGATGTTTGTGGGCCGCACACCCACGATGTGGACGCTGGATGAACTCAGCAAGGCTGCCGAGACTGGTATGAAGGGGCGCAGCTTCGACCATGGTCGCAAGATGTTCACTGCCTCCGCCTGCTACACTTGCCATCGATTTGGCAATGCAGGTGGCATGACTGGTCCCGATCTCACCGGTGCTGGCGGACGTTACAGCCCGCACGACTTGCTTGATCAGATCATCAACCCCAGCAAGGAGATCAACGAGCAGTTCGCCCCCATCGTAGTCACCAAAAACGACGGCAGTATCATGACCGGCGTCGTCGTCAACCTCAGCGGCGACGGAGTCACCCTCAACACCGACCTCACCGATCCGAATCAGCGCGTGAATGTCGATCGCAAGGAAGTGAAGAGCATCGAGCTGAGCAAGGTGTCTCCCATGCCGCCGATGCTCCTCGCGATGCTGAAGAAAGAAGAGGTTCTTGACCTGCTCGCGTATGTGCTGAGTGGTGGAGATGAGACGAATGCGATGTTTGCGAAGTAGCTTCGTCTACTCCGACTTCAGCCCCGCCGTGTTCACTGTGATGACACGATACTGGTGCGTTTTGTTAGGCGCAGGCTTGGTGTCGGTGAAGTTCATTGGCACCAGTGGTTGATTGGGCGTGTCGCTGTATTGCAGCCCTTGGAAGAGGGGGCGGCCATAGGGATTCTTTGGCTGCTCAGGCACGGTGGCGATAGGCTTGCCATCGCGCTCAATGACGAAGTGGGCGATGCCGCTTTCCAGATCGGCGGTGGCATTCCAGGTAAGGGTATTGCCCTTCGCCTGAACGTTCGTGGGGGCGGGTGGCGATGTGGTGTCGGGCACCGCGGTATCCTTGACATACTGCGCCCAGGCCTTGGCAATCCCTTCATTGGGTAGCCACACTGACTTCTCGATAGAGCCGGTGAAGTTCGCTGCTGGCACTGGTGCGATGACTTCGGGCTCAATGGTATGTAGCGGTGCTAGCCAGGCCTTGTTCTTGGACATGGGCTTGAGTGGATTGCCGCTCTTGGCTGGCAAGCGCGCGGTCAGGCAAGCGTCGAGCCAAGGGATGGCGAGGTAGCGTTGATTACCGCACTCGTGGGCGGTGAGGGGATCGATAGCCACGCCGATGAGGCTACCCTTGCCGCGCATTTGGGTGAAGAAGTCTTCATTGGCAGGCCACACACCAGCGAACCGGCCTTCTTTAACGGTGACCCCTTCCTTAGTGCCGGGGTTGCACATGAGCGGCACGTTCAGCGCTGCTTCGGGAATGCTATGGGTCATGATGGTCGAGCGGGTCGGGTTTGCGGTGAGTAATGGCACACCGCTGCGCAGCCACGCTGCGGCCACACGCTCTGGGTGCAGCAGCACCATGCCACCAGCCCAGTGACCGCCACCGCTGTGGCCCCACAGTGCCCAGGGCACCTTTGACATTTCAGGATGCCCACTTTTCATACCCAGGTCGACAAGGCATTGTTGGAAGGCCGCGCTGGAGCCGTTGCGCGGATCGCACCACATCTGGCACTCCGCTTTGTCTGGCTGCTCATAGGAAGGTGAAAGCAGGGCGCAGTCATGCTTCCTTGCCAGCGCCTGCCAGTGCAGGTCGTAGGCACCGGTCAGGCCAGATTTGCAGGAGCCTTCGCCGCAGCCGTGCTGGTGAACGATCACCCCACGAACCTGCTCCACGCCGGGCGGCACCCACATCGTGTAATTGACGGGATAGACCAATTCGCCGGGCTTGGTCGAGGCCTCGTAGCGCACGCGATAGTAAGGTGCCTCGGCAGGCGGGAAGACATCATACGGAGCCTGCTGGGCAGCGAGTGCGACGGAGAGAGCGAAGAAGGTGAAGAGAGTGCGGTGCATGAAGCTTCAATGAACGTGTAATCCTTTCCCATTCTATGCCGTTGAGGTGGATTAAGGTCTACCGCATGATCCTCATGATGAAAAACCTCCTGCTGCTTCTCGCTCTTGCCTCCGCGTCCTTCGCTCAGGACGGCTTCACACCTTTGTTTAATGGCAAGGACCTCACTGTTGGGATGGCGACGCGAAGCTGCGGAAGGTGGAGGACGGCTTCGTCATCGGCACTTGCACCGGACCGGACCGGATGCACTAGCGCACAACAGCTTCCTCATCTGGCGCAGTGGCAAGGTGGGCGACTTTGAACTGCGTGCCACGGTGCGCGTCATGGGCGATAACAACAGCGGCATTCAGTATCGCAGTCTTGAGTTGCTAGAGGTCGTGTCCTGGGTCATCACGGGCTATCAATGCGACATCCATCAAGCACACGGGCATGACGTATGAAGAAAGGGGCGGGGCATCTTTGGTCTCAATGGCCGGAACGTGATGCTCGACCCCGATGGCGCGCTGTGGCTGCTCAGCGAACACGCGCCCGTGAAGGTCGATGTCTCGCAGTGGAACGGGTATGTCATCATCGCGCGGCAATCATCTCATCCACCAGATCAACGGTCAGGTCACCTCCGAACTGTTCGATCCGATGACAAGAGGCGCACGCTGGAAGGCCTGCTCGCCATCCATCTTCATCGCGGCAATGCGAACAGCGTTGAGATCCAAGACCTCCGCCTCAAAGTCCCGCCCGAGACCCCGCTCGTGCCCTTCGATCCCGCCAAACTGCACGCCACCGCGACGAAGATCGAAAAACCGCGCACCAGCTTGCGCAGCTCCGCGAGTTCAGAGTCTGTGATGTCGCCGCTTTCCACCAGACAGTGCACCAGTGCCAGACTGCTGCCGCCGAAGAAGCGCTTCTTCAGCTCAGCCAGCACGCTCGTGCGGCCTTGCGTTTCCTGCACCACAGGATCATAGAGATGGGTGTGTCCCGACTCATCAGGATTGATCCAGCCCTTGGCTTCGAGTCGCGTGAGATGGGTCTGCAAGGTGTGGCGCGTGATCGGTTCGTTGCGGCCCGCGTTCACGGCTTCCAGCAGATCGAGCACCGATACGAGATGCGATTTCCAAAGCGCATCCATGGTGGCTTATTCGGCCGCCGAGAGGATAGCGAGATATCGTTAACCACATCTTGCAATATCTTTACTATATTTGGCGAGTTCAGCGAGCTGTAAATACTACAAGTGGCGGATCATGGATCTAGCCCAAGGCAGTGACCCATCGGCGTTGACTTAACAGGCTGCTGGGAAACACATTGGTATCGGAGCTGCACTTCTTTTCCAGCGGTTGTTTGCGCCTTTTGCAGGGCTCGCGCCTCTTCTCTTGTGGTTTTTCGCCCATCGAGGGGCGTTAGGGGCGCAGTGCGTCCGAATCGGAGCCTTAGCTTAGGCCACCACCACTGCTGGCCATGCGCAGCAGCTTAGCGTCAGCCTGGCCACGTGTAGCCCGCCGACGCTTTTGGTCCAGCCCAAGATTTGTTCCATGCACCGTCGAACGATTAGGCTGTCATTGTGGGTGCCGCACTTCATGGTGCGCACGTCGGGCACTTCAACCAGCTGTGCTTCGATCTGGGCGCAGTGCGCTGAGACTCCGCGCTTGCGGCAGCCCTCCACAAACTCTTGCTTGTGATAACCTTGACTAGGGGGCAGGTGAATCATGTGACAAAGCTCCAGAGATCAAGCGCGGCGAGTGATGCTTTTCGACGGCGCGCTTGACTCTGCGACCAGGAGCAATAAAAAGCTTCAGAAGGACGAAGTGATGTCAGAGAAAATGAGTTAGGCAGACCTACTGGCTTGCTCTCCCGGTTGGAGGCACTAATTTCCCGGCGTCGGTCCATTCGACCTGTTCACTTCTCTACTTTTCGCTATCATCTATCCCCATGCCTCTCCTTCGCGTCGAACGACTCAAAGTCCACTTCCCAATTCGCAGTGGTTTGCTACGCAAGCAAACGGACGCGGTGAAGGCGGTGGATGACGTGAGTTTCCAGATCGCCGAAGGCAAGACGCTCGGCCTCGTGGGGGAGAGTGGCAGTGGCAAGTCCACGCTGTCTCGCGCGCTGCTGAAGTTGCAGCCTGTGACCGCTGGCGAAGCTTACTACGCTGGCAGGGAACTCTTCGGCATGAGCGAGTCCGAGTTCCGTCCGCTGCGCAAGGATTTGCAGATGGTCTTTCAAGACCCCTTCGGCTCGCTGAATCCGCGCATGACGGTGCTGGCGATCATTGATGAGCCTTTGGGCATTCATTTCCCCAGTCTTAGTCGCTCGGAGCGCGAGGACCGAGTGGCTGGGCTTCTGATCAAGGTGGGCCTGGACCCTGCTGCCATGCATCGCTACCCGCATGAGTTCAGCGGTGGTCAGCGGCAGCGCATCGGCATCGCCCGCGCGCTGGCCGTGCAGCCGAAGTTCCTCATCTGCGATGAGCCAGTGAGCGCTCTGGATGTCAGCGTGCAGGCGCAGATTTTGAACTTGCTCAAGGACCTTCAGGACGAGTTCAACCTGACTTACCTCTTCATCGCGCATGACCTCGCTGTCGTGCGGCACATGAGCGACGACATCATCGTCATGTATCGAGGCAAGATCGTGGAGCGTGGAGGTGCAGATCGCGTCTGCGAAGCGCCGCAACATGATTACACGAAGAAGCTGTTGAGCTCCGTGCCTGTGCTATAATTCTCGACACATTTCATGACACCGCTTTTCCGCAAGTTCCTTGGCATCAATTGGGTGATCGTCATCAACATCGTCATCCTGATCGGATTCGGTGTGTATGCGATCTACAACGCCGCCGATGGCCGCCCTGGATTTGAGAACAAGTGGAGCGATCAGGTCATTTGGTCCTGTGCGGGCGGAGTGGTGTTTTTTGTCACGGCGCTGCTCGACTACAAGTGGCTGCGCTGGGGCGCGTGGATCATGTATGTGGCGGCGCTGGGCGGGATCTTTTTGGTCAAGGCAATCGGCGTGGAGCGCAGCGGCGCGCAGAGCTGGATCGAAGTCGGCAGCATCACTGTGCAGCCTTCGCAGTTCGCCATTGTTGCGGGCATTGCGGTGCTGGCGATTGTGTTCGGCGACCTTCAGCGCGTGGTGCCTGTGTTTCGCTATCCGTTCCTGCGCATCCTGCTCGGCAGCATTCTGGCCGTGGTGCCGATGGCCTTGATTTTGAAAGAGCCTGACCTCGGCTCCGCCATGGTGTGGGGGCCGATGTTCTGCGGCATGATCCTGGTGGGCAGCATTCCGTTTCGCTACCTGATCGCGCTCATCTTGATCGTCATGACGATCCTGCCGCTGGCTTACTTCTTCGGTCTGAAGGACTACCAAAAGCGCCGTATCGACACCTACATCCGCATGTTGACCACGACCGAGGCGAAGATCGAAGACGTTCAGGGCGACGGCTGGGTGCCGTATCACTTGCAGCTGGCCGTTGGTTCATCGGGCTTCGAGGGTAAGGGGCCGCTGTCTCGCAAGATCGAAGACCAGCGTAGCATTCACCGCACCTTCTTCCCCCATGAAGCGATCAATGACTTCATCAGTGGCGTTATCTGTGAGGAATTCGGGTTCCGCGGCATGTTGCTCGTGCTCAGCGGCATTAGCTTGCTCATCTTCCAGTGTATTTTTGTGGCCTTCTATGCCCGAGATCAAATGGGGCGTCTCGTCGTTGTTGGGGTTGTCGCAGCCATGATGACTTACGTCTTCATGAATGTGGGCATGAACATCTTACTCGTGCCGATCACGGGTTTGCCTCTGCCCTTCATCAGCTACGGCGGCACCTTTATGGTGGTCGTGCTGTTCATGTTTGGCCTGGTGCAGAGCGTCTGGGTGCACCGGAATATCTCGCCTGCGAAGAATCCACGGGAGCGGGCAGTGGAGGCGTAGGGCAGGGCGTGAATCGTGTTCATCGTTTCGCCCAGCACAATCCCGTTGCGTGGGCTGGCTGATGGGGCTTTATGCGACTCATCACCATGAGCCAGACTTTCCCTTCTACCTGGGCGCGATTCAATGCGCATTTCGTTCGTTACGCTGATCTCGGCTTCTCCATCGACATCAGCCAGATGGCTTTCCCTGAAGGTGTTTTTTCGGCGCAGGCAGCGGGTATCGAGCGCGCGTTCAGCGACATGAAAGCGTTGGAGTCGGGTGCCATCGCCAACCCTGATGAAGGTCGCATGGTTGGCCACTACTGGCTGCGGAATGCGGAGCTGGCACCGACAGCCGAGATGAAGGCCGAGATCACGGAGACGCTGGATGCGACGCTGAAATTTGCTGACGATGTGCGTGCAGGAACGATCGTGGCGGCCAATGGCCAGAAATTCACCCGCGTGCTGGTCGTCGGTATCGGGGGATCCGCTTTGGGCCCCCAATTGGTGGCTGATGCTCTGGCTGTGGCGCGTCCGCCGCTCGCGATTGATTTCCTCGACAACACGGACCCGGATGGCATTGACCGTCTCATGGGTCGCCTCGGCGCGGAACTCGCCACCACGTTGACCTTGGTCATCTCCAAGTCCGGTGGCACCAAGGAAACGCGCAATGGCATGTTGGAAACCCAGCGTGCCTACAACGCTCAAGGCTTGGACTTCGCCAAGCACGCAGTTGCGGTGACCGGGGTGGACAGCGAGTTGGATAAGCACGCGATTGGCCAGGGCTGGATGGCTCGTTTCCCCATGTGGGACTGGGTCGGTGGCCGCACCTCATTGATGAGCGCCGTGGGCACGATTGCCGCTGCGCTGCAAGGCGTGGATGTGCGCCAGTTCCTCGCGGGTTCAGCGGCCATGGATGCGAAAACCCGCAGCCTGCCTGCTGAGCAAAATGCGGCGATGCTGTTGGCCCTCATGTGGCATCACGCAGGCAAGGGCAAGGGGCTGAAGGACATGGTTATCCTGCCTTACAAGGACCGTCTGGTGCTGTTCAGCAAGTATCTGCAACAGCTCGTTATGGAGTCACTGGGCAAGGCGCTTGACCTCAGCGGTGCCGTCGTGAACCAAGGCATCGCCGTCTACGGCAACAAGGGGTCCACGGACCAGCACGCGTATGTTCAGCAGCTTCGCGATGGCGTGAACAACTTCTTTGCCACCTTCATTCAGGTCGGGCTGGCTCGCAGCACGCCTGCCTTCGAGGTGGAGCCCGGCTTCACCAGTGGCGACTACTTGCAGGGCTTCCTGCGCGGCACGCGCAAGGCACTGGCCGAGAGTGGTCGCGAGTCGATCACGCTGAGCATCAATACCGTAGATGCCTACCACCTCGGCTTGCTGATTGGTCTCTACGAGCGCGCGGTGTCGTTCTACGCCAGCCTGGTCAACATCAATGCCTATCACCAACCCGGCGTGGAGGCTGGCAAGAAAGCCGCCACCGCCTTCCTCAAGCTGCTGGGCAATGTGCGTGGGGCCTTGATGCTCAGCCCGCAGACGGCGGATGCGATCGCGGCCACCCTGAGTGCAGATGCGGAGGATGTCTTCCATTGCTTGCATCACCTCGCGGTCAATGGTCAGGCGAAGGTGACGGTGGGCGCGGCTCCTGCGGATGACTCATTCACGGCTTAGATCGCGATAATGCTTGCCTCTTTGTCTAGCCTTTCCAACCTGTCCAGGCTAGTTCTTCCTTAACATGGCTGTGCAAAACCCCATGATCCACTTGCTGGCAGAGTTCACCATCCCTCTGCCGATCCAAGTCGTGTGCATCGTGCTCACCGGTTTGTTTCTCTTTGCCTTTAGTGTGGCGCGCGAGCCTCGGGGCTGGCGTCGGCTTTTTCAGTCGATGTTTGGTAGTAGCGCCACATTCTCGGTGAACAAGAACAAGGTGATCGATGAGAGCTTGAAGCGCTATGGCATTGTTGTCGCCATGGTGTTCCTGGTGGCTGATGTGAGTCTCTTTGTGTGGGGGCTCACGGCTCACACGCGTCAGTTGCAGAGCGAAATGACTCAGGAGGAGACCATTCAACTCAACGAGATACAAAAGATCAATGGTAATCGCGGGGCCGATGGTGCGCGTCGTGCGGTTAGTAACTAGGCGCTCGTTCGTGTGCGCCCGCGATGCTCGGAGGGGCGCCAGCCAATCCATTTCTTGAAGGTGTTCGAGAACACAAAAGGGTTCTCGTAACCCACGGCCTTGGACACAGCGTCGATCTTCGCATCCGTCGTCGCGAGTAGCTCGGCGGCCTTTCTCATGCGTAGCCAGATTACGTGTTGCATCGGGCTGCGGCCGAGGGCCTTGCGGCAGAGCCGACGCAGATGCTCGGGGCTGACGTGCACGGCGTGCGCGAGTTCCGACAAGGTCCAGTCACGGCCCACATGCTTGGCCACACGCTCCCAGAGCCGCCAAAGGCGCTCGTCCTCCTGCCAGGGTTGGACGAAGCGGGCGACATTCATTTGCACCAGCTCGACCCAGTGAAACACAGCCGCAGGCATGGTCGTCGTGCTAGCTTCGGCGATCAGGCCTTGCACCGCGTGATAGAGCGGCCAGCCATCGAAGCCGGTCATCACTGGTGAGCTGCTCGATAGCAGTGGCTTCTGCTCGCGCGTCTGCTCGTAGCGCACCCACACGCAGCGCCAGTCCTTGCCCTGCACCGCATGAAAAGCATTGGCCATGAAGGCTGGCAGCGCCACGGCCATGCCGGCACCGCACTTCTGCCAGCGGCCGTCGACCAGCACCCGGCCTTCGCCTTCCACACAGGCCAGGAAATACACGCCGCCCTGATGCTGTCGCACGATCTTGTAAGGTGCCCTGGCCACCATCACGCCCGCGTGAACGATCTGATGCGCGGCGAGCGCTTGGCTAACAGGTGCCCCTTTCAGCCAATCGCGACCATCACGCTCATGCGCACGCACCACGCTGAACTCGGTCTTGTCACCATGGACATGGGTTTCAATCAAAGGCTCGAGCATTTATGATTTGTGATTCTTGAGTTACGATTGGAGCCACAGGCAGCGTTGACATGCTGCCGATCAAATCAAGAATCGTAAATCATAAATGCTTATGTTTCGCCGCTCGCTACTATTCATCCTCGCACTGCCAGCGCTCGCTGCTGACCTTCCAAGAGCTCTGCCGCTGTGGCCCAACGGAGCACCAGGCTCAGAGGCAAAAGTCGCGGAGGCTGAGAAGGTCGAGAAGAGCAATGTGAGCAATGTTCACAACCCGTCCATCACGCCCTTCTTCCCTGCCAAGGACAAGGCCACGGGCGTCGCGGTCATCATCGCGCCCGGTGGTGGGCATTCCAAGCTGTGCCTCGGGCATGAAGGCTATGAGCTGGGGCAGTGGATGGCGGATCACGGTATCGCCGCCTTTGTGCTGAAGTATCGATTGGCCCGCGAGCCTGGATCGACCTACACCATTCAAGAGCACGCCATGGCCGACGCTCGACGCGCCCTGCGCACCGTGCGCACTCGCGCGACCGAATGGGGTATCCAGCCGGACCGCATCGGCATCATGGGCTTCTCCGCCGGTGGCGAACTGGCCGCCTTCGCCGCTATGCAATCGGACTCTGGCAAGCCCGATGCAGCCGATGCCATCGAGCGCGCCAGCAGTCGCCCCGATTTCCAAGCTCTGATCTACCCCGGCACCTCGGGCTTGTTCAACGCGGAGAAGGGGATGCCGCCTTTATTCATCGCCTGTGGCTACAGCGACCGCCAGGACATTGCCGAGGGGATGGCTACGCTTTACCTCAAATACAAAAAGGCTGGAGTGCCTGCGGAACTGCATATTTATAGCAATGTCGGCCACGGCTTCGGCTATCGCGACGGCACGACCACCGCAGTTGGCGCATGGCCGTTTCGGTTCCGTGAGTGGTTGGTGGACAGTGGGCTGTTGGCGGATGCAAAGCCTTAACTTCAAGTTATACTGACACACGTCACAAACTTTCATTTTGAGAGGAACTGAAAATTGAGGGTGAGCAGGGAGTGCAAATCATCTGCGGCAGTGGTGGTCAGATCGTGGAGGCAGGTGTCGATGGCGCGGCGGAAGTCGGCGAAGCTCTCGCAGTGACAGTTGGTCAGGCAACGCTTCTTTACTAGTTTTCAGAGTCGCTCAATAAGGTTGAGATTGGCGCTGTAGGCGGGCAGGAAGGGCAGTTCAACCCAGATGATGCAATAGAAGGCAGGCAAAGAAGCTGAGCGCTTGTCAGGCCAGGGGGTTGACGGGTGTGGGAAAATCACCTTCATGGTGAAGCTACCGAATTAAGCAAGGCTTCCCCGCTGACCACACCTGGGAACTACAGCGTGCGCGTGACGAATCTCCAATCACCTGGGGGGCGTGACCAGCGCGGCGGCGGTCGTGACGTTTGAAGATCCTCCAGTCATGACGCTACAGCCCAAGGCCACGATCGCTGGCATTGGTGGTTCCGCAACGTTGGCGGTGACCGCTACCGGTAGCCGACGCTGCGCTATGAGTGGCAGCGAAACAACGTTAACGTGACCACCTGCGGCAACGTCACCGGCGCAACCAGTGACTCGCTGACGCTGGCTGCCCTGCAAACCGCCGACACGGCAACCTACCGGGTCATCGTCACTAATGATGTTGGGACCGTCGTCAGTGCCAGAGTGAAACTCAGCGTGCTCTCGTCGCCAACCATTACCAAACAGCCAGTGAGCCAACTGTGGTATGAGCAGGATACAGCGACTTTTTCTGTGGCAGCCGTAGGCTCGCCTACCCTGAAGTATCAGTGGCGCAAAGACAGCCAGAACATTCCGAATGCTACAGCCTCCACCTTGAAGCTGACCAACATGGCCGCAACACAAGCAGGGACCTATTCGGTCGTGA
>Ga0247832_1004938_pt1 | contig 16068 bp, 8 predicted proteins | sample LaCruzMarch2015__10_FD_192407 | JGI IMG/M metagenome (GOLD analysis project Ga0247832, IMG submission 192407) | Freshwater microbial communities from meromictic Lake La Cruz, Castile-La Mancha, Spain - LaCruzMarch2015_4m | ecosystem: Environmental > Aquatic > Freshwater > Lake | place: Spain... | reverse complement strand
AATATTTTTCCGCTCATCGCCAAAAATCTGTTCTTGAAGAAAACAAAGAAAGTGGCCCTGATCTGACGTCACCAACAGAGGGGGGGTCCGGGGGGCATCCCCCCCGGCATTCACACGTACCACCGGCCCTCCAAAAGCCCGAGCGAAGCAGTTTTCATTAGAGGGAGTGACTCAAGAAAGCTCAACATAACGCCGCGTGGAGCTTCCCTAAATGAGCTATTTATGTAAATACAACTATCACTGTAATCTAATCCATCTACTCTCATCTCAAAGATCGTCGGCAATGGTGCGTCGAACGCCCTCGGAGGCGACCGAAGACAACGTCGACAAGAGCGATACGCGGCCTGATAATATATATCCAGAGTGGTCGTGGGATCATGTTCGAACGTATGTAGCCGTCCGTCGTGGCGACGAGTACTCCGACGAACAAATCGAAATACTTGCCAAGCAAGATATAGTCATGCTTGAGAAGATGAATGGTCATGAAACGCACGGCTCCGTGGAGAAGGGTGCATTAGAGGCTGCCAAACGGATCAAGGCCGTGAATCCAAAAGTTAAAATACTATTCTATCTTAACACCATGTTGCATTATGGCGGGTATGATGCAAATAAGACGTTTAAGGATGAATGGGCATTGACGCATGGTGAGAATAACGAAGCTTATAAGTGGAGGAATGCAGTCGTTTCATATGATCATACGAATGTTGAATTTCGTTCGTGGTGGGTACAACGTGCACTAGATATGCTAGCTCATGATGAAATAGATGGTATATTCATTGATGCTATTTGTAAAACACATCATAACGTGTTACGAAGGTTGAAGGGTGCGTCATTTGTTGATCAACATGCAAATTCCTACCTTGAAACTGCAAATGAATTACGTGAGAAATTGCCGGCAGGTAAAATCTTAATCGGGAATGTTATCCGAGCAGGTAATCGTGATGATGGGAATTATGGAAATCTACAACACTTGGATGGCTCGTATCTAGAAAATTGGTCCGATACTAACCAATTAACGACGACAATACAGCTAATGTCCAAAGCATTGAAAGAGAACAAGATCATCATGTTAAATGCTGACATGAACCACGTTGATCTTTCCCATATTAGTACATTGGACGATCGATATACTCATTTGAACCAACCAGAATTCATCGACTTCCCATTGGGTATCTTCCTACTCGTCGTCGAACCACATGCCTACTTTTCGTATCATGTTGGAGTGGACCTAAAGCCGAATCGTAGATCTGGATTGATGCTAACTGCGTTTGATAATACACGATTCGATGCAATCACACGCAAGTTGGGGAAGCCATTAGGAGACTATGTTGATGTTGGTGAGGGAGGCTTTACACGAGAATTCGAATTTCTGAAAGTCATGGTAAATGTTATTACAAGACAAGGAACGTTGACTGTTAAGGGTGATAAGTTGGGTGGTGATGAGTTGTAAAATTAGAGATGATATGAAAATGTTTGGAATAAGTAGAGTAGTGTTACACACAATTGAAATTGACTTGAGGATCTGCTTTCGGATATGTAGCCAACTTTCAATGACAAAATCCTTTTGTGTTGGAGAACCGCGTATTTTTTCGCAGAAGATGGTTAGAGCTTTGCATTCAAAATTCAAATGCAAAAGGAAATTAAGAAGCAAAAGAATTCACAATGATAACCTCCGATATCCGGTACAACACCGATGTTATTTGCCTGGGTGGACACGGCGCTGCCAAGTATCCAGCAAATCAAATATATCGCAAGTTCATTGAGGCCAACAAAGGTCATTTTGCCAGTCTTACAACTAAAAAAGAGCAATTTGACTTTGCAGTGCGACTGTGGTTGAATCTAAAAGGCAACGGATATCGATTTCTTCGTCCTATCGGTCTACAGCAGTATGAGATTCTTGATACCGACAAGGCTGTACGAAAGTGTCATCATGCGCTTGAAACTAAGCGTACTGCCATGACGGAGAAGATATTTGTTGGCGTTGAAACATTATGCAACAATTCCATCACAATGTCAACAGTAATTCTGAAGTATGAAAAGCAAAATGATACCCCTCCTCCCGCTAAGGAGCGATTATTCGATGATACAGCCATGTCAGCTATAGCGGAACTACTCAACAGGAAGGAATTCAAACTTGCCATGGATAAAAATTGGCGTTCTGAGACTGACGTTAGAAAGAAATTGCTTCAAGATTCGGTACGTCGTGTGTGTATTTACTCATTTTCGTTATACATATTCATCGTACACGCACCTAATGATGATTCTCTCAGTTATTGAGGCGATGTAGATTAGCCGCTCTCCATGGCATGACAGTGAAACAATTCATAGATCGTCTCCTACCAGTATTACTAAGAGAAGTTGCTTGAGCAATGATACAGAGTGAAAAAAATGACCCTCAAGTCGTCCAAAAATAATCAATCTAGGACAATGATCGATTTCTGTCGAATCTATTCCGTTAACGCTTGTTTCCTCTCTACTCTACAAAGGGAAACCATAATTTCGAAGCACATTGTCCGCGGCATGAGTCAGCCAACAATTATTATCATCATCAGCAGCAGCTTGTTGTCGTCCAACCTCGTTTGTCATTGTCTTATTTTTGTAAGTAGTCTTTGCCTCAAGCAGTACTACTCGTTTCCATTGCTCGAATGCATTATCCAACGTGTTGTCTACTACGGTGGTGGTGATTGCTATGGCATTACTACTACTGCTATTCCTATTCCTCGTCTTCATTTCACCAGCCACATCAAAAAGTGTCGATCCACCACTCTTGGTAGTGTCATCTACTCCTCTTTTTCTTGTGAAATCAAATGATGATGGAATAACTATACCATCAATCGTATCTCGAATACAGGCAAGAACTGTCATGAATGTCCCCTCTAACAGATTTGTCTCTCGTATGACATCCAATTCTGTCAAATGTCGTTCGTCGTTTTCATTATCAATATCACCATCTTCTTCCTCCAGCTGCTGCGACTCTTGCATTACACCACCGCTGCTGCTAATGTTGTTGTCTTTCCATGCCTCTTCTTCTTTTTTCTTCCTTGTAGCCTTCTTTTTCTTCTTCTTATTCGAAGCAGCAGCAGCAGTGGGGAAGGTGTATGAACTACCATTTCTACCCTCACTTTTCTTCACGGCCAAGTAGAAACATGCTGCCTCATAATATCTTGTATGACGTTCCATATCTCGTCGTAATTCATAAGTGGTAAACGTGTTGTTGTTGTTGTTGTCATTCTTAGTTGTACTATTCTTCTCGCCGCCATGTGCAAGGAAATGAAAAATATCTATCGCATATGCTAATGCATATTCGGCATCGGGTATACTAGGTCCTAATGTTATACATAATTCCTGTACAAGGTTGGTAGGTTTTAGAATACTAGTCCTTGTAGTATTCATTGTCATTGTTGTTGTTGTTGTTGTTGTTTTAGATTTTGGCCTACTGCTGCTGCTTGATGATAATAATAATGATGCATCACGCTTCCTACTGATCCCGGTGCTACAGTTTCGGCTATCATCATTATCATCGTGCTGTTTACTAGTACTGCGATACACCTCACGTTGTTGTTGTTGTTGTTGTTGTTGTTGTTGTTTTGTTAATCGTAAACCAATCGATGAATCATCTAAATGTTCAGCCAATACAGTTTGCATAACTTCTAAAATTTGTTTATCCTTTTTTGACGATGTAAAGCCTGCTATAGTGGCAAGTGTTGCTGCTGGTATTGCTGTACGATGATAATTGCATTCATTACTCGTCGTCGTATCATTGTTAGTAGTGGTGGCATTATTCCGACAGAGATAATCAATGACCAAGGCAGCACGGACTAATGGTTTATCTTTTATGCCAAAATGTGCACGTTTGGCCTGTAAGATGCGTAATGCCTCATTGGCATTTGCTACTAGACATGCACGTCGACTATTGTAATCATTACATTCATCATTGATGGGACTGTTGTTGTTATCATCATTACTACTACTACTCGAGCCACCACCAAAGAGGCTGGTGTGTATGCTTGGATGAAGTTTGTCAATTACAATGTCGACATGACTTCGTGGGATTTTGATACTGCTGGTGGTTATCGCGGCTGTCTTGGTCGTCTTGCCACCTCTAGCCGCCGTGGATGGCACCATGATGTGGCGTCGACGAGAAGATATGTACTACATAAATACGGCACCGCGCCATTTTCATTCATGGCACCTGGGAGTCGTTTTGGACACAACGTCCGAAGGCCCACACAGTTTGTTTGTCCCAATAGAGACAGTTTTTGTCCCAATAGTGACAAAATATACTTAACGGTAGTGACGTTTAGATTTCTTTTACTATTTTTTGCTTATTGATGAGAAGCGCGACTCATTTCTCCCTTCCGGTTCGTGGATTGCCCTCTTTTGGCTTCCCGCCGAGACGCTGAGTCTAAAACGACTCCTGGGTTCTGACTATGTCTAACATGGTGGTCGGAGAAAATGACGCCGCCGCGGGTACGGCGACGTGTCAAGTTCGTGTAGGCGTGCGTATACGACCCCTAACATCAAAGGAAACCAGTGAGGGTGGTCGATCTGTCGTAACGGCCAACTCCTATGATAAGACGGTAACATTATCCAAACGACAATTTACATACGATGCCGTCTTTGGTCCGCAAGTATCTCAATCTGCCCTATATAATGATATAGCACCATCATTACTCGATGCCTTCCTTACTGGATATAATTCTACTATTATTGCATATGGTCAAACGGGAAGTGGTAAGACATATACCTGCGGGAGTGAGGCTCATGGTGGTATTGGTGGTAGCATTGGTGATGATGACGAAGGATCGTCCGCTGGATTAATACCACGATTCATGTCAGACATCTTTGCAACATTAATAAAACGTAGTAAAGATGTTGATTATGAGGTTACTGCATCCTTCTTGGAGGTGTACGGTGAGGATATACATGATCTACTCTCCTCCGACGATGAGTCACTATCACAACAACAAAAGTCATTACCCATACGTGAAGATTCAAACAAGGTTACTTTCGTGCCTGGACTACGGACTGTACCAATAACGAATCACAAGGAGGCAATGGATATATTAGATATGGGTACAATGAATAGAACGACGGCAGCGACATTGATGAATCAAACGTCGAGTCGGAGTCATGCCATTTTTACTGTCGATTTGAGACAAACTACACGTTGTTCGTCGTCCTCCTCCTCCTCCACAGCGAATGATAATGATGAAGTCGAGGGTATGACAACCATGTCTCGATTCACATTCGTTGATCTTGCCGGAAGCGAAAGGATGAAAAAGACTGGTGCCGAGGGTGAGCGTGCACGTGAAGGTATTGATATAAACATTGGTTTATTTGCACTAGGCAAGGTTATTAATGCACTTGCTGATGATGGACGACTAGGCCGGGGTGAGGCAATGATACATGTACCGTATCGTCAAACGAAGCTAACACGCTTGTTAAAAGATGCGCTGGGGGGGAATAGTCAAACACTGTTTATGGCATGTGTGAGTCCATCGGATACTAATGCCAATGAAACATTATCCACATTGAGATATGCCAATAGTGCAAGGAATATTAAGAACAAACCAAAACGGAATGTTGATGCTACTGCATTAGAGCTGCAGCGTTTAAGGACATTAACTTCGTTGTTGCAGTGTGAATTGATCAAGTATAAATTTGTGGATATGAAGGAGGAGGCTGGACCTGAGGATGATATTGGTGCGGTGAATGAAGAGTTATTCCAACGAGACGATGTGCTTGCTTACATGGCTCAGATTAATGAGAAGCTGATTGAGCTGTCTGGTGGTAATTCGACATCATCTAATCCAAACATGGTCCTCCCGGCCCGGCTCTCGTCTGTGGCACAAGTTCTTGATTTGACTGGGAGTAGTCCAACAAAGCATGATAATGATGACGATGGTGGTTTGATCTTGGACTTCAACCCGGAAGAAGATATGCAGATCATTGATCAATTGTTAGAGCTGCAGCAGCAGGATCAAAAATACCAAGAAGGGCAAAGGCATGATCAGGACCGTTTGGAAGACATGGAAGGCGAGATTGAAGCGCAGGAGAATCGGCTCCTTCAACTGCGAGAGCATCTCAAGGTTTATCATAGCATGAAAGAGAAGTATGAACAACTAATGGGTGAGGTTCAGAGCTTAGAGGCAGAGAAGCGTGCACTTGCCGAGTTGCTTGAGAAGGCACAAGCCGACCCCACTAGGGGTTGTTCTCAGGCGATAAAAGCAAAGCTTCAGAAGGTCGAGGTAGGACTTGCATCGGCACGATCTGAAACTCGAAAGACTCAACAGCTATATCGTCAGGCGGAGCAAGATGCCCAAAAATGCAAAGTCCTCGAGCGTCAGATACTAGAGCTAAAACAGGCTAAGATCAACCTAATTAAGAAGCAGAGGCAGGATTCCGCTAAACACAAGGAGTTCACCCAACAGAAGACGTCGGAAATACACGCGTTGAAGCGTAAGGAGAAGAATGCCGATAAGAAAATATCAAAGATGGAAGGTGAGGTTCAGAAGTATAAAACAAACTTGAACAAGAGTAAGTCTCAGTATGACAAGCTATCCGACAAGCTTAAGCAGACGGAGGTGCATTTAATGAGACTTTTGAATAAACGACGGAATGACATTAGCCGGAGCACGAAGGTTGGACGACAGCCAATGATGGTTGAATTTGCTCCCTCGTCATCAATCAAATTCTTATTAGAGAAGACGATTTCGGATCGAGTAACTCTCGCACAAAACAAGCATACACACGAGTCTAAGGTCGTTGAGCGTGGCAAGCTCATGACAGCGATGGCAAAGGAGGCGAAGCGTTTGCACGAATTCAAGAAAGAGTATCAATCCATGAACTCGTCTGACAGTGGTTCTGAAGGCATTGTAGGCAACATTCGTGAGTGTGAAGACAGAGTACAAGACTTACAGCTGCGAATCGAATTTCTTGATAATGATATGGAGGAGCTGAAATCCAAATGCCCTCACATGGAGGACCATCTATTCGAGGAAGTATTGGACGACAATAGTCCTGCTTTGAAGTTGATTGCCAAACTTGACGGTCCTGTACTCCGATCTCTCCTCTGGAATCTCATGGAGTCGTACTCAACCGCCGAACTTCAGCGCCGAGCTCTCGTTGAGCGCTTGGATAGAAAAACTTCGACGTTAAAGAGCCTCGAGAATGAAATGCAGCTTCAGAATGAAAAAATAAGTTCATTGACAATGAACTTGAATCGCCGTCGTAAGAGTGCAACCTCTGATGGGGATCTTGATACCACCAATCAGAACTTGCGGAAAGAAGTTCAAATCGTCAGTGCAAAGTTGGACTCGTGCCATGCGGAAATGGTGAAGTTATCGGCAGAGTTGGAGGATTCACGTAGAGAGAAGTCTGAGGCTACGGAGAGACTAGCTTTACTTCATTCTGAGAGGAAACTAACAGAATCAACAAAAAAGACTGAATTCATGTTGTCACAGCTTCAAGAAATCATAACCGCGATCGGTATGACAATGGACCATCGTGAGGAGATTCGTCAACGGTTAGAAAACTGTGTCGAAGATGCTTGTTCGAAAATGCTTGGTGAAGTCAAGACGATTCGTGATGAGAAGATTGATAAGATTAGTTATCAAGAGTATCAACTCCACGAGATCTGTGCAGCATTAGGATTGGAACATCCGGCGAGTGGAATGGGAGGGCCAAGTTTAACTAGCCAGCTCAACTCCCTTGACCAACAGCTAAATGAAATCAATCCTCAGTACCGAGCTGCTATCGAGCGGTCCCTCCGACTTAAAACTGATGCTAAGTCGTTGGTTGATGATTTATCCATTGGGGACGAGTTAAGTAGCAATCTGCAAATGCTTCTTAACAATCATAGGTGTACGCCAACGAAAAAGCGTGCCTCTTTTATCACCGACCAGCAACGCATGAGTATGGAAACATCTAGAGAAGCCAGGGCGAAAATGCTCAAGAATGTAGAGCAAATGATGAAGAACATGCCTAACGAGAAGTCCAGCCTGAAAGATAAAGATGATAGGAACAATCATCATACAGATGGATCACAGGAGAGATCGGAATACGGTAACCTCTCTACATTATTTCTTGATGAATGCGAGGAAGACATAAAGCATCTACGGCTACAAAAATCTGAGCGACTAATTTCCAATTCCGAGTCATGCGAACGAATAAATGTCATAACAAAACAAATGCATGTCGGAAGCAATGGTTTATCCTCGATTGTAAATCACGCCCTCAAGAGGCGAAACCGGGTATTGCTTTGGTGGGATGAAAGTGTGGCAAAGACGGTATATGATGCCTTGTCAAAGAAGAGTCATATCCTTGTTGATGGTGCATTTGTGAAACACCTGAATGTGATCTTTGACACGATACATGGAGTTTCTAAAGGAAGGCAATTGCTATCCGACAGTCTATCGAAAGTCATACATGAAGGTCATGCTGCAGTATTGGCAACAGCTAAAGGATGTGGGATGAATGTGGATGACTTGGCCCAAAGCTTGCATGAAGCGTTGCTCAATCTACCTCCCCTATCCAACGAATACGTCAAAGCGTGCCTGGACGAAATGCAAATGCTTGTTGCAGCTGCGGATACTATTTCTCAAAGCGAGGTGGAGACCTTGACAGTTCTGTGGGAAGGGCTAAATCGTACCTCAAGTGACCGTGGTCGATTCTGGGAGGAGTTGGATCGAGAACTGAATCAAATTGAGATGAGCACCGCCAGCCCTTTCGATAATGTACTAAAGGATTGCTCTCTTGATGTAGAAGAATGGGTGCTGAAGTTGTCGAAGGACGCCATTAAAGTCAATCGCATGCTTAGTGTGAAAGTGTTCAAGCTCAATCGTATTCACCAGGAAGTCGAGAAGTTGAAACTCACCCAAGAAGCGAAGAATGGAATCATGTCACTGAATAGTGAGTTGAAACTCCTGAGTGCCAAGCTTATAGATTTCGAAGAGAGGGCTGGTGACAAGCAACGACTATTGAACAAAAAAGGTAATGGTACATCATTGCTCGAGGAGGAGCGATTCCGAAAGCAAATGCAGACTCTGTTTGTCACAAAACTTGAGTCTTTACGTCAAATGCTCAACAGGTGGGAATCCAAGGAGGGAATCATTGAGGATGACGATCTATTGAGTGAGGTTGTCAAGAGCATGCTTCAAAATTCTCATCGGAGTGATGCATGGATTAATGACAAAACGAGATTTATGCATTTGAGGACAACTGCGAATACAAACCTTCGCCCAACACTCGAATCTGATCGAGCGAATACTCGTCCATTGTCTGGTCCAGGAAGAGTTGTTCGTGACCGCCGTATTGGTGCGCCAAGTTCTCATTCCTTGAAGCGATCCAGCTCACCATCGAGCTTGAAGAATAGTAGACAAGCAAGTCAAACAAGTACAACACGCCCCGCAAGATCAACGTTTGCAGGTCAGCAGTCTATGCCACCAAAAACATTGCCGCCGCCAAGGCTGAATCGTACGGCCTTATCGTCGTCGAACCACAACGCTTCAGAGCTCAAAAACTTGACAAAGACCACCCATTCCGACAAAACTGACCAAGTGCTGCTTCCATTTGGTAACCTCGCCGATGAAAACGGTACACAGCTCTAGGTTTCATATAACTACCTTCCTTTTATGTACAAACTGTTGAATTAACGAATTAAGTTTACGTAACATTGTCAAATATCAAATCCAAAAGTGAATGCTTCTTTGTCTGACGATTGCTTGGCTTTATATAAAGCGTTGTTGATGTAATTGGGAAAGAATTTTTTGATCGCTGTCTCGTTATCACTTTCGATCAAATCAACGTAGCAAAATGCGGCGAGGATATATCGCACGCCTTCAATAATCGGATCCCCGCCGTGTAGTAGTTCACCACCACAAAAAGTTACCATACCTCCAATCGGAGGTGCAACCACCCTCCTCAGAGAATGAATATATGTCCCGCCTCCACTGAAGTCATCATTAAGTGGGATTATGAAACTAATCGTTGATTCATCGTAGTGTGGTGGCAAATACCGTTGTCGTTTGGCATCATACCGGACTACAAAACAATCATGTAGATAAATATCGCGTTGTATTTTGTGACAGCCAGGATGATAGCCATCAGTACGCGTTGTGAGTTGAAACTGTTGACGTAGCCTACAAACATCATAATAACCAGGTGGTACAAATGAGCAAAGGATGTGAGAGATGGTACATGGAAAGTGTGAAAAAGAAGTCAGAGACATTTGTTGGAACTGTCAACATACAATGGACGAATTTGTTTAGTCCAGAGCTCGTAGAACCACGTGTGAAGCTCAGTCAATTCGTATAGAGGTATATCGGTCGTCGGCACTGCGTAATGTCGCGACGTAGTCCAACCGTCACTGTTGCCTGCAGCAGCATAGCTTTCGGCACATTGAATCACCATATTGCAGTCCTTTATTGAAATGATAGCTGAGGTGTCGTTCGTAAGGAAGCATTTTCCATCCAAGAAAGAGGTATAGACAACTTCATCATTGGTTGCTGTCACATCTACCGATCGTTCAAGTGTTCTATACACACGCTGCTTTTCCACCTCAATTGCTATTCCTGCATGTGTTGAACATTCATGGATCGATCCTGCTTCGTTCCATAGAAACTGTGCCCTGAGGAAAAAACCATGACAATGTCCTACAGTTGCAAATGAAGAAGCAGAGGCCCTGCCTAAATATGACGCTGCACGTGCATGTAGGATTTCTCCCTCATTCGGACATAGGGGTAAGATTGTGTTGTATACTGTCAACGCATCCTCAAATCGACTTTGCTGCATTGCTAAATCGGCCATGCATTTTAGAACATGTGTGTCGAGTGAACAAGAGGGAATGTCACCCGTAGGATTAACGGATAATTCTAGTTCATACCGACAGCGTCCACAGGTGCACACATAATCATGTCCCATGAGTCGTTTCAATTCACTTGAACGTGTCTTATAATCTCCTTCCAATGTGTCCAATTTCGATATGGTCAATTCATCAGGTCCAGGTGGAATGTTGTGTAGTGCCGTCCAAACTAGATGTTTGAGTGAAGATAATTTGTAGGTGCGGTTTTCTCCCACTTCATATGGATGATCCGTAATTGTCAAGACCGAAGTCGGTACGCACGAATGAATCCGTCGACGGAATATATAAGGGGAGAACACAAAGCATGATTTACGCAGCTTTGTTTGGATATACATTGATAGAGCTCCTTCTTCGTCCTCGTCTGTAATATTGGGTGAAGAAAAGTGATGGGCAAGATGGGTGGCGTTCCTCCATGTTTGGATGGTCGATGTTTGATTAACATCGTTTTGATAATCATGTGATTCAGATGATGATGCCGATGTTGACGACGACGTTAGAATTTCCAGTGCCAAACCTCGTTCTCTATCTGACAAAATAGTAGGTGATAGGATCGTATTCGTTGCGTACGAAACTAGTGGATGAGTTGGAAGGTCCACACGGACGATGCAATAACGTTTTATATCGAGATAGCAACGTAGAAATTCTCGGTAGCTTGGAAACGTTGAATTGTCTTGAACCAGTTGTTGCTGTTGTTCTTGTGCGATAGCAGTGACAACAGTCTCCTTCATGTTTCTTCGAAGCATATTACATACACTATCGTATGATTTTGATATGGCCCATAATTCTTCGACCAAACTCTCTTCATCAGAATATGCTGCTGTACATGATGATTGACCTTCTTCCTTCATCGATAAAGGTAAAAATTCATTACATACCCAATTGGGACAAGTGCATACAATAATTGTTGTTAGTAGTAAGGCACATTCCTCAATTCCAAATATTCGGCTGTTGTTTACGTTGTTGTTGTTATCATAGCCACAGATACTCTTGAATCGTTGTTCAATGCTAGCAATTGATTCAATCATTTCATTCACAACATCAACATAATTGTTTCCAGCATCATCAACTAAATATCGATTTGGACAAAAGAATAACTTCGATGGTGGTATCCTCGGACACGTAAGATTGGATGATGTTACACCTTCAACTGCTGTTGTAATTGCTGTTGTAGGTGTGAACACCGTCGCACAACCCTCCTCCCCTCGAGTACGACAGTTTGAGCTACAATACAAGGATCCACACCACCGTCGTTCGTCGTTGCTGCTGCTTGACAACGTCTGTGTCCTTTCTATTTCTGTCATACTACTCGACATGCAAAAGCTACAAGGAAGTGGTGTTGTACAGCTGATATGTTGTTTGACAAATTCAGGTAAGACCTCTGCAATTGATTCTTTGTGTGGTGTTAGCAGCAATGAAGAAGCTTCATTGTTGTCATTGCCATTGAATGAGGATGCTGAATTTTGTTGTTTCAATGAGGAGTCAGTATGAAAGTATTGTCGCTCAAGAAACGTTGACCAAAGGACAGTCTGTGAGCAAACGTCACATTGACGTACTTCGTCACAAACTATCTGTTCCAAGTTTGTTGTTATTCGATGAAAGACATTGCTGTTATTGTTGTTGTTGTTGTTGTTGTTGTGACGATGATAATGTCGACTGCGTTTTCGACTACCATTCTCCATTTTCATTTCTGACCTGTCATTGTCATCATTATTTCTATACTGTTCACTGCCACCATCGTCCCCGAAAACTCCGCGGTCAATCCATGAGGGTACGAGGACGATATTCATTTTCTTGGGAGGTGGAGGATAACGCCATAAGATATCATCGTTCTCACGTACCGTATGTTTGTTTTGGTTTGTGTCGGTCGAAATTGAGCGCCTTGTTCTCAGCCAAAAATCAAATTTTTGCAATTTTCGCGAACCAGACCTTTCATTCTCGATCCTCCGTCGTATTCCCGGCATACTTCCACGCCATAACACATAACACGCCATCATTACACCGCCACCATCACTCGGCGATGATGAATGAATTGACGGACACGAGTAGCGGTCAGAATGCCGAAGAGGCCACTGAACTACTAGCAACCATGCGATTAGAACATCCGTCAATGAAATCATGGTATAACAATCCTATTAATCATACTGGTCTGTCAAAGTTCAAAGATAAGTACGAAACATTTCCAACATTTTGGCAAGATTTAATCAAATGGCAGGGGTGGAAGGTTGTACGTCGTGAATACTTGTTGTATCAAGAGAATGGTGGCAAGTTCACATCAACAATGCTGGATACAGCCACAGCCACAGCTCCAGTAGTCAACAAGGAAGAGGAGCCGTCGGAGGAGGTGCAAATTCAACAAACGCGGGGAAGGAGACGTAAACGTTGGGGAGATGCGGGAGATGACGAAGGGAATGGTGAGAGAGCACGTAAGTCACGTTGGGCCGACTCCGACCCCAAATCGTCTGGTGGTGACACTTTGATAACGAATGCTGCTGCTTCTGCTGATCCTGTCATGGCGGCACTGGGTCTTTCTTCCTCTTCAGCCCACCCCACCACAACTGCTGCTGCTGCTGCTGTGAGTACAATTCCTCCCATTGGGGCTGGGGCTGGACTTGATCCACGTGCCACTGCAGAACTCACCACCCTCCAAACAAGATTACGACTTGCCAATGCACGATTATCCAACCTTGACATTGAGGCAGCCCGAATCGATGCACTGCCACGTGATCATCCCGATCGGTCACCGTCACCTCCACCAGTCTACGGTCCAGACGGGACACGTAAGAATACACGTGCCAATCGTTGGCGTGAGAAGTACACCGAAGAACGCACTGTCTGTTTGGAATCTATCATGGATTTAATACCCAGTATGCGTCCACCTGGATTTATATCCAAACGGAAACGTTCTCGTCGGATAGACATTCCCATTGCAGAATTCCCAACATATAACTTCATCGGCCTGATTATTGGTCCACGGGGTAAAACCCAAAAGGATATGGAGAATAAGACGGGATGTAAAATTGCTATCCGTGGCAAAGGCTCCATCAAGGAGGGGGCCAAAGGTCGACGGAATGGTGTACCCATGGATGGAGATGATGAACCGTTACATGTATTAATTACTGGAGATGATCCGGCCGCAATTGATGCTGCGGCTGAAATGGTCGAATCGATGCTTGTGGTCATTGATGATGAGAAGAATGTACACAAGCAGAACCAGCTGCGGGAATTAGCATTACTAAATGGCACATTGAAGGATGAGGAATGGTGTCATGTTTGTGGAGAGAAGGGGCATAAGGACTTTGAATGTCCCAAACGTTTTGCACTTGGTAATAGTAAGAATAAGGTGGTTATCAAGTGTGCAATTTGTGGTGATACTAGTCACCCCACACGTGACTGTAAGGTGATACCCGGCGGACAATCAGGGAGTGGCGAAGATCAGGCCAAGGCCAAACTTGAAATGGATGCCGATTACAGTGCATTCATGGCCGAACTCGATGGCCGTCCTGTTGATGCGACGGGGGGTGGTGTGGGGGATGGAGGAGGAGATGTAAGCCTACTATCGGCTGTGACTATTGGAGGTGCATCATCCTTTTGTACCACAATACAAGCAGCGAGGGTTGTTATTCCTGGTGAGCAACAGGATGAGGTCGTAGGTATGAATCCTACTATTCCCACCCTTCCACCGGCAATGACTGGGAATGGTGACTCGTGGATTACCACCATCAGTAGCAACGTGACAACAGTTAGCGCTACGAAGCCTGTGGATGTGAATCTTGCCACAAGCAACGTGGCAACAATTAGTGCGACTAAGCCCGTTGATATGAACACTCCAACTACAGAAATGTCGAACGGAATACTGGCTTCCATTTTGGAATCAGCGTCGGCGGAACCAGCTGTAGGGCCACTCCCGCCTCTACTTGCTGGATCGCTACCACCACCTCCACCACCCCCTCAACCATATGTGCTACCTCCGCCGCCTCCACCACCACCACAGCAGCAGCAGCTGCTGCAGCACTATCCATATCAGCAATATCAACAACAGCCTCACTACAATCCTTATCAACAATATCCACAACAAATGCATCAGTATGGAGCTCCACCACCTCCATATGGACAGCCACCGCCTCCTCCTCCTGCGTATGGAGCTCCGCCTATGCAGCAGCAGTGGAACGCAACATCAGGGAGTGGTACCGGTGAGACTGCTGGTTGGGATCCGAATAGCTATTATGGTGCGAGCAATGAAGGAGCGGGTGGATTTAATTGGTGGGATCAATCCTCTGACGATTAAAGCTTTTTACTTTGCTGTTGTTCCGCTCACACTCTTGGATGAACAAGTCATACTGCTTTGCTAAAACCTAACATTTACCTTCTGCATCTGCATTTTTTTTTTGCATTTTTTTTCGTTTCTTGTGACCTACGTTTTTCTTCTAGCAGCCGTTTTAATTTTTAAGTCGCGCAATCATCATTACGTCGCGCAATCACAAAGTGATCTCATTTTTCCTCGCCTTCGTCTCCGGCTCATCGTCTTTGGCTCGACGATGTGTGGGAAAGAAGGGTGTAATAAGAAAGGCCAGTCAGAGTGGAAAAGCATTGAAGGCAAACTTTATTGTACAAAGAAGTGTTTAAATCTGGCCAAAGCGGTGCGGTCGGAGGAGGCGAAGGCTATGAGGGTCAGTTCAAAGTTTGTTCCTTACTCTTTCTCTTTGACCTGCCCTGTCAACTTAACTACACTCTTTCTTCTATCTTTCTTTTCTCTATATCCAACAGAAGCTGAAGAGCGCCAAGTACAATGCCATCAACAATCCCATCAACAATCCCATCAACAATGCCAAGACGTCCGTGGCACTCGAGGCTACGAGAATGGCCGAAAACGACAAGCTGATCGCAGATGGCTCTCTCATGGACCGCAACCTCACGCTTGAGAAGCTCGAAGAGGTCTCTCTGGCTCTGGCGAATAAGATCAAGCACCTTGTTCCAACCGGCAACAAGGCGTACGTAGCCGCTGCTCGTCGGTACAGACAGAAAAAGGAGGTTTGGACGTGCACAACCGAACGCGGACGCAGCAAACCCCTAATCCACGACGAGCGTGGAAAGCGCGTAAACCGAAAGAAGCTGAAGGCTGGCGGATGGAAGAGCGTATTGGGCCTCTATACATCCACTAATCACATGAACGTGAATAGAGTCGAGAAACGAGTACACCAGATCCT
>Ga0247832_1004920_pt1 | contig 16123 bp, 17 predicted proteins | sample LaCruzMarch2015__10_FD_192407 | JGI IMG/M metagenome (GOLD analysis project Ga0247832, IMG submission 192407) | Freshwater microbial communities from meromictic Lake La Cruz, Castile-La Mancha, Spain - LaCruzMarch2015_4m | ecosystem: Environmental > Aquatic > Freshwater > Lake | place: Spain... | reverse complement strand
GGTGAATTGCAAAAGATTCTCCCCAGTCTGCGCGAGAGTCTCAATCAGAGCGAACTGCGCGGGTTGGCGGTTCTCTCCAATGCTGATTCGATTTCATTTGGGACTAGTGGACCAGTGAGCTGGGCCAGCGGATTAGACAACGATCTTCGCTTTGACACCGATTACCTGAAGTACAAAGAATTAGGTCTCAATAAACCGGCGGCGTACCGAGATGGAGATGCATACTCTCGCTTTCTAGCACTGATTGATCAAGTTGCATTGAGTATTGATGTGATCAATGAAATATTGCCACGCCTTGAGGTCACAAGTGGATCAGATGTCAACGTTGCTCTCCCCAAAGTAGTGCGGGCACCCGAGGGAAATTCCTACAGTTGGGTTGACGGGCCAACAGGTATTAACGGTTGGTATTTGGTGAGCGCCGGGGATAAGACTCCATGGCGATTGAAATTGCGGTCTGCTTCATTTGGTAATTTTCAAGCGCTGGTTCCCACGTTGGTGGGACACCGCGTTGATCAATTAGGTTCTGCTATCGGCAGCATGTTTCTTGTTATTGGTGACTTGGATCGTTAGCCCGAATGTAGGTGGCGAATCGAGCGCGAAGCAGTGTTTCCATGTCGGGATCTATTTCACCGTGACCAAACATTTGCTTAGTGGCCCGTACGGTTTCAATAAATGTCCCGCCAATTGAACCAAGGTCGCCGCCCTCGCCCTCAATCGCAATCATGCCCGGCATATGCGAGAACACATCAGTAAAGAAACCGATATCTAACTTCTTTTCCGCCAAGTGGAAAGCTTGGTGCCGGAGTTCGTCAAAGGGGAGGTCTTCAAGCTGGATTTCACTCATGGGATCACAGTACTTTGATCACTTATCCGGGGTTGTGCCCTGGTCTCTCGCAACACACAGGCTCTCCAGCCACAGTGAAGAAATAACGAGCAGGGTTGCCCCCAATGCGGCTAGGAAGCCATTAATGGTCGCGCTCCAACCGGCCGGGGTGTCGATTTTGCCCATGGAGGCCAGCGCAACCCCCGCGTAGAAACCGGCAATGGCCGCACCGGTTCTGCTCCCCGCCAGCGCTAGTACCGCAATCCGAGCCGCAGCAAGAGGTGGAAATGGCTTAATTCCTGGTTCTCGTTTGAGGCGCGGTTTTGCCAAGTAGGTCCAAATACCAAATCCGCCGCCCAAAATCCATAACGCACCGGCAGCCATGGTCGGCACGGGAAGTGAGCGTGAACTTTGACCCATGACAATCTGAGCGAGTGCAAATCCAATTGCCATCAAGATCAATGCGATAACGAAAAGCCGCGAAACCTTTGTAGTGTGCATTAGCCCTCAAGTCCGATCTCAAGACGTTCAATTGCCTGCATTGATGACTCCAATTTGTCAACAGGTCCGGCCCCGGGAAGTTCACCGAACTGTCCATTTAATTTCAAAGCTGTCCACGGAGCGGTGACAAATACTCGCTCCCATGCCCGAGGGTGTGGGAGCGTCAGGATCGGGTCTGAACTTGTGACTGGATCACCATTTTCCCATATAGCAATAACATCAAGGTCCAATGTCCTTGGGCCCCAGCGAACTTCTCGAGTCCGGGAATGGGCGTCTTCTATTTCGTGAAGTTTGGCAAGAATGTCAAGACCTGCAAGTTCAGTGTCAAAAAGTGCAACCGCGTTGATGAAGTCGTCCTGTTCGACCCCACCAACCGGCTTACTTCGATACAACTGCGAACTTGCGACGGCGGTCAGCACCCCTGCGAGTTCCCGATACGCGAGCTGCACCGTCTCAACGGGGTTACCCAAATTTGCACCAAAAGCAACGAGAACGGTAGTTGTCATGATCCGATGAATTTTGCTCGAGTGACAATCACGTCGTCGAACTCGCCCTCAATTGGTGCATCGGGCTTATGAATTCGGATCTTGGCAAAAACTACCTGCGGGAATGCCAAGCAGTCGGTGGCAATCAGCTCGGCAAGTTTTTCAATCAGGTCCACGGGCTCTCCGGCAATTCGTGCACGGATTGAATCTGCTACTTCAGCGTAATTCACAGTGTCAGCAAGATCATCGGTGTGTGCCGCATGTGAAATTGAAAGTCCCAATGTTGCATCGACACTGAAATACTGGCCGTTGATCCGTTCGTGCTCCAGTACGCCATGGTGACCGAATTCACGCAGTCCTAACAATTCAATTGAGTCAACTGCCGGGTCAGGGTTGATCGCGCACAGAGCTTTATACGCATCACTGGTTGCCTGAACGTCATGTACTCGAACACCCCAAGCGCCATGTTGTAGTAGATGGGCGGATACGGCTGCAGAAGCAACGTCACGGGAACTCACGTCTCGAGGTGATCCTTCAGTGTCCGTGAGCAAAGCGCCAAGGAATCTTTTTCGCGAGACGCCAACGAGTACTGGGTAGCCAATCGCCAATAAGGCATCAATGTTTTGGAGCAGTTCCCAGTTGTGCTCAGCTTCTTTTCCGAAACCAATCCCAGGATCGAGAATGATGTTGCCACGGTGAATTCCTGCGTTCAGTGCCGCTTTTGTTCGGTCCTGCAATTCCGCACACACTTCAACGAGTGCATTTTTATAGTGGATATTTTCTTGCATCGTCTTGCTCGGTCCGCGCCAATGCATGAGCACAATGGGAACACCAAGACGCGCCACAACGTTAAACATGTCAGGATCTGCGAGACCGCTACTTACATCGTTGACCATTCGAGCGCCGGCGGAAATCGCATCTGCGGCGACCTCCGAGCGCATAGTGTCAATACTTACATAAGTGCCCTGAGCAGATAATCGCTCAATGACAGGAATGACGCGTTCTAATTCAGTTTCCAGTGAGATTCTTTCAGCGCCAGGACGAGTGGACTCTCCCCCAATGTCAATAATGTTCGCACCATGAGCAACCATTGCCGTAGCAGCATCAACTGCTGACTGCACTGAATCAAATTGACCACCGTCGGAAAATGAGTCTGGGGTCACGTTCAAAATTCCCATAATCACCGGGGCGTGAGCGAACACGGGAGTTAGATTCCAGTGATTAACGTCATGGCCTCGGAGCGGGTTGCCGCATCACGCAATACCCCACGCACGACGCTTGTGGTCGTGACCGCACCCGGCTTACGGACTCCGCGCAGTGACATACACATATGCTCCGCTTCCAGAATTACGATTGCACCCCGTGGTTGCAAAATTCTCATTACCGAATCGGCTATCTGGCCCGTGAGTCGTTCTTGTACCTGCGGACGCTGGGCAAAAACATCTGTGACACGAGCAAGTTTGGAGAGCCCGGTAATACGACCGTCTTCATTTGGGATGTACCCGATGTGGGCGTGACCATAAAACGGTAGCAAATGATGCTCACACATGCTGTTGAAACTAATGTCTTTCACAATCACGAGTTCATCATGGCCGAGATCAAATGTTGTGGTGAGAACTTCTTCTGCGGTTTTGTGCAGTCCGCCAAATATTTCAGCATATCCGCGAGCAACCCGAGCCGGAGTATCAATCAGTCCAGCTCGATCAGGGTCCTCCCCGATTGCGATTAACAGATCACGAATAGCCTTCTCAACACCCTCGTAGTTGTAGGGTGCTTTGGGCCCTGGATTCGTGACACTGATCGGGTTAATGTCATTCATGATGCATTTAAACTATACGTCGGATTTGGCAGCATCAAGTGCGGGGACTTCTACCGGTCCACTAATGTCGGGCGACCTACGCGCCGAACCTGTCCACGCACCCCGAGGTTCGCGTAAATTCAATTCGGCGAAAATCTCTGCGATCTCCTCTTTTTGGAGCGTCTCTCGCTCCATCAGAGCAACGACAATTGCGTCAAGTGCTTCTCGGTTTGCGACAAGTAGGTCATAGGCCTCCTGATGCGCAGTTTCGATGAAAGCCCGAACTTCTTCGTCGATCGCCGCGGCTACTTCCTCTGAGAAGTCCCGAGTGTGGCCCATATCGCGGCCCATAAACACTTCACCCTGCTCTTGACCGTACTTGATTGCTCCCAAACGCTCAGTCATGCCGTACTGCATCACCATTGCGCGCGCGACAGCTGTTGCTTTCTCAATGTCATTCGAGGCTCCAGTTGTTGGATCATGAAAAATCAATTCCTCGGCCGCGCGGCCGCCCAGCATGTAAGCCAACTGGTTGAGCATCTGGCTTCGGGTCGTGGAGTATTTTTCTTGATCGGGCAACACCATGGTGTAGCCCAGTGCGCGACCCCGCGGCATGATCGTGATTTTATGTACCGGGTCATTACCGGGAAGTGCTGCAGCGACAAGTGCGTGCCCTGCTTCATGGTAGGCGGTGATTAATCGCTCCTCATGGTCCATTGCTCGAGTGCGCTTTTGCGGACCTGCCATGACCCGATCAATTGCTTCATCCATGATCACATTGGTGATCTCAGATGCGCCTTCACGTGCGGTTAACAGTGCGGCTTCATTGAGTACGTTGGCCAAATCAGCGCCGGTGAACCCAGGAGTTCTTCGCGCAACGTTCATCATTTCTACGTCATCGCAGAAGGGTTTACCCTTTGCATGCACCTTGAGAATTTCAAATCGGCCATTGAGATCAGGGCGTTCTACGGCAATTTGTCGATCGAAGCGACCGGGTCGCAGAAGTGCTGGATCCAAGATGTCGGGGCGGTTGGTCGCAGCGATCATGATTACTCCGCCGGAAACGTCGAAGCCATCCATTTCAACCAACATCTGGTTCAGTGTTTGTTCGCGCTCGTCGTGGCCGCCACCCATTCCCGCGCCACGATGCCTACCAACTGCATCAATTTCATCCATGAAAATAATTGCGGGCGCATTGGCTTTTGCTTGCTCAAAAAGATCACGTACACGACTTGCACCGACACCGACAAACATCTCTACGAAGTCAGAACCGGAAATCGAATAGAAAGGAACACCTGCTTCTCCCGCAACTGCGCGAGCCAGAAGTGTTTTACCTGTTCCCGGTGGTCCGTAGAGCAAAACACCCTTGGGGATCTTGGCACCCACCGCTTTGAATTTTTCGGGGTCCTGGAGGAAATCTTTGATCTCCTCAAGTTCCTCAACCGCTTCCGCGGCTCCGGCAACATCTGCAAATGTAGTTTGCGGCATGTCTTTGGTGACCAACTTGGCTTTTGACTTACCAAACTGCATCAGTTTGGAGCCCCCACCCTGCATTTGGGAAAAAATGAAGACCATGATGAGGACCAACAGAATGAACGGGATGAGTGAAATTATCAGGGTAAATAAAATGTTTTCTGATGGAACCACGACGTTATAGCCACCGGGAAGGGCTCCCGAATCAGCTTCGGCCTGTAGCAACTCTTGAAGAACTATCCCTTGACCGGCGACATAGGTGCTGCGAACGGTTTCACCATTTTTGAGAACAAGTTCCAGGACTTGATCACGATCGGTGATGGTCGCTGTATCAACATTGCCATCGGAAATTTCCGAAATTGCCGCGCTGGTGTCCACTTCCTCGGGCGCACCCACCCCCGAAATCAAGCTCGAGCCAACGAGAACGAAAATGATCGCTATGGCGATCCAAAATACTGGCCCCCGCAAAATCTTCTTGAAATCCACTTCGCCACGGTACTACGCCAGAAGACTTGCCAGCGCGCTGCACCAAGGGTTATGCGTTAGGCGAAAAGACCCATTCCAGCATGATTCCAGACTTATTCCAACCTGATTCCCTGCCGGTTCCAAGAGGGAGTGTTAAGGAATCAGGATTCGTAGACGTGCGGGGCCAGTGTGCCGATTGATCGCAGATTGCGAAAATTCTGGTCATAGTCCAATCCGTAGCCGACCACGAATTCGTTCGGGATGTCAAAGCCGACATATTTCGCGTCAACTTTCATTTTCATGCCCTCTGGCTTGCGAAGGAGCGTGAAGACCTCAAGGGACTTAGGCTTTCGCGAACCCAAGTTTTTGAGCAACCAGGTCAGGGTTAGCCCTGAGTCAAGGATGTCCTCGACCACCAAAACATTGCAGCCAGCAATATCAGCATCGAGGTCTTTCAGGATGCGAACCACACCGCTGGAGGCAGTTCCTGAGCCGTAGGAAGAAACCGCCATCCAGTCCATGTGAGCCTGGCGAGGAAGCGCCCGCGCTAAATCAGCCATCACCATCACGGCGCCTTTGAGAACACCGACCAGCAGCAGGTCTTCATCAACGGGATAGTCGGCGGCGATTTGAATGGCCAGCTCGGCAATCCGGTCATGTATTTGCTCTTCGGTCAGGAGTACATGATCTAACTGACCTTCAATATGCCGTGCGTCCACGCATTGCTCCTTTAGTTTCCCTGGCTGAACACTAGCCTTCCATACTCTCTATTCGCGGTCACACCTAATGGCAGTGCAATCCCACCTTGTCCCGACCACCCAGAAATGAGCGCTTCAACGCTCATGACATGTTGGTGGGTGAGTGGAGAGTTTTCGCGGGTTCCCGCAGTTAACTGATCAAAACACAACTTGATGAGTCGGGTGCGGATCGCACTAGGAACATTTTCTAATTCTTGAACACTGATGCTGACCTGGGTCTCTGATTTTTGCGCGGAACGAAAGGATTCATCAGCGGTGTGATCAAGTGCCCGATTATCAGCTCGCAACATATCCGCGGTGCGTACAAGCCCAGAAATAATCGATGGACCGAAATCCTCACTTAATGTGTCAAGATGTTTGCGCATTTTAACCCGCGAAAAAACTTCATCAAAATTGTGCGGATCTTGCCAAGGCGTGATCCCTAGTGGAGTGAGCAGTTCCACCACCGCAGCCTCAATTTCGCCGCGTGAATGCGACAGAAACGGCCGGTGCCAAGTATTCGTACACGCAGACATTGCTGACAAACTATGTGCCCCCGAGCCACGAAGCAGTCGCAGTAACACAGTTTCAGCTTGGTCATTTGCGGTGTGGCCCAGCAGGATCGGGCGCCCGTTCGCCACTTCTAAAAGTGCGGCACGCCTTGCCGTCCGGGCCGCCATCTCCATGCCGCCATCATTGCCAACGTCGACCTTGCGAATCTCAATTGAAGTCGCGCCCAACTTCGTGGCGGCTAGCGCTGCACTACTTGCAATTTCGGCAGAGCCGATCTGCAGGCCATGGTCAACAACAACGGCCTGCACGGTGAAACCGGACCGTTCCCCAACCCACACCGCAACGGCTGTAAGAACGAGTGAGTCCGCGCCACCGGAAAGACCAACCACCACCGACTCCGTGTCAGGCTCCAAACACGCCTTGACACTGTTACGCAGGGCAACCACGGTTTGTGATGCTGGCTTATTCATGACGACTGAGCATTCGTTTTCGCCATGTTGCTGGATTTTCAATTTCGGCCATGGTCGGCAAATTCTTCGGTGACGCCCACACAACGTTGAAGTCCGCGATTCCCATCTGGGTCACACAATTGCGGACAAAAGCTTCACCTTTTCGGTACTGCATGAGTTTTTCGTCCATCCCGATAAGTCTGGTTAACAGTTTCTTATTTGAATCGCGTCGGAGTTCAAACTTACGTCGAATCTCGGAGACTGTGGGGACAAGATCGGGTCCACCCTGATCCATAACGAAATCAGCGTGGCCTTCCAACAGGGTTAAGAGGGCGACAATTCTTCGATAAATCCACACCTGATCATCACTTTGAACTAGCTCAATCACACTCGAATCGTCGTTGCGAATAAGAGCATTGACAACTTGAATAAGACGCCACGGGTACGCCCGCCCCGGTAGTTTCTCCGCGCCAATCATTTCCTTGATCAAATCAATGAAATAACCCTGCATCCAAGGGACTGCACCAAATTGAAGTCTGTGGGTTTCTTCATGCAAGCACACCCAGAGTTGAAAGTCACGTTCGTCAACGTCAAGTGATCGCGCGACCTGGGTGATATTGGGTGCAACCAGGAGCAAACGACCGGGACTGACCAACGCCTCGTATTGACCCAGCACTTTCCCTGATGCCCAACCCAAAGCGAGTCCCGTCTGGATGGCTCCTGCTCGGTCAGCCAAGGGGTTGCTGTCCTCACCAACCTCTGCAGCGATGCCAGCAATCACACCCAGAGCGTTCATGTTTGATTCAACCCAGCCCGCTCGATCCACCACAACGGTTTCATGGGTCACGGGAGCTTGGAGTTGCGAGACGGCAGTGATTTCGCGCGTTGCGACTTGGGCAAGTTCGCGCAGTGAAGCAACAACCTGGGCCGCGTGTTCAGGGCTGACCTTGGGACCCGTGGGCATGGTGCGCCGCGAGGCCCTTCGGATGAGATCCGGATATGGGTATGGGATCGCGGTCACAAGCATCCGCATTTTGCGAGTTTGGCAGCAATTAGATCCATTGAATCTCGAGCGCTGGTAAGTGATCCAACCTTGTTACCCATCATGACAAAGACAAGAAGCCGTCCGCTTTTATCCAAAACGGTTCCAGCCAGTGAAGAGACTCCGGTCAGTGATCCTGTTTTCGCCCGAACAACGCCCGCACCTGCTTGCGTTCTCTTCGTGTCAAAACGTGTTTCGAGTGTCCCCGTGCGACCCGCAACGGGAAGGCCAGTGGCGATTGCAGCCCATTGAGATTTGTCACCACGTACCATTTCCGTTAGTACCTGCGCCACAGTCGTGCTCGTCATCTTGTTCTTCTCAGAGAGCCCGCTACCATCAAACAAACTCAGATTCTTAGTTGAAATACCATTTTGATCCAAGATCAACATGGTCGCGCGAGCACCACCTGCGAAACTGCCTTCGCCAACAGTTTTCTGACCCACCAGGTGCGCGAGAACTTCGGCTATGTCATTGTCTGATTCCCGCAGCATTTCTTCAACGATTGCGCTGACCGGCTCAGAGAGCACCGACGCCAATTGGACTGAACCCGCAGGAGTTTCACCCCGTTTGACAATCCCAACCGAAATCCCGGCTTGCCTTAATCGCTGAGCAAATAGTTGAGCTGTTTGCTTCGCCGGATTAGAGGCACGCGCCACTGAGCCCGGACTCACTCGAGCTCTGCCCACACTCAGCGCTGATACAGGTGCTGCAACTCCAACCTTGGGGAAATTCGTTTGCCAACTTGGTTCCAGGAGTGGTCCAGAAAACAGAGAGTCATCATAAAAAAGCTTTACATTCTTTTGATTTTTTGATGTCAAGGCACTGATTGTTTTTTGGGCCAAGGATTTGAGTGAGTTCGCGCCCTTTGCTCTCGGCAACAGCGGGTCACCTCCACCAACCAAGTACAGGTCAGTGCCATTGAGTTTCGTTTGCGTAGCCAGACGCGTATTGGGGCCGAGTGAACTTAATGCTGCCGCAGCCGTCAGTACCTTGTTCACCGAGGCGGGAATTCGCGCTTTCTCCACTTGATCGCTAAAAATTACTTTCTCACTCACCGGGTCGACAACGACCATGGAAAATTTCCCCAGTGACGGGCTTTGGGTCAGCTTGCCAATTGAACGATCCAACCCCGTTGTGCTTGGAGCGGGAGCACTACTACTCAGTGGTTGATAAACGCTGGGGACGGGGCCACTCGGTGGCGCCGCCACAATCCCCGTGGGCGCTGAGATAAGTCCCAGAAACAAGCCACATGACCCTGCAACAACACCAAGGCGCCGCAAAGGATCTGTCAAATAAATGCGCATCGCTCCTACTGTAAGTCACCACAGCGCCCATAAATAACACTGCCCGGCTAATATTGGGCCTATGGATCCCCTCGTATTTGACGTCACCATTGAAATCCCCGGCGGAAGCCGCAATAAGTACGAAGTTGACCATACAAGTGGCCGAATTCGCCTAGATCGCATGCTCTTCACATCAACCCGCTACCCACACGACTACGGGTTTATCGACAACACCCTCGGTCTTGATGGTGATCCCCTTGACGCTCTCGTGATCGTGCAAGAGCCGACCTTCCCTGGCGTAGTTATTTCTTGCCGCGCCGTTGGAATGTTCCGGATGACCGATGAAGCGGGCGGCGATGACAAGGTCCTGTGCGTTCCCGCCGGAGACCCCCGCATGGAGCACCTTCGCGATATTCATCATGTCGCTGAATTCGACCGACTAGAAATCCAACATTTCTTTGAGGTGTACAAAGATCTTGAACCCGGTAAATCAGTTGAAGGTGCAACCTGGACCGGCCGCAAAGAAGCCGAAGATGAAATTCACCTTTCATGGGAGCGCGCTAAATCCCACTAGGGGCTCTTTGTAGTGCCTGCTGCTGACTTACTCGGCCGCGCTCTCACTGGGTGCGACCGTCTCATTCAAGGTAACCTGCAGTGGTGGAAAAGTCTGAACTCGAATCGGTTCGGGCAGTGGAGTTAGGCCATATGTTTCAAATGAACCTTGACCTGAGAGTCGCTCAAAAAATTGAACCGTTGACAGAGGAAGCGGCTCCCCTGGGGTGTTGCAGACGGTAGCGTGTGCCGTACCCAGGATTGGCCAACCAAGGAGGGGTTGTCCTTCTGCCAAAACAATTTTCGATGCAGCGAGGTCGAAGTTTCCTTCAACGGGGACGCCGCCAGTTGCTGGCGTTGCAATTAAGGAAGTGGGTTCGACCGTCACTGTCATCGCGCCTGCACCAACCTTTTGCAATTGAGTGTCGTCAGGGCCAATAATTTCGTCTTGGACCTGTGTTGCGGCCATAGGAATTTGATTGTTAATTGCTACAACAATAGGAAGCACCGCGATAGCGCCTTCTATTGCAAACATTTCATTGATCAAGTCGAGTTGTGTCGGAAATTTTTGGCCGAGTTCGAGCGTTCGGGACACACCCGATGACCACGACTCCGGTGCTGTGTTTGAGAGGTAGGTTGTCATCGCTCCTACAGAACCAGATCCCCCTTCCACACTCATTAGCTTCATTTCCGGTAACCCAGCGAGGTCATAGCCAGGGTTGAGTGCAGCTATTGCCGGATCATCCCAAGTGGTGATGGTCCCGGACAACATTGCACCAAGCACACTGGCATTCAGGACCAAACCTTCAAGTCCAATAACGTTGTAGGCAAGTGTGACCCCATAAGAAAAAATGGGCACGGTGATTATTTCCCCCGTGCACTGGACACCAAAAGCTGCCAGTTCCTCCGCTGTGGGAGCAGAACTAGTAATCATGACGCCAGCAGGGGTATCAGCGCCTACTTCAGTCATCGATTGTTCGGGGCAGACTCCGTTGAGGGTGGCATTCACCGAATCCACGCTGCCCATGAATTCCTCGGGCACAAGAACGTCTTGGTTACCCGTTTGACAGGTAATTTGGTTTTCAAGTTGTGCGGCTAAAACGTCCGGGGGCATTGGCGGCGTGCAGGCACCGAGTGAGACGGATGCGGTGGCCACTAAAACGACTGTGAGGGCAATGCCCCAGCCTCGATTACGATTCTGGTTCATTGCCCTCACCCTGTCGTTGTATTTAACGTGCTGTTGTATTTGTGTGGTTGCGATTAGCTTTTCAGATTACTTAATTTCGAGAGCCAAGGTCTTTGCCTTAGCAAGAACCTTACCCGCTACTGGAACGTAGCCCAGTGAGGATGCACGCTGTGGTCCACACTTCTGAAGCACGTAGTCGGCAAATTGACGCACACCCAAACCATTGGGGCCCTTGCCATCTGTGCGAACCAACATGTAGGTGAAGATCGCAACCGGGTAAGCCCCCTTGACCTGCACCTTGTAGTTAAGGCTCACGAGACCATCTGGCTGGATATTGGTCTGGTTCGCTAGGTTCTTCGCGGCACTTGCTGACGAAGGAGCGATGAACTCGCCCAACGCATTTGCAACACGAGCGGAAGGGTAGCCCTTGGCGTCGCCTAGGTCTACGTAACCGATTGCGCCGTCAGTAGCTATGACGTTTGCCATAACACCGGCGTTGCCCTTGCCCGCGATGCTGTTAGCCAGCGGCTTGCCGCCTGGGAAGGAGGTTGAGAAATCGTCCTGCACCTTTGACCAGATTGTTGGAGCCCACGCGTTGAGGTACTGCAGCGTGTTGTTCGAGGTTCCTGAATTGTCGGAGCGGTAAGCAACCGTGATTGGTGTTGCTGGGATCGACTTCGCAATTCGGGTGTTGGTCTTCAGGATTTCTTTGTCATTCCACACGGTGATGGCTCCACCGAGAATTTTCGCAAGAGTGGTCTGGCTCAACTGAATTGACGAACCTAATGTCCGCCCGGTCGCCACGTTTTTCAAGTTGATCGGAAAAGCGACTGCTCCACCAAGATTAGGAAGATATTCCCAGCCAAAAGTTGGCGCACCGCTCGTGTAGGCGCTGTCGGTCTGTCCATAAGCAAATGTGCCCTTGGTGAAGTTGGATTTGCCGGTACCGGATCCTGTGCTGGTGTACTGGATCGTGAAGTCACTCTGCGACGCATTGAAGTCAGATGCGCATGCTTGCAGGAATACGAAGGGGAAAGATGCTCCGCCACCGCTAATTGTTTGTGCAGCGTTTGCTGGAACTGCGATTGCCAAGCTGGAAGCGGCAATAGCCGTGGCCCCAGCGATACTTGTTGCAAGTGCAAAAATTCTGCGCACTGTGTCTCCTTATGATCGATTTGCTTACCTGATGATTGAAAACTTAAGGTCTCAAAGTGACCTGAAGTCATCACTTACTTTTCTAGATTCCTACATTTAGGTGAACAGTTCGTGTACACAGCCACCAACAGCCCCAACTGTTAACCAAATCGTCCGTTTACGTAATCCAATGTTCGCTGATCTCTCGGGTTACCAAAAATTTCGGTAGTCAATCCCTGCTCCACAACGTAGCCTGGCTCGTTCTCTTGAGCCAAAAAGAACGCCGTGTAGTCGGAGACTCGAACTGCCTGTTGCATGTTGTGAGTGACGATGATGATCGTGATGTCTTTAGACAACTCGCGAATCGTCTCTTCAATTTTAAGAGTCGAAGCTGGGTCAAGCGCCGAGCATGGCTCGTCCATGAGTAGAACGTGTGGGTTAACCGCGAGTGCTCGGGCAATTACCAAGCGTTGCTGCTGTCCACCTGAAAGGTCTCCGGCAGGAGCGTTCAAGCGGTCCTTTACCTCTTTCCACAGACCTGCGGCGGTCAATGTTTGCTCAACCAAAGCGTCATGATCCGGACGTTTCATACCCGATAATTTGAGGCCCGAAAGAACATTTCCTCGGATTGTCATCGATGGAAAGGGATTTGGTTTTTGAAAGACCATCCCGATTGATAGGCGGATGTGGACCGGGTCAACATCTTGACGGTAGATATCCTGGCCTTCATAAAGAATTTCGCCCGCTAGAGCTGCACCTGGGATTAATTCATGAAGTCGGTTTAAAGTCCGAATGAAAGTTGACTTACCGCACCCTGAAGGGCCGATGAGGGCCGTGACGGTCTTTTTTGGGAAATCCATATTGACGTTTTCCAAGATTTTACGTTTGCCGAACCAAACGCTGACGCCCTTTGCCGACATCTCGATTGTCTGCGGCTCCCTCTCAACCGCAACAACATCCACGTCCATTTCTTCCATAGCAATGACGTCCTCTTCCATCTCAGTTCCTCTCGACATTTACTTTTACCTTCTCGGCTTTCGAGCCGAAATGAATCGTGTGATTGTGAACAAAACTCCAACGATGATCAACAGGGCGAGCGCCGCTCCCCACGCCCGAGTGACCGCATCGGGATAAGGCTGGGCGACATTGTCGAAAATGAAAGTCGGCAACGCTGAAATTGGATCAGTAAATGGGTTGAGAACCGTTTGGTCATTTTTAAGTGCCGTCAGGAGCAATGGTGCAGTTTCTCCGACTACGCGAGCGATGCCGAGCAGGATCGCCGTGATGATTCCGGTTCTCGCCGCTGGCACAACTACGTTGAGGACAACCCGAGCGCGCGTTGAACCCAAGGCTAAAGCGCCAGTTCGTAATTCTTCTGGGACGAGCCTGAGAACTTCTTCCGCTGTTCGGGCAATTGTTGGGAGCATGAGGATTGCGTAGGCAATTGCCGCAGCCATCGCACTCGTATTGAGAACCCCTGTAAGAATGAAAACTGTTAAGACGAAGAGTCCGGCGACCACCGAAGGAACACCGCTCATCGCTTGAACGAAGAAGCGAACATAAGGAACCGCTCGCCCACGTACTTCGGTGACGTAAACGGCTGTTGCGATACCAAATGGGACGGAGATGATTGTTGCAATTCCAACAATGAGAAAAGTTCCTAAAATCGCGTGCCCGATTCCACCGTATTCCAATGGAGTGCTCGGGCTAATATAAGTGCTATTTTGAATAATAAACGAAGGCCTAAATGCAGCGATCCCGCGGACGATGATCGTGAGCAGCATTGAGCCCAGAATTATTGCGCTCAGGGCAGTCGCTCCAATGGCAAAAACGATGATCGCCGAGTCAGCAATGCCATGTTTTCCCTTTGCGAAGTAGCCGGCTAAACCGGCTCCAATGAGTTGCATGGGTAAATAGAAGGCAATCAACAGCAGAGCCACTGCTAGATCAGTTGTTAAATACAGCGCACCCAGGATTGCAAGGGGAACAACAGACCCCAAAAATGCAGCCCACCAAAATGACGCTGGTCGCTTACTCCATGGGCGAGTTGGCTCGAGATCTTTCTCGAGGACGGGTGGAGACTCGGACATCAGCATTGTCATGACTTCAACCGATCTGTGCGAGCGACAATAAGGTTTGCAATCGCGTTGACCACCAGGGTCATGAGGAAGAGGAAGAACCCTGATGCAAGCAGCACATTTACCTCGTATTCGCCATTGGTCTCACCAAATTTAGACACAATGAGTGTTGCGACCGAGCCACCGCCGGATTCAATAATTTGATAAAAGTTGATATCAAAAACGAGCTTGAGGACGAAAAATACCGCGATGGTTTCACCTAATGCTCGGCCCAATCCCAGCATTACGCCACCCACTATCCCGCCGCGACCAAATGGCAAGGCCACATAACGCAACATGGTAAACATTGAGCACCCCAGCGACTCGGCAGCGTTAACCAATTCAGGTGGAGTTCGCTTCAAAACCTCAGCCGTTATTGAGGTGACGATGGGCACCATCATGATTGCTAGGACAACACCGCCAATGAAAGGTGTGCCCGTGAAGTTTCCGGACTCGTTTTGGAAAAGTGGAATCCAGCCTAAATACTGGTTGAGGAGTTGCTGCCACTCCTGAGCAGGTGGAACTAAAACGTAAAAGGCCCACAGGCCAATGATTACCGATGGAATAGCAGCCATCAGGTCTACGAGGTTGGTCAGGATTTTTGACACTCTCGGAGGCGCCATGAAAACCATAAAGACGGCGAGAAACAAACTGACGGGAACTGAGATCACGAGAGCAATGACGGCAAGCAGTAGCGATCCGTACAGCATTCCTGCTATCCCGAATTCTGGTGGGACGCCCAGCGGGTCCCACATTGTTTCGGTGAGGAAACTCAGTCCTTGCTCTTGCAGAACCGGGACCGCTTTTGCCCCTAGAAAAACCGTGATTCCCGCGAGAATTATGAGCGAAGTAAAAGCCGCCCCCGTGATTGTTCGGTTGAAAATTCGATCACCCACGTTGGCTTTCTTGCCTTTGCCTAAATCTCGCATGGGGGTTTCGATGCTCACGAGGTGCACTTTTCCACCTCAAAGTGGCCAAGTCGACCCGTATAAGTGAACCTTAGAAATTCATTAGGTGAACTAAAGGTGAACTAATGATCCGAACCGGCAATTTGTTCAAGTGCATGGATCACAATTTCCCCAAGAACCACAACACCATCACGTGCACCACCCGGTGATCCGGGCAGATTGACCACGAGGGAGTTAGCTAACTGCCCTGCGATTCCACGAGATAGTGCGGCCGTTGCCACCCCATTTCCGCGTCCATGGGCGCGGATAGCTTCGGCAATTCCCGGTATTTCACGGTCAATCACGGACCTGGTGTACTCCGGAGTTTGATCTGCTGGCGAGATACCCGTCCCACCGGTTGTCACAACGAGTGCGTGACCAGATTCAACGGCCCGCACAATCTCGGTGGATACCTCGGGACCATCAGCGATGATCACCGTTGGTGAGCACACCAGACCGAGTTCCGTTAAAGCAGCTACCAAGATTTCGCCGGATGTATCAGCGCGAATGCCCTGGGCACCGCGGGTCGAAACGGTTATCACCTGCGCTGTGAATTTACTCATGCTCACCGTTTACTCATGCTCACTGCGAATCCAGTGGCCTGAGCGCCCACCCTTT
>Ga0247832_1004918_pt1 | contig 16132 bp, 4 predicted proteins | sample LaCruzMarch2015__10_FD_192407 | JGI IMG/M metagenome (GOLD analysis project Ga0247832, IMG submission 192407) | Freshwater microbial communities from meromictic Lake La Cruz, Castile-La Mancha, Spain - LaCruzMarch2015_4m | ecosystem: Environmental > Aquatic > Freshwater > Lake | place: Spain... | reverse complement strand
CACTGTGCTGGTTCTCACTGCCCGCAGGCTTGGCACTTGTCTTGTATATCTTCTTTTTCCGCGGCATGGACGTGGCCGGCGGCCCGACTCTCTCGCCAATGGCTATTGCCTCGGACTTTTTCCACCACGGATTGGGAATCCCTGGTGGCCCGGATCATCCTTGGGTCGGTGTTATTGCCGGAGCGGCCCTTACTCTGGCCGGTTTAGTCTGGGGATCACACCCGCAGGCTGGCCAGAGGATCTTTTTTCTCATGCTCTTGGTGTTCTTTCCTGCGCTGGGCTATTGGTTGGCGGGGCGGGAGTATGTTTACTTTCGCTATTTTCTGGTCTGCCTGCCTCCTTTGTTTTTGCTCTTCGGTTGTCTGGCAGAACGCCTCTGGGTTTCCGGGCAGGTGGGGAAAGCCCTCGTATGTATCTCAATCGCTCTCAGCGTCGGCGCCCAGATCCGGCCGATTTTGGAATTGGCGCAGCAAGGACGCGGCGCGTGCCTCGCGGTGTTGCAGACGATAAAGCAAGGCAGCGGAGGATCGACCGATGTTTTCTCGGACCATGACATGATGGTCGGAATGGTCTTTGAGCATTACCGTGCGAGAGAACCCGGCGGAGAGACGATCGTCTACCGGGCGCAGTGGTCGATGCCCAAAAGCCATTGCCAATGGTTGCTGGCGCAACCCGGCCTCCTGCCGATAACCCCGACCAGAGAAATCGACGGGCATTTTTACCAACACGTGCAAACATTCTTCCGGAGCCGAGTCTCCGGAGCCGATTGGATTCTTTACCGCCGGGCGTCCATGTGACGAAAACGTCACTACTCGGGCACTCCGTTTTTCTATATAAATTGACCAGTGAAATACGCATCACTCTCACTGGCTTACATCACCCTGTTGCTTGCTGCTACCCTTCCCTCGCGAGGTGACGAGCTTGCAGGTTTGCAGTCCAAAGCGTCAGCGGGTGATGCCTCTGCCCAACTGGAACTAAGCCGGGCTTACTACTACGGGCGCGGGCTGGACAAAGACCCCGAGCAAGCTTTGCAGTGGGCCAAGAAATCCGCTGAAAACGGTCATGTTGAGGCGATGGAAGGCTTGGCTTTTCTCTTGGCCAAAGGCGAGGGCATCGAGCGAAATGAAGAGACCGCTGTGAAGTGGTATCGACAAGCCGCCGAAAAAGGCAGCAGCAAGGCGATGTTCAGCCTGGGTATCCTTCTGCGCCAAAGTGAAGAACTGCAACCATCGCCCGACGAAAGCCTCCGATGGCTCGAAAAGGCCGCAGAGAAGGGAGACCCCAAAGCCCAAACCTTTCTGGGCAAACTCTATCTTCTGGGTGACCAATACGTGATGCCTGACCCTGCGAAGTCTAAACCTCACCTGCAGGCTACAGCGGATAAAGGTGATGCCGACGCGCAAAATGCCCTCGGCGTGCTTTACCGGGACCACCCTTCCGATCCTGCCGATGATAAGGAAGCGGAGAAATGGTTCCGTGCCGCAGCCCGGCAAAACAACGCCAAAGCACAGTCCAACTTGGGAAACCTCATCGGGGGAACTCTGGCTGGGGAGGACATGAATGCGGAAGGTCTGGCTTGGTTGCTCGTGGCGGAGGAAAACGGGGAACATACGGCCGAGAAAATGATTTCTCTCATGGAGGAAAATATTCCTCCACGCAAGATGCAGCAGGCGAAACAGATAGCTAACAAGTTAAAACAGGAATTGAAGGCAGTTGGCGACAAGAAGTAGTGGGGCATTCTCGGCTGATATGCTCCCAGGCGCTGCAGCGGTTTAGGAGAAGGTTGGCACGGGCCATCTCGACCGTGATCGTTGGGCTTCATCGGCAGGACCTCTGGTACGCAGAGCCTACAACTCGGAGAAATGCCGATGCTACTTGATCAGAATGTCGATGGATCGATCGATCGAAAGAGGCCGCTTAAAGACTGGTACCGACAATGCCAAGGCACGCAACTTGCACCCTACTCGTAGGATCTTTGGGAGATTTGGCCCATGGCCTCTTTCTCCCTCAGCGCATCTAGGGCAGCCTCCAAATGCAGTTTATTCCAATCCTCTTCACCGAAAAAGAGCATATATCTCTCGTCGGCCCAATCACGGGCCTCGCTCCAAACTTCCTCGCCCGTGTAACCGGGCACCTCTCGCCGGATAGCCTCTTTGAAGTCCCGAGCGATTTCATCCAATATGCGCACCTGAGGTTCGGTGCGCGGCTCGTCATCATAAAAAACGGCCGGTGCTTGCTCGCCGGGGGGGACAGTCACCGCTATTTCGAGATTTCCCGGGGAAGATCCCGACGAGATTAATGTTGGATGGGACACCTCAGCCGTGTTCTCCGACAATCCGGTTGGCGTGGGTTGATCGCGCGCTCCCCCCAAAGTAAAAGACTCGACGATATTTTTCCCAGGAACATGGTCGTCATCCGGTGGTAACGCAACTGCCTCTGTCATGCCTTGGTCATGCACCGTGGAGGCAGGCATCGTGTTGTTGTTCGGCATTGTCGTGGCAGGCTTTCTCGCATCAGTTGAGTTGAGCGAGTCCACCTTACCGTTAGCCGTTTGGGCAGAAAGATGGCCTGCTATCTTTTGGGTGGCGGCAGAATGATCCGTGTTTTTTTCCGTAATAAAAAATGATGCAGCGAACATGATCGCTCCTCCCACTGCTAGACCGATACCAAGCCATATTATTTTCACCATGTGCAGCTTCATCTGAACTTTTTTATAGCGAATGGTTTGCTGAAAATAAAGCCGGCACCATTTCTGGTGCCGGCTTGGTGATTAGGATTTGTATTGGAAATAAAGATTCCGCTTAGAATCCATAGATTTCAGCACCGTCATCCAAACGGTCAACATTCATAGACGCCGAGGGTATACCATTCGCCGTGACTCCCAATGCGGTAGCAATGTTGGCTCTGAGTCGTGTGCGGAAGGTAGACTCAGCCGCAGTCAAAGTACCATAGCGGTAGAACTGTTGGTAGTTCCAAGCGGAGTATTGGCCGGTGGTAATTTTCTCATAGTCTGCTTGGGAGAAGCCAGAACTGAGGTAACTATTAGACGTGACGATCGGAGTGATTATCACGCCGTTATAAGCCAAGGCACGGGCTCCTCCGCTTGAAGCGGTGCGGACATCGGACGTGCTCAACCAAGAGACCAAGGCCAACGGTCCGGTGTAAATCGGATTCGTGGAAACCCCATCGTAAACCACCGTGTTGGTCGATTTACGCTGCAGGTGATCACGAATACCCGAGCTGCTCGCGTAACCACCGTTGCCGACCAAGGCAGACTGACCCCAGAGGACGGAAGCATTGGCCGCTCCACCGGAAGTGGCCAGAACGCCGGCACCCGTACCACCAGACGGAACCAGTGTAATGGAACCGAGCACGTCATTCGTGTTGGTAACACCACCTGCCGTGGCAATGAACTGCTTGACCGGTCTGGCAACGCCAACCTTGAACTCAGAGAGATAAGAGGCACGAGTTCCCGAACCGTCGTTGCGACCCATGGCAAAGACTTTTCCCACCGAGGCAGGAACTCCCGTGAACTGGCTGAGCGGCAACTCGCCGGCTTTCCAGAGAGCCAAGGCTTGCTGGACGGTGACGTTTTGCAAGTTAGTGTCCGAGCCGTCATTAGCCACCATGGCAAAGGTGACAACACCCACATTGTCTGCGGTAGCAGTGAAGCGAGCGCCATTGAGGTCGGTTCTCACTGGCGTATTCTTTTGCAAAACATCGCTGAAGGCGAATCGCGGGCGGCTGTTGGTTTCAGTCGGAGTGGTGATGCTTCCCTTGGCCGCCGAGCCGTCCCAGACGAGGCTGTTGGAAAGCGCAGCGACTGTAAAAAATGGCGGGTTGTTTTTGCCCGCGATCGCATTAATGCCTTCGGCCGAACCGTTCCAAGAGGTGCGGACGACGGTAGTTCCAGAGATGCCAGGCATGGTACCAAGGAAAATGGCTTTGTTGGCACCGTACATCACGCTGAGTGTGTCGCCGTTGCCGTCGTGCACGATCTTCAAGCCGTTCGTGTCAAAGGACGCGGTGATGGCCCGCATGGCGGCGTTACGGAAGGCGGTGGCTCCGGTCACGTCGATGATGTTCGTCGTCTGCGCAAGGGCGGACGATGTGGCACCGACCGCGAGAGCGGCGGTGAGGATAGTTTTCAGTTTCATAGTTTTTGTGTTGGAGGCTGTGGAGTTGGTTTTGGTTATGGGATTAGGACTGCATTTGACGGCGCCGAATGAAGTACGCTCCTAAGCCAGCGGCGGCTAGGGCGAACAGAGCGTAGGTGGAAGGTTCTGGAACCGCGGCAAAGTTAACATTGCCGTTGTCGCTCAACGTGACGGTGCCGAGGTAATAGCCTTCACGAGCCACCACCCCGCCGATATTGTTGATGTTTTGCCATCCGGAGGCATTGAGCACAGGCGTTTGGCGGAAGATGTCCAACGCCGCCACCACACCAGTGATGGCACCGTAATTGTAGGTGGTCGGTGAAACCTGCGCCATCAAGCCGCCTTCATACAAGGTGTATCCATTGTCATCGATTTGATTGTTGTCCACGATGGTGGCAACAAAATCGTTCTCGAAGTTAACAGGTGTGTCATTAGTCAGCACACCAATGAAAGGACCTCCGGAGCCACCGATCTGACTGGAAAGACTGGCTTGGGCAGAGGCTCCACCGGGTAATATTGTGAGCGGATCGGAGTTTGCCTGGCCATAGTCACCTGCCCCCAAACGAGCCTTGGAGACATACACGGTGCGGGCATAATCACCCTCGACGGTCCCCGTTCCTTGGTTGTCGGGTCCGTGTTGACCAACTGCACCGACATAGATATTGGGAGTCAGGCTAGCCCAGTCCGAGCCGTAGCCACCAGTTTCCGTGCTGGAGGAGAGGAAAGTGTTGATGTTGCCAAGACTGATCACGGTGCCAAACGTCGGATCCGTAGGCGTAGCCGCGCGACGAAAAACATCCCAGGTGCTGCCGAGGCTGTAACCAATGACGCGGTCATTGTTGACGGAGCCGCTAGGATTGCGGAAATACATTAACATGTCACCAGACTGGTACCCGTTGGTGTCGGGAGCGGCACTAGCGCCTGTCGCCGTGACCGCAAGGGTGCCGGCAGCAAGAGCGAGGGTGTGCAACTTGTGGGTGATGGATTTCATGGATTTACTTTTTTTTTGTCTTTGAAATGATTGTTTGATGGTGACCCGTGGCCAAAAACTGCGCCTTGAATCGGCGTAAAGATAGGCAGCCAGCGGATATTCGTCCAAGGATTTGTTGTGAATTTTCTGTCACATTCCAGAGGGTGCATGTCCGCTCGAGTAAACGGCTGCGAATCCTGTATTCATCAGCTTTCGCGGGTTTTCAAGCGGACCAAAAAGCAGACCGCTTGATTGGCCGGATGGCCATAAAATGTTGGCCTGCGATGAAAGCCTGCCCAGCCATCAATGTAAGAAGATGGCAGGAGATAAGTTTCCCGCTGGGACCCAGCGGGAAATAATTCCTCCGGAAAATCATAGTTTGTTTATCTTCCCCCATCGGTGGCCAGATTTCTGCGGCTTGGTCTCAGGGTCAAAGAACCGCATCGCCCACTTCACCCGTAACGCGGGCCTCCCGCTCATCCTCGCGCTCTTCGCCCCCGCCGTAGCCCAACACCTCGACCGAAACGGTGGAAGGCGACTCTTGGGCGGACGTTGTATCGGGACGGCCTTGCTGGGCCACATCGGAGGCCGCCGCCGTGGTGGCCGCAGTGCTTGAGGAGGCGGCACTCAGGCCCGCCACATTGGGAGCGGCCGCCACCGCGGAGACAGGCACACCGACCGAAGCACCGCCTGACGCGATGTTGTCGGCATTAAGCACCTGCGCGGCCGCAATGGTAATATTGCCAGTGGCACGAATACCGGCATCACCCGCATCGACTGTGCCGCGCGGGGCCAGCAAGGTGACTGCGCCTGGCTCGACACCGGCTACGGAAGCCAACACGCCGATACCACCGCCCGTGGCTAAGCCTCCGAGGTCGGTCTCTATCTCCGCACTGGTCGGGTCGATGAGCACACGCGTCGGCGGAGCGGTGACAACAGTCTTGGCCGCGGTGCCTGCCGCGATGTCGCCACGCGACGACCAGATGGTCAGATCTCCTCCGCGCAGGGTGAAGATACGCGCGCGACCGATGTCGATGTTGCCGCCAGTGAGCAGGGAAATCTCGCCGCCGTACTCAGTGACAATGCCGGGCGGGGTGAGCGGGTTGCCAAAAATATCCGAGGCCATGGTGATACCCCCACCCGGTGCCGCCGCAATGATAGATCCACCAGACGTCGTGCGCAGATCGCGGGCCCGGGTGAAGATGCTTCCCGCTGCAGAGTCTCGGCCGAAGACGGCCTCGACCGCAGCGTAGCCCGCGTCATAGTTACCGTTCTGCGCGGCCTCCTTGCCGACTTGTTTCAAACGATTAAACAAGCCGCGCACCGTTGCGACAGCTTGATGTTCCGCTGAGTCGCCCAAAAATCCGGTCGCCGACAAATTTCCGAGGGCGAGCGAACTACCGGTCAGTCCCAAAGCTGGACCGGATGTAACTCCTCCGACCCCAGCCATGACAACGTAATGCGCACCCTCGAAAGGAAGGAACGGATTGCGCAGGCGTCCGATGCTAGTCAGGCCGACACCCGTGCCATCAGGCCGGTTTGGACCAGTGCCAAGATCGAGATCGCGGCCGGCCAAGACCTCCACAATCCCTTGACCTCCGGCCTGCAGATCACCAGCCATGGCTTTGCGGCCACTATCGGTCCCGCTGGCATCGACAATCACATTGCCCGCATTGAGGTCCGCGGCGAAGGCGCGCAAAGCACTGTTTTCGTTAAAAGGGATGATATCTCGGCCAGCCGAGACCAAGGAAATATCCGATGCGGATAAATGCTGGAAGTAGAGAGACAGGTCGGTCGCATCACGACCTGCCAATACGCTCACCCGCTTGCCGGAAAAGAGTTCCAAGCCGAGGACATCGCCGCTTTGGGCATACATTCGCAAGGGGTCCGGCGCCGCAACGCGCAGGAGGTCTGGTGAATGCAACGCGGATTTTACGGCCGCAGTGCCATCATTGCCCTTGTACCCCCCTCGTTCGTCAAAGGCGGCCCGGAAAGCACTAAAAAATGAGCTATCTGTAAGCACCGGTCGCAGGACGCTTGGCATAGAAATGAGAGGAGCATCCGACAAGTTTAACCTTGCCGACGTCCAAGCGGTCACAGGCAAATTCGCTTTGTTTTGGGTTCGGCCGGTCGGGGTCAGACCGAACAAAGAACCGGACGCCAACAGCGAAATGTCTCCGACAGGGGATGGTGCCGTATGGAGGGTGCCCGCGAGGTGGATGTCGCCCGAAAAGGATATTGAGCGGAAAACCGGCGCCCCCACCTCAAGGGGAACATTCTCGAAATCTCCGGCGTAGGAGAGCAGCCTCAACCAAGGTCGATACCACCCCGCAAAGCTTTCATTGAACAGACCCGAGTTGGCCACCGTAGCTGACAAAACAGGAACGGTAGAAAGGTCCCCTAGCCTGGTAACACCCCACCGGTGGGTGATACTCCCACCGACGGAGGAGACAGATAGTGAAGAAGACTCGCCGTAGGTCGAAAAGGCGGTGCGATACCAAGGTTGGTTGTTGATGCCGGATGGCAGGAGGAATGGATTAGCTGTGGGGCCGGCCAAAACGTCGCCCATCGCTCGGACATCAACACTGGCGCGGCCAAGGTAGAAGGTCAGGGGTTGCCAAGTGAGCGGGTCGAGAAAATGCCCTGAACCTTCGAGGATTGCTGCATTGGCCGACTGCCCGACGTTGGTCGTAATCTCTTCTCCGGCAAAAATCCGTGCTGCCCCTCTCTCCAAATAAATGCTGCCACCGTCCACATTGCGACCCGCAAGCATGGTCAAATCGCCTCCGCCAGTCTCCCGCAAGCCTTGCGCGGAGGGCCGAAGATTAAGACCTGTATCAGGATCGATGCCCGCCATACGGGCGGTGGTGGGAATAGCCGCATCAATGTTCTGCATCGAGCCAGCAGCCTCCAGTGTGATATTACCCCCACCAAGGGCACCGAAAGATTGGAAGAAGTTGCTGTAGTCAATCCACCATGTGGTTGATGCCGACCGGTCGACCTCAAGACGCTGGTCAGTAGTCATGACAGCCGCAAAATAGCCATCGGCATCGGTAAGACCGCGCTTCATCAACCAGGTCGCGGGTGTTTGCCCACTGGCATCAGCTGTCCGATTGCCTTCTGAAAGCTGATATCGCGCAAGGTCTGCACCCGCGCTGACACGTACATCGCCACCAGCCAGCCCATAGTGCACACCATAACTTTGCTGCGGAACGCCGAGCGATTCGCCCAGTTCTTGGCCCGGACGAGAAAGAGCAAAGCCTGTGACCGGAGTGGAAAAATCGCCCCTTTTGAAGACCGTTTTAATCTCATCCTGAGACAGTCCGGCCCCCGCAGTGTAGATGGAAGCAAATGAATTACGGAACTGCACGTCGCGACCAGCAATCACATCGATGGTGCCTGTGCCGGTTCGAATGACTTCGTAGCGGGTACCACGGTCACTTGGGTTTCGATTGATCCTGATGGTATCAGCAGTCTGGCCAGAACTTCCAATGGCGGCAGCATTGTCGGCATCTGAGATATTGTTCGGAACAGGACTTGCAAAGAATTCGCCGACAAGAATCGAGCCTTTGCTGGGATAAATTTGATCCAGCACATCAAGGCTTAGTCTGCCTCGGAAATCGGACGCCCCCGAATCGGCCCCGGAGGCCAGTCGGTAGCTCCAAGATTGTGTGTTGACTGGCAGATTGCCGTTGACCGTCTGCAAGGGCGCCAGCCAGAGGCTTGAGTTTCCGCGGTCGGAAAATTCTGCCTCGGTTCCTTTGCTAACTGGGGCGAATCCGTCACTCAGCGCATTGTTGAAAGCAAGATCGCCTGCGGCCCGCAGAGTCAACACACCCGGGGCTTGCTGTGAGCCATAACGCCAACCAGAGAGATCCCAGTCGGCATCAGAAAGCGCCTCGATGTTTTCCGAACCAGAAACATTGGCCTGCCCGAGGATGAGGTCTCCATCCAAGTTCAGGATTTCCACACCCGGCGCCAGCACAAGTATCTGATCCAATGTGGTGTTCGGTCCGGCCAAAAGACGAGGCCGGAGGTTAGCTTCGCTGTCATTGATGAATTGGGTGTTGTCGGCATGGATGCTATCCCTCAAGGCAATGTTCATGATCCCACCTTCGGGTTGATAAACCCGGAAGCCTTCGACCAAGACCGACGAGCCACCATGGATTTGGGAACCAATGGAGCCGACACGCAAATCCTGACCAGAGCGCGGGGCACGAAGGTGGAGTGTGCCCTCAAACTGACCCAAGAATGCGCTGGAGTTGGGCGATGTATAGTGGCCGGGGCGGAAAGCCTCGACGGAAAGGTCGATCGAGGACCCCGAACCGAGAGTCAGCAGGGCCGACTCGTTGGCCAATCCATCAATCGCTGCCCCCGCCTCCAAGACAATACTCCCACCCTTGCCCGCGTTGCTAAAAGCGCGGCCGGAAACATCGAGCACGGCGGGCGGCTCCAAAGTCAAATTTCCCGATGTGACCAAACGGATGCTGCCCCCAGTTTCACCAGAGGCATCAAGGCTGCCGCGCAGAGTGATGTCTCCCCTGTCGGCTGAAAGCGCAAAGTTCCGAACCTTGGTCTCTCCACCAATCAGGATATCCCCATCACGAACGCGGAAGGCGCGCTCTTCCCGGAAGCCACCAGCGTCAACGAGCGAGGAAAGCTCGTCGAAATTTCCGATCGAGCCGGCATCCAAAACCAAGGTGCCCGAGACGTTGCTCTCTTTAGCCATTCCGGCAATGGCACCACCCAACGAAAAAGCGCCTCCCGGTGATTTGATGGTCAACGTGCCGGCATTGCCGCCTCCCTCATCGGCTGAAACGGTCAAAAAACTACCGTCTTCCAAAACAACCGCACCGGATCTCGAGACCAAGTCAATACTGCCGGCATCCGCATAACGGGTGACGTCAAAAAAATCCTTGGCCTGTCCTCCCACGCTCAGGTGACCGGAAACCAGAATGTCGCCTTCCGTTGCCGTGACACTCAAAACTCCCGCGGGTAAATCGATCGCCGTGTCCACACGAACGGAACCACCCGTCAGTGACAAACGGCCGCCGATTCCGGACAGGACGGATTCCTCGCCCTCCGCCGCCAGCAAATCCAAGTTGCCTTCTGCACTGATGCTGTAGCGAACACCTTGGCGGGACGTTACCAAGGGCGCGGCAATAGTCAGCGAGCCGGCAACATCGAAAGAGCCATCGTTCTCGGTCTGCAAACCACCCCGCGAGTTCAAGGAAACCGCACCATAACCGGAAGCCGAAAATGCCCCCGCCCCGAGGACGATAGAGCCGGCCTCCACGGTGAGACTGCCCAGATTTTCAGCGTAAACCGGCAATCCGCTGACCTTGGCTGGATTGGAAAGCAATACGGTGTTTGCCGAGATGACCGCCGAATCTGCCCCCGAGCCGAATCCGCGCACCCCCCCACCGAGCAGCTCAAGCCGGCCAAGTTCGCTGCTGCCCAACGTTCCGCTGCCATAGAAATCAATCGTCCGATAGCTGGCCAAACGCAAAACCTCGACCGAGCCCAATTGGCTGAGAGTCTCGTCGTCCAAGACCAGATGGCTTTCGACAACATTCCCATCAAGATCACCGTCGTATGGCCCCAGAAGGACACTGATTTGTCCGCTGGACAAGGCCAGGGATCGCGCCACCAGGGTGGAAGTAAAGTCGAGGGAGACAGCCGATGAGGAATCGATGGTGACACCCGCCCCGGAAAGAAACGAGCCGGCACCGATCGACAAAAGAGAGATATCCTCCTCGTTGCCTGTGGCCGAGCGGCTCGCCGTGGCGGTTTTGTCGGCACTGACCCGGAGCAGGGCGCCGGCACCCGAAAAAAGGAGCTGCTCTGCCTCGAAGCCAGCTCCTCCGTCATCTGCCGTCAGGCTCGAGCCGGCCTCCACCATGACTTGACCCTTCGCCGCGAGGATAATTTCCGGCGCGGCAAACTCGTCGCCCGAATTATCCAAGGTAACCGAGGAACTGCGCACCTCGACAGCGACACCCTCGGAGGTTTCCCGGCGCAAGCCGCCGATGAGCAAGCTGCCTGCACCCCAACGAGCCAAGGCATCGGTGCGCAGTGCTGCCGGTCCACCTGAGGCGCCCTCTCCACCGACGAGGCGGATGTCTGCAAAACTACTAATGTCGATATCTCCCCCTTTACCCGTAGGATTCATGCTGCGAGCTAGCACTGAACCGTCGAGCACAAGACCAGTATTTCCGTGAAACGCAGCACGGGCGGAGTCTTTCGGCAACAACTGCACCTTGGCCAGATCGAGACGTTTGGCGGCAGCCTGGAGAAAGTCCGAAGCAGCGTAAATCTGGTATTGAGCGCGAGCGGCCACTTGCGCCGGCGTCAGAACAGAAAAGTATTCCCGCAATGATCCGCTCGGCGAATTATGCAGTCCATTGAAACCATAACCTTGCGCCCGGTAGATGCCGTCCGGCAACAGGTTGAAAGCTTGGAAGGGTAGAGTGCCTGAGTTAAGCGATGAGGTCGCAACGACCGACCCGCTGGAGATGAAGGCATTTCCTTCAGGTTGGACCAGAAACGCACCCGGTAAGAGAGCGTAACGGCGCGGTAAAAGTGTGTAGGAACCAGACGGGAGGCCGGGCATTCCGGCTAGAAACACTTGCTCACCCAGATTTAAACCAGCCGTGGAATAACCTGGATCACCGGCCAGCCGATTAAAATCATTAAGCGGCGCGAAACCAGACTCGAAGCCGGGAAGTACCGCGAAAGACTCCGGAATCTCGGCCCATTGCACGCTCTTGGACGGCTGTGGGGCGATCGCGTAGTCAGCGGGACTGATGTCCGAACGAGCGGACCAAGTTCCTCCTTTGTATGTCACAAGATTTCCCGCCGTGTAGGCAGACGTGGCGCTCCAAGCAGAATCGGCTGTACCCAGTAGATCTGCGCTGCCTCCGACTCCGGAAATCCAGCGGTAAGCAAACAGGTCTCCCCCACCCCGGAGGTCAACCGTTGCGTTGCTGGCCAGAGTGACATCGTCGGCCCCGAGAGAGACTCCGCGAGCCGGAAGTCCGCCGGCAGTCACATCGACACCGCGTGGGTCAATCCAAGCAAAGCCATTGGGGCTGAGTCCGAAAGGAACCAGAATCCCCGAGCCAGTGGACGGATCGACCGCCGACACAGAAGTGATACTACCCTCTTCGAGACTGATCAACCGTGTCGCGGGTGCAGACATGGAGCGGCCGGCCACGATATTGAAGGGTCCATCTGCTTCCACGCTGGTTTCATCAAGATCCACCTCATCCCACCCCAAGGTGATCGATCCGAGAGGAGCGCGCAAAGTACCTCCATGCACAATGGATGACGCCATAATGCGCAGGCTGCCGCCCGCAGAAAGAGGCAGAGCGCGGGGGCTAAAGCCTTGGATCGTGACGGATCCCAAGGCACCTTCCGGATTATCGAACGCAAAAATATCAAAAGCAGAAAGTGTTGTGGGATAAATTTGGCCGGCCGTCAGGAAGAGATCTCCAACAACATTCAAGCTGCCATAACCTCGAATGTCCCATTGGGCTGTAAGTTCAGCCCGGTTGATGCCTTGAAGCGAGAGATGCCCCACATCAATCAAAGAAGCTTGGACGTCGAGCAAGCCGTCACCAGAGGTTGGCGGGACAGATAAAGTCTGCAACGACCCGGCTGTGCTGACTCCGACAAATGATCGATTCGCATCTGAGGGATTGAGAGGTCCTTGGTACATTTGCCCAAGAGACACGTAGGGGGCGGATACCGTGACTGGATGATCGTTCTTAATTATGCCCCCTTGAGCAACACGAACTGCTCGGCTTGCCTGAATGGAGACAGCGCCTTGGAAATCGATATTGCCTCCATAAGAGGGGCTGGCACCTGAATTGTAAAAATAACCAAGATCCAAGCTGTCAAAACCACCATCGGTGAATTGATCTACAGCAAAAAAGCCCAAATCCGGGAAGCCCTTCGACTTTCTTTCCGCCCAGAACGTTGCCGCCGACCCGCTTTGACTCACGACCATGTTGATGTCAGCTCCAGATCGCGCCAATTCAATGTCTGGATCATAGAAACGTCCGTCTTCTGTGAAGCCTGGTCGATCAGCCCCCTCTGGGGTTTGCTCGTTTGGAAAATAGAAACGACCTGAAGAAACAGCAAGGGTTCCACCCAAGGCTGCTGTTCCGCCAGCACCACCCAGCAAAGTCGCATCAGAGTAAAGCATCTGCGAACCAGCCAGAGTGATGCGACCGCCATCGCTGTCTACTCGAACTGGTGAACCCAACAATACCTTAAAAGGGGCTTTTGGGTCGCTTGGCGGAAGCCCGAGGCGCTGCGGACTAAAATCAAACACAGCTGAGGAGCCACGCACATCAAACACTGCGCCTTCAGCGGCTACAATATTACCGGAGATAGCAATCGAACCGCCCGGGAAAAGTTTGCCCGCCCGCAACTCGTTCAGGTCGGGCAAGACAGCCGCAGTGCCCGCCGCAGACAGTCGTGCAGTCGACCCAATCTCAACTGTAGGCCGCGCCGCTGAAACTGTTAGCGACTCCACACTGGATAGAGGGTAAGAACTTTTACCATCAATTTTGATCGTACCTCCGGGCACGCTGATCGAGCCGTTGATCTTCACGACATCGCCCTTCAGGCTGACACTGGCTCCAGCCTCGGTTGTGATTCGCGAACCCGCTAATATTTCTACGAAGCCGAGAGCTTCGATTCTATCCTTGGTTGAACCATCGTCAAAACCAGTGGCCGAGAGATCCAATGAAACCGCCTGACGATCACCAGCAAATTCAGAAACCAATGGAACGAAAACGTCCGTACCCATACGACGAAATACTGGATCAGTGACGCTGGCACGCGATTGCTGAACAAGGGTTTGAGCTGATAGCCGGATGTCACCCGTAACAACAACAGCTGCCAAGTTATTGTTCTCCACATCTCGTCCCCCAAGCCCAATGAGATTGTAGGATGAAAAACCGCCCGATTGGAAGAAACCCGGGGAGAGATTGATACCGGTGGACGGTCTGCTAGTTCCACCCAGATGGATAAAGTTGGACTGCAAGTTGAGCGAGCCACCCTTGGATCCTGAATAAGCCTGCAAAGTGCCCGCCAGTTGCAAAGCTCCTCCGACGGACGTTTCCAAATTCTTATCCCGTCCGGAGAGGATGGAGATTGATCCACCATCGCCAAAACTGAACTGATTGCGTCCGAAGGCGTAAACGCCACCGCTGGCATCAAGAATCGAACCGGAAGGAAGTTGGACTGTGTAGCCCTCGAGATAAACGGATCCACCCTCAGTAAGGACGGGACCGTAAGTTGGATTAGCCGAAAAACTGCGGTCATCTACCAACATGCCAGACACATCGATGCGCGAACTGTTGCCCAAGGTCACCAAACCACTGCCCGGCTGAATAGATGGTGGTGGATCAATAGCAGCGCCTCCGATGACCAATTGTCCGGTGGCAAGAAGTTCACGATAAAGATAAGGCGAGAAGTTATAGGCCGTCAGGTCCACCTTTCCACTTGGAGCCGTGATCACGCCATCTACGCGGACATTTTTTGCGCTAACGGCAAGCTCACCCCCGGGTCCTAAGCGTACCGAAGTTCCAGCACCAACGACAAATTCCCCATCGGCATTTTCCACGCTCAAGTTACCGAATCCACCCTCTTCCTCATCAAAAATGGCCGTTCCAAGTGTGAACGTATCTCGCAGATGGGCAGGCAGCGCCTCCGGCGCTCCATCGACCAACTCAAATTCAGGCAACGCCAGAGTCGAAGCGCGGCCAGCGGCTATGCGGAACTCGGGCGCGAAAGGCGAGTGATTGACAAAAACCGGAGCGCTAACGGAGCCAGCATTTTTTTCGCCCAGAAAAGCCAGGCGCAGCGAACCGAGGGCTGGTGGTGTTTCGCGCTGGTTGGGCCCGACATAACTTCTACCCACCAAATTGCCGGCAAGAGCCAACGATGGGGCGGTGAACGAAGCGGCGCCGGAGGGCGCGCCCTCAAAGTAGGAATTCTGGTCGTATCCCTTGGCCGGATTGAAGATGCCCGAGGAATAGGTCTGCGGGGCGCGCCACTTCGAGGTGACCGTCGCGGTGCCGGTGTAAACACCATCATAATTGATGTCGGCGCGGGCCGAACTGATCGGGGTAGCCCGGCCGCCGAGCGAGAGCATGGAAGTCTGCACGTAACCTGCACCGTGGGTGAGCAGTCCGCCCGAGACGTCCACCGTCGCGCCGCGGCGCATGACGATCGAGTCGCCTGCGGAAAGCGATACCGTGCCCCCGCGCGCGGTGAGTTGGGCGATGTCGCGTTCGATGATGGCAAGATAGCCGGTGAGATCCCCGAGCGGCGTGCCGATCCAGGAACGTCCGTTGTCGACACCCGTCTGGCGCAAATCGACGATCAATGGGACACCGCGGATCCCGGAATTACGCTGCAGGGGCGAATCCGCCAACTCCGAGCTGCGCATTTGCACCATGAGGAGGTGCTGGGCCAGCGGAACGAAGCCATCGACCGATCCGCTGACATCGATGATCGAACTTTCGTCGAGGTAAACTTGTCCGCGATCAAAAAGGAACTTCTGGCCTCCGGAGACAAAATTCTGCCCCAGATCCTGTTGGCCGTCGACGAAAGACCATTGGCCAGCCCGCACCGAGACATCGCCCGAGGGGGCGGCGAGAATCGAACCCCGCCCGAAATAAACAGCCTTGCCGTCGATGTTGACTTTGGAGTTTTGCGACAACCGTGTTCCGGGAAGCTTCTTGCCGTTCGCCTCGGGGAGGATCGAGGTCAGGCTCCCAGGGGCCATTTCGACCAAACCCGTAAACTGAGAGAGAAAGGGAACATCGGTTTTGGCCTCAGCAATGTTGTCAAACTGGGGGTAACCGACCGCCCCGTAGCTGGCCAAGAGATCGATGCGGCCGTTGAGGTTGACCGACGTTGTGCTGGCTAGGACGCCACGCTGTTTGACCTCCTTGCCGGCCATCACAATGCTGCCGGTGGAAGACTG
>Ga0247832_1004917_pt1 | contig 16133 bp, 2 predicted proteins | sample LaCruzMarch2015__10_FD_192407 | JGI IMG/M metagenome (GOLD analysis project Ga0247832, IMG submission 192407) | Freshwater microbial communities from meromictic Lake La Cruz, Castile-La Mancha, Spain - LaCruzMarch2015_4m | ecosystem: Environmental > Aquatic > Freshwater > Lake | place: Spain... | reverse complement strand
GCCCACGATCCCAAGCGCGATCGGCGTGCCTGCTGCTGGCAACTACCGGGCCGGTGACGTCCTCCAGTTCGTTGTAACGTTCAGCGAACCGATGACCGTCACTCCGGAGGCCGGCACGGGTAACGTCCCGCGAATTCCGCTCGTAATCGGTTCGAAGACGGAATACGCAAGCTTCGTCGCCGACTCGGCCACCAATGTCCTGCAGTTTGAGTATACGGTCCTCACTACCGATCTCGACACGAACGGCATCGTTGTCTCGTCTGCGATCCAACTCAACGGTGCGCGGCTTACCGACATTGCGGGCAATAATTCTGGCCTGACGTTTGCTGTTCCCTCCACGGCCGGCATCCTGGTCGACGGCGTCGCCCCGACCGTGACTCGATTCTCCTCGACCAAGCCCAACGGACTCTTTACGGTTGCCGAGATCATCCCGCTGACAGTGACCATGTCGGAGACAGTCGCCGCCGGCTCGATGATCGAAGTCACTCTCAATACCGGCGCCATCGTTGCACTCACAACGACCGCCGCGAGCAAGACGCTTACCGGCAACTATGTCGTCGGGGCTGGCGAAAACACCGTTGATCTAGACGTCGCTTCGTACAGCGATCAGGGAGTTTTCGACCTGAGCGGCAATGCACTGTCCGGCACCACTTTGCCAACCGGCGGCAACAGTCTCGCCGGCAGCAAGCAGATTGCGATCGATACGACAGCGCCGACGGTAACCGGCTTCTCTTCGACCACGCCCGCGGGCACCTACGGCGTCGCAGCGACTATCGCTATCAACGCGACCCTGTCTGAGCCGGTGAAGGTCGGCGGCACGCTCTCTGCCTTGCTCAACACCGGGGCAACGGTCGTGCTCACCGCAGCCACCCAGGGCGTCACGCTCACCGGCACGCTGATCGTTGGAGCTGGTCAAAACACCTCCACTCTGGCCGTCGTCTCGTTCGTGCCGGGCACGGCGGCTGACCTTGCCGGCAACGCCATCGTCGACACTACTCTGCCTTCCGCGGCGATCTCCGATTCGGTCGTTATCGCCATCGACACCACGGCGCCGACGGTCGTGGGCTTTGGTTCCACAACGGCCGATGGCTCCTACATTGGCGGACGCGAGATCGACATCATCGCGACGCTTTCAGAAACGGTGGTCGCAGGCTCGACCCTCGGAGTGACCCTCGATACCGGCAGGAGCGTGACGCTCATCGCCGCCACTGCTGGCACCACGCTGTCGGGCAAGTACACGGTCGCGGCTGGCGACTACTCGCCCGACTTGACGGTGGCGAGCTTCACGGCAGGCAACGTCACCGATCTGGTCGGCAACCGCCTCGCGAGCACCATTGTCCCGGCGAACAATATCGACGTCTCCAAGGCGATCGTCGTCGATGCCCTCGGTCCGGCGGTCACGGTCACGAGCGACAAGGCCTCGGTCGGCGGCCCCAACACCGCCACGATCACGTTTGCGCTCGACGAGCCCGCAACGCTCGTCGATGCCACGAAGATCGTCACTGTCGGCGGCACGCTCTCCGCGGTCACTGGCTCCGGCACGAACTTCTCGGCAACTTTCACCCCCACGCTCAACTCGACCACGCCGGCAACGATCACAGTCCAGACTGGGGCTTTTGCCGACATGCTCGGCAACCTGAGCCGGTTCGGAGCCCTCTCCCCGCCAATCGTGGTCGATACCGTCGCCCCGACGGTGGAGATCAGGGCAGACAAGGCTGCCCTCAAGGCCGGCGAGAAGGCGTTGATCACCTTCACACTCAGTGAGCCTTCGACCAACTTCACCCGCGACGACCTGACTTTGATCGATGGCGAGGACGCCGACTTCACGAAGGTATCCGACACCGTCTACACGGTGACTTTCACCCCCACGGCCGACAAGCTGGCCTATGTCCAAGTCCAGGTGCTCGCGGGTAAGTTCACCGACGCCGCTGGGAATGGCAACCTGTTTAACCGGTGGTATGTCCTCTCCGACACGCTGCGTCCTACCGTGAAAATCGAAACCAGCAAGACTGCCCTCAAGGCCGCCGGTGAAGAGGCCAAGATCACATTCACAACCAGCGAAGCGACCACTGATTTCACTGAAGAAGATGTTGCGGTGACGGGGGGCGAACTGATTGGGTTCACAGGCTCGGGCCGCAACTACTCGGCGATCTTCAAGCCCACGGCAGACTCCACCGCGCCCGGGGTGATATCCATCGCGTCCAACACGTTCACAGATCCGGCCGGGAACGGCAACGAGGCGGGCTCGCTCAACCCGGCGATCACGATCGACACGATCGTCCCGACGGCGACGATCGATAGCGACACGTCGACCCTCAAGATCGGCGAGACGGCCACGATCACAATCACAACCAGTGAACCGACCACTGATTTCATGATGTCCGACATCGTCGTCACCGGTGGAACGCTCTCTGGGTTCACAGGATCCGGCACGAGCTACTCGGCCCTATTCACACCGGCTGCCGACTCCACGGCCCCCGGGACGTTCCTAATCCCGGCCGGATCCTTCCACGACGCCGCAGGCAATCCCAACGCGGCTTACGGTCCGGTCACACTGTTCTCGATCGATACAGAAGCCCCTGAGGTGGTGATCACGGCCGACAAGACTGCCCTCAAGGCGGGCCAGACGGCGTTGATCACCTTCAGGCTCAGTGAGCCTTCTGACAACTTCACCCAAGCCAGCCTGACTCTGATTGATGGCACTTTGATCGATGGCGACGTCAGTCCCTTCACGAAGGTATCCGACACCGTCTACACGGCGATCTTCACTCCCACGCCCGACAAGTTGGCCTATGTCCAGGTTCAAGTGCTCGCGGGCAGTTTCACCGACGCCGCCGGGAACGGCAACCTGTTTAACCGGTGGTATGTCCTCTCCGACACAGCGCACCCCACGGGCGAGATCACCACCGACAAGGCCGCCCTTAAGGCTGGCGAGACAGCTAGGATTACCTTCAAGCTCAGCGAGCCCTCGACCAACTTTGGGCTTGATGACATCACCGTCACCGGCGGCACGCTCGCCGGATTCACCGGTTCCGGCACGAACTACTCGGCCACCTTCACCCCCACGGCTAACTCGAACGCTCCCGGTATCATCTCGGTCCCGGCGGGCAGGTTCACCGACGCGGCCGGCAATCCAAACAAGCCCTTCAGCCTCGCCCCGCCAATCCGCATCGACACTGTCCGGCCGACGGTGGAGATCACGGCCGACAAGACTGCCCTCAAGGCGGGCGAGACGGCGTTGATTACCTTCAGGCTCAGTGAAACGATCACTGATTTCACAATGTCCGACATCGTCGTCACCGGCGGAACGCTCTCTGGATTCACTGGATCCGGCACGAGCTACTCGGTCGTCTTCACAGCGGCTGCCAACTTCACGGGCCCCGGCACGTTCCTGATCCCGGCCGGCTCCTTCCACGACGCCGCAGGCAATCCGAACCCGGCTTACGGTCCTGTGACGCTGTTCTCGATCGACACAGAAGCCCCGACGGGCGAGATCACCACCGACAAGGCCGCCCTTAAGGCCGGCGAGACGGCTAGGATCACCTTCACGCTCAGCGAGCCGGCGACCAACTTTGAGCTTTCTGACATCACCGTCACCGGCGGCACGCTCGCCGGCCCGCTCACGGGCACGAGCTCGGGCACGATTTACTCGGCCACCTTCACCCCCACGGCTAACTCGAACGCTCCCGGTATCATCTCGGTCCCGGCGGGCAGGTTCACCGACGCGGCCGGCAACGGTAACACGGCCGGCAGCCTCACCCCGCCAATCCGCATCGACACTGTCCGGCCGACCGTGACGATCACGGCGGACAAGACTGCCCTTAAGGCCGGCGATACGACCCTGCTCACCTTCACACTCAGTGAGCCTTCGACCAACTTCACCCGCGCCGACCTGACTTTGATCGATGGCGACGTCACCGACTTCACGGGGTCCGGCACCGTCTACACGGCGACCTTCACTCCTACCGCCAACAAGGTGGCCTACGTTCAGGTCCAGGTGCTCGCGGACAAGTTCACCGACGCCGCCGGCAACGGCAACCTGTTTGGCCGGTGGTTTGTCCTCTCGGATACCGTCCTGCCCACGGTCACTGGCTTCTCCACGTCGGCACAGTCCGGCTCGTATCCAGCCGGCACCTCAATCACCCTGACTGCCAGGACGAGCGAGCCCGTCAAGGCCGGTTCCGCCTTCGCGGTCACGCTCAATACCGGCGCGGTCGTCACGCTCCGGGCGGCCGTCGATGGCTCGACGCTCTCAGGCGACTACGTCGTGGCCGCCGGCCAAAATACGAGCCTGCTGGCGGTGACTTCCTACACAGCCGGTTCGGTAACCGATCTCGCCGGTAACCCGCTGACCGTGGCCGCACCTCCGGGGGCGGGCCTGAGAGCCCGGGCTGCCACTTCGAATATCGGCACCACGATCGTGATCGATACCATCGCCCCAACGCTGGTGGGCTTCTCCTCGTCGCTTGCCAACGGTACCTACGGCACCGGAACAGTGATTCCGCTCACCGCCACACTCTCAGAGGACGTGCGGGCGGGCGGCCAGATTCAGGTAACGCTCGACACGGGCGCACTCGTGACGCTCCGGGCGGCGACGACGGGCAAGATCCTTACCGGCAGCTACACGGTCAGCCCAGGCGAGGTGACAACCGACCTCGACATCATCTCCTACCAGTTCACGGGCAACTCGGTGTTTGACACCGCAGGGAATGTGATGACCACCACGGCACTGCCTGCTTCAGGCGGTCGGCTGGCTACCGTCAAGCAACTTGCCATCGACGCCATGATCCGCGTCACAAGCCCCGGCTTCAGCGTCAACCCCAGCGTTATTGCCAACAAGGGGATCGTGACGGCCGTGCCGATCGTCTTCTCCACGCCCGTGACTGGAGTCTCGCTGGCCGCATTCCGGCTCTACTTCAAGAACCGGAGCGTGTCGCTGCGGGGCGCTTCGATCACCGGCAGCGGTGCGAATTATACGCTCCGCCTCCCAACGGCACTGACAAGAACCAGGGGCTTCTACAGGCTCGAGATCCTGTCGACCAAGGGGATTGCAGCCGCTGCAAACGGCGCGCAGATGACGCAGACAGCCCAGATCTTCTGGGGTAACGGCGTCAGCCTGGCTCCCAAGCCGACGGCCCGAGCGGCAGCTTTTCGGCCCCGTTAAGCTGGTTTTTAGGATCTCCCGGGCACCCTCACATCCTCCCCATCTTGCCTGACGCGAACCTGCGGCAGAACCCTACCGGCGGATGACCGTCATGACCGATCCAACCGGTCGTGACGGTATTCTTCACGGAGGCAGCAACGATGGCGGTACGACCCAGTGCAATCCGGCCGATCCCGGGATTCAGCACGATCGCGACAAAGACCCTGGCAGCGTTGGCCGTGGCGGGCGGAATCGCCTCTGCCCAACCGACCGTTGCCGCGCCTGGCAACTGGAGCAGCGACGCGCCCCGCTCCGTGCTCGTTCAGTCGCCGGCAAACTCGCTTCGAGGAGTATCCGCCCGCGCACGGCAGAGCGAAGAGATCGTGCCGCATGGCATGCCCATTGACCAGGGAAACGAGTTTGGCCAGGGAAATCAGTTCGAACAGGGAATCTCCGGCGAACCGGGATATCCGGCCGATGGCGAAGGAATGATCGTCGGATCACCCGACGCTTCAGGTGATTACCCGGTCGGTTCCCAGAACGGCTCCGGCGGCACAAACTACAACACCTTCGCCGACTCCTACCAGGACGGGCTCGAGGGGGGCTACCAGGGCCAGGAACCGGGCCAGTTTCAGTGCGGCACCGACGGCTGTAACGGGGGATGCAACGTCTGCCAGGGGGCTGGTTTTTCCGACCCTGCCTGGCGGTTCAACGCCCACTGCGAGCCTGCCGGACTGTTCCAGAAGCTCTGGTGCCTTGGCCGTTGCTGCGAAAGCGACGGCATGTGGACCGGCCGTGTCGATGCCCTGATCCTGTCGCGAAACGCGCCGGGCTTCCGGCCGCTCTATACATTCAATCCAGGAGCAGCGGGCAACGCGCTCAATGCCAATCAGTTGGAGAGCATCGCATCAGTCGGTCCCAGGATTTCGCTCTTTCACCGGGACAATTGCGGCACGGCGTGGGAGGCGACGTATCTCTACTCAGGAGCGTTCGTTGCCAATCAAAACCTCGCCCTCCTGCCCGGCGGCTACCTGACGGCCCCCCCAGGGATTTCCGGCAACACTTCAACGGCATTCGCCCTCGATACGGTGAGCGCCCGACTGACGTCGTCGCTACAGAGTGCTGAACTCAACCGCCGCTGGAATCTCGGCCCCTGCAGCCAGTTTCTCGCCGGCTTCCGCTGGTTCAACTGGCAGGAAAACCTGACGCTCGCCGACTCCTTCGGCGCAGGCACGGTCAACGCCGGCCAGGATCTCTACAACACTGACACCTACAACAATCTGTATGGTGGCCAGATCGGCCTCGACACGATGCTCTGGCAGCCTTCGAAGCACTTCAGGCTGGAAGGGCTCGTAAAAGCTGGGGCTTACTACAACAGTGCCAGTCAGTCTTCCACCTACCAGACCACCGGCTTTGAGAACTCGGTCAACGTCGGGCTGTCGCCGGCCACCTGCTCATTCGCAGGCGAACTGGGGCTGACGGGCGTGGTGCCGATCAACTGCAACCTTGACTTCCGCTTCGGCTACTTTGGCCTCTGGCTGACGTCGATCGCCCAGCCCACCAACCAACTCAGCGGGCAATCCCTGGCCCCCGGCAATCAGACGCTCGGCTCGCTCGCCACCAACGGCAACGTCGTCCTCCAGGGGCTCTCCCTGGGCCTGGAAGGCCGCTGGTAACCGCCCGCATGCCTGGCTCGGCATGTCCGCCGAACGAACCTGGTCCGGCATATTTTCTGAGCTGGCTGTTTCGGGCGGGCGACGGGGGCTGCCCAGTTCTTGCCCCGGGCGAGGGGGCTGACTACACTCGGGTTCATTCGGGGTGAATTTGAATGTGGTCCGCCGCTTGTGACGGCTTTTCCGGAGCTTCCGTATGCCTGCCCCATCCGTTCGTGGCCGTCGCAGTGCCTTGGTCATCCGCGATACCCGCAGGAAGCTTTCCGGGGTCGCAGACCTCGGGGTGGAATCGCTTGAATCCCGCGTGCTGCTCGCAGCGGACACCACGCAATCACTGGTAACGCCGTCTTGGTTCAAGGCTCTTTTGCCCACCCCGAGTCCGACGATTCGTAGCGGGATCGCACCCGCCACCTCATCCTCTACCGCCGCCCGCGTACAGGGTGTCGACAGTCTCACTCATGAGTGGATCGTGCGCCTGAGCGACAAGGCTCTGAAAACCATCGGAACCGTCGCGGAGGCCGCGACGGCCCTCGCCAACCCCGGCCTCGGCGTGCAAGTGGTCAAAGGCCTCGGGCTGACCGGCCAACTCCTCGTACGGTCGTCGGGGGCTGCACCGGCCGTCACCGGCTACCTGAAAAGCAGTCCGCTCATTGCCTACGCAGAATTGAACGGAACGCTGCGCCAGACAGCCTCGGTTCCAAACGATCCGAGCTATATCGACGGTAGTCTCTGGGGACTCCACAACACCGGACAATCGGGCGGCAAGGCCGACGCCGACATCGACGCCCCGGAAGCCTGGCAAATCACCACCGGCAGCGACAGCGTCGTGGTGGCCGTCATCGACACCGGCATCGACATCAATCATCCCGATCTCCGAGACAACATCTGGGTGAACCCAGGAGAGACGGCGGGTGACGGCATCGATAACGACGGTAATGGGTTCATTGATGACGTCCACGGCTGGGACTTCGCCAAGAACGATGCGAGCGTCTACGACGGACCAGACGACGACCACGGCACGCACGTCGCTGGCACAATTGCCGGCCGCGGTAACAACGGCACCGGCGTGGTCGGCGTGAGCTGGAACACGAAGATCATGTCGCTCAAGTTCCTCGATCCCTACGGATCCACGAGCGACGCCATCGCCGCGGTGAACTACGCCACGATGATGAAATCGCGCGGCACGAATCTCCGTATCACGAGTAACAGTTGGGGCGGGGGGGGCTACAGCAAGGGCCTCAAGGATGCCATCGACGCGGGTGGCCAATCGGACATCCTTTTCGTGGCAGCCGCTGGAAACGATGGACTGAATAACGACGCCTTGCCCACTTACCCGGCCTCCTACGAATCTACCTGCATCATCGCCGTGGCCGCCACCGATAGGAATGAAGGTCTAGCAGGCTTCAGCAATTACGGTAAGACAAGCGTCGACATAGGCGCCCCCGGCGTGTCCATCCTGAGCACCTTACCCGGGAACACATACGGCTCCTTAAGCGGCACGAGCATGGCTACGCCCCATGTCTCCGGTGTGGCCGCTTTGGCCGTAGCCTTCGATCCGAATATCAGTGTCTCCGAGCTGAAATCAGCCATCCTCGGGGGAGTCGAAGCCATCCCAAGCCTGGCCAACAAGACGGTCACCGGTGGACGTCTCAACGCCAGGAACACGCTCGATCTCGTCCGACCATCGCTGAAACTCGTCTCCGCCGACCCGGCAGGCCGAGTCGCTGGCCCTGTCTCAACGATCACGCTGACGTTCAGCCAGACCGTTGAGTCCTCGGCGGTCGTCGCAGCGAACTTCCTGCTCAAGGGCGACGGAGACGACGGCGCGTTCGGCACCGCCGACGACGTGTCGGTAACGATCAGTAAGGTCGAGCAGACTGTTCCCGGTACGGTAGTCCTGACAGTGGCCACGCCGCTTGCCTCCGCCGAGCGGTACGCGTTGACCCTCAAGGGCACCGGCACCAACCCGCTCCGGACGCCGCAGGGTCGCCCCCTCACCAAAGCTGGCGGTGCCGCCGCTGCCACTGACCTCACCCACGGCTTTACCGTGCGTCCAGCCCAGACCGATTCCAACGAGTCCCTGGCCGGAGCGACTGTGATCTCGAAGACATTCGGCGTGCTGGCAATCGAGGCCACGATAGGCGACGGCACATTTAAGGCCCGAGACATCGACCTCTACCGCGTAGCCCTCACGGCGGGCCAGACGCTCACGGTTGACATCAATGCCCGATCCCTTCCGGAGTCCAGCCGGCTTGACAGCGTTGTGCGGATCTTTGACGCAAGCGGCCGACAGATCGTCTTTAACGACGATGACGGCGTGACGCTCGACAGCTTTGTGCGGTTCACCGCAACAGCCACGAGCAACTATTTCGTTGGTGTCAGCGGCTACGGCAACCTCGCCTATCGCGCCGAAGTGGCTGGGACGGGCAGTGTGGGAGCCACCGGCGACTACCAGATTGTTTTGGGGTTTTCAGGGGCGTTGCTGCTGGCCGATGTGATCGACGTGACACCCGATCCGCGGGACCGTGATGTGGAGACGATCACGGTCAGGTTTAATCGACCGGTCAACGGCTTCGACGTTGGCGATCTCTCGCTCTCTCGAAATGGAATGCCGGTTACGATCGGTGCGGCGACTCTCGTATCCACCGACGACCGCACGACGTGGGTCGTGGGCGGCACCGCGCTTCGAGCCGCGACCAGCCAGACCGGTAACTATCGACTGACTGTCAATGCCATCGGCCGAGGCATCGCAGACGATGTCGGCACGCCGTTCGTGACCGCGGCAGTGGACGAATGGAAGACCGTCGTGCCTCCGCCGACCCCGCCGACCCCGCCGACCCCAAAGCCCCCCCTGACGCCCGATGTGGGCGACACGCTGTCCACTGCCGGGTCCACTGCAGCGTTGGCAGTCGGCAAGCCGTTTTTTGCCTCCGGGAGGATTGGCGACGGCGACCAACGATCGAGGGACGTCGACTTCTTCAAGGTCGTGATAGCCGCAGGGCAGTCGCTGTCGATCGATGTTGACGCCCAGACGCTGGCTCAGCCGAGTCCGCTCGACAGCGTCGTGCGGCTGTTCAGATCCAACGGCAGCCTTGTGGCTGCCAACGACAACGACAGCCGTCCCGGCAAGGCATCACGGGATAGCTATCTGGAGGTGAGGAATCTGGGGGCAGGCACGTACTACCTCGGCATCTCCGGCGTCGGAAATGCCGGATACACCGCCACGACCTTGGCGGGCCGCAACTCCGGTTCCCTCGGAACTTATAGTGTTACGATTGGGCTCTCAGGGCCGGCTGCTGTCGCCCCCTCCAAGGCTGCCGCGATGCCTTCCACCATGGCGCTCGCCTTTGCCGCCCTGACGCCACAAGCCACCGGGCCGGCAACGGGAGCGAGTGCGAAAAAGAGGTTCTGAAGACCTCATCGCGACGAAGAGCCTAAGGCATCCCTCCCGCGGTGGTATGTCTTTCGGGCTGCGTGACGGATTCGAGCCACCCCTGCGAGGGGTGTCGCTCGCGTTACTCGAAGGCTTCCGGGCGTGTTTCGGCCAATCTGTGATTGCCCTTTGACCGAAAACTGGCATGGAGTTTTTCACCACGGTAGGGTTGGAAGAACAGCCTTCACTGAGGGATCCGCCTGGGGACAGCAGTCGCTTCACGCGAAGAGTGCTGTGGCAGGGTAGGGAAGAGAGGCGATTTGTGTTGCGGGGCCGCGCGAACCTTTCCGCTCTCATTACCGTAAACAGCGATGCCCCTGATGATTGCACACCAAGGCCCGCACGTTGAATTATTTGAAAAGTCCCGGCTTTGATTATCCCGAAATTGCCATTGGGGCTCCGCACTTTTATCCAGGTTTTTACCCTTGTTTCCCCGCTTGTTTGTCGGCATTCCGGCTCAACGAGCCCGCAGCTTGACCGTTCCCAACTCTGGATCGCCCGCCAAGGATTCCGTTCATGACGCTTGAAAACCTTTTTGGTCGCCCCCCTGCTCGCTCGGCCGCAGGGAGCGGCAAATCGCCCGCTTCCGGACGCCTCCGTCGTCGCAGGAGGCCGCATGCTACGCCGCAGTTCGCTGCTCGAGCAGAGTCGCTCGAAGAACGGCGATTGCTGGCCTTCCAGTATTGGGGCATCACGCACACCGTCCCTCCCGCGGCGGCAGCAGCGCCCGAGGCATACCAGTGGAACTTTGAGGTCTACAACCAAAATCCAGGCGATCCCGCTACGATGTTCGTCCGGGAAAACGACATCCTCGGCCGCATAGAGTTTGACTACACCACGGCGTTCAGCGGCCTTCGGGCGATCAACGAACTGAACAACGTATCGCCATTCCTCCCGCCGCCCGGGTTTACTTCGAGCGAGGTCGGCCCGGGGTTCCTCAACGCGCCGCCCCCCGGCGGCTTATTCGCCTACATCGCGAACTGGAACTTTCCCGGCACGACGACGGTGGAAAGTTTCTACCTCTCGAAGCTCCGGGTCACCTGCGCACCCGGTACGGTCGATCCCACGTTTGTCCTGCAGACCGGCAACACGTTCCGGTTGGCGCTCGAGGTCGACTTCAGCAACGCCGCCCCCGGCAGTACTGGCCGCGTCACGATTAATGCACCTCTGCAGGACGACTCCTACCCGGCGGTGAGTCCTGTTGAGCGGCTTCCTTCCTTCATAGCCAGCTATGAATTCAAGACGGATGAAATTTTCATCCAGGCACCTGTCACGCCCCGCTATTCCAATTACTATGCCGCGACCGACTTGATCAGCATCGAAAACTCCGTCACCGACGGACTCACGGCGCTCGTCTCCGAAGGTGATTTCAAGATTGCGGCTGGAGCGTCGGTTACGGGCGACACGTCGGTCCGGCTCGGCCAGGGCGTGCCCTCGGGCGTGTCCACTTCTGGTGGCTGGGGCTACGGCGGTAATGGCGGCGACATCCTGATTGATGGTGAAATTCTGGGTGCAGGCGAAGTGCTCCTGCAAGTCAACTCGCTCGACCCGCGGCGGATCCTTACCGGAGCCACAGGCAAGATCAGCGGCAGCGGGAGCCTCGGCCTCTACAACATGGGCGGCGACGGCGGCCTGGTGAACGTCCGCACCGCCAACTTCGGCGTCACAAATATCTTCGCCGGCAGCCCCGTCTCGACGACTCTCACGACGAAGCCGGCGGCCGACATCAGCATCAACGTCGATCAGACGGCCGGCGACCTCGTGCTCAACTCGCTGCCCGCATCACGCGGCGCGATCACCTTGAAGGCATCGGATGCCGCGGGCCGAACCATCAAGGTGAATGCAAACTTCGACACCCAGGCGTCGCTGACGCTCGACGCCGGCACGCTCGACATCGTCCGGCCAATCTCGACTGCCTTTGGCGACCTGTCGCTGCTCGCCAACACCATCAAAATCGGCAGCGGTGTTTCGGCTGGCACCCAGGGCATCGGTAGCCTCGTCATGACTGCCCGCACCGGCGACATCACACTTGCCAGCGCTGCGATCGCAGAAGCTTCGGGTGATTCGATCCTCCTGTCCGCGGCCCAGAACATCACGAGTTCGGCGACCCTCCGTGGCGATCGGCTTGAGATGACTGCCGGCGGGGCCGGCTCGATCGACGTCAGGTCGAACGTCAACGTGGTACGGGCAAAGGCTGGCAAGTCGATTTCGATTTCCGACGACGATGGGCTGACAGTGGAAAACGCTCAGGCGACCTCCGGGACGATCACGATCACGGCCAAGGGACTCCTCGTCCTCACCGCGGCAACTGCCGGTGTCGGGGACATTGTCGCCACGACCACTGCCGCCGGCCTCATGGCCCGTGATCTCCAAACGACGGCGGGCAATATCAACCTGACGGCAAACGACGGCGACATCACGATCCTCGGCGACGTCACTGTCGGTGACGCGGCGGTCATCCCCGTCAACGACCTGTTGCTCACCGCTGACAAGGGCAACGTGGTGCTGGACCCTGCCGCGGTTATCGTCGTAGCGGATCAGATCAACCTCACGTCGCCACTGGGCAGAATCCTGAGCCCTGGTCGAATCAGCGAGGTCGTGGTCGACTCGAGTGGCTCCGACTACGGGTCGGCACCGTCGGTGGCCCTCTCCCCAGGGTCGGGCGCCGTCGCCACACCGAAGGTTGGCGACGGTTTGGTGACGTTGCTACGGATCGCCAATGGCGGAACGGGCTATACGACTGCACCAACGATCGTCTTTGACAATAGTGGTACGGGCGGATCCGGCGCCGTCGCCACCGCCCAAGTGAGTCAGGGTGCGATCACCGGCGTGACGATCACCAACCGGGGCACCGGCTACAAGGTGGCCCCAAAGATTCGTGTTGTGGGCGGATCGGGTTCCAATGCCGCGATCGTGGCGAGTATCAACGGGCTGACAGAAGTGGCGGTCTCCTATCCATCGATAGCGACCGCCGTCTCCTACGGCGTACCACCGTCCGTCGTGATCTCAACAGGAGCGGGTGCGACTACCGGATCGATCTCGGTCGACGGCCTCGGCCGCATCGAATCCATCAACGTGAGCACGCCCGGCTCGGGGTATGTCGTGCCGCCGACGGTCAGGATCACCGACTCGAGCGGTTCGGGCTCCGGCGCCGCCGCCGTTGCCGTTCTCACGACGGGCCTGCCGAGCGTTACTGTGGCGCTCGCCGGCACGGGTTATTCGGGTGGCACCACCGTGACGTTCCCGGCACCCGCGGGCGGGGGAGCGACGGCCACCGGTGTCGTCTCGATGGGGCTCACTGCGGCCTCGGTGGCAGGGCCCCTCTCGACCGGTACAGGCTACGCCGTGGGCGACCTTTTGCAGGCGATTGCGGGCTCAGGCGCCCAGTTCCAAGTGGCTGGCATCTCGGGCGTCGGCGGCGTCACCTCGGTCTCGCTTCTGTCGGCCGGTGGCAACTACACGACGGGCGACAGGCTCTACCTTGCTGGCAATGGCGGCTCGGGGCTCGAGTTAGATGTGACGAGCGTCGACGCCGGCGGCCGCATTCTCACCTCCACGATCCACTCGCAAGGCACCGGCTTTTCCGTGGGCAACGTGCTGGCGAACGTCAGTGGCAGCAACGGCCGCTTCCGGGTAGATACCGTGAGCGGATCGGGGGCCATCACCGGTTTGACACTCGTCAATCCTGGCAGTGGCTATACCAACCGCCCGACGGCACTGGCTGGTGGCAGCGGTTTTGGCGCGGCTCCGACCTTCAACGATCAGAATTACGAGATCGTCGGTGTCACCGTCCTGACACCGGGAAGCGGCTACAGTCCTTCCGGTTCGGTCCTCCTGACCCTTGGTAGCGTCGGTTCTGGCGCTGGTGCCAGCGTAACGGGCGAGCCTGCGTCGGTCGTCGGCTCGATCACGGTCGTGAATCGTGGATCAGGCTACACCGCGGCCGCGACGACCGTGACGCTGACGTCGCCCGCTTCCGGCGGTGGAGCCTCGTCACAGGCCGTCAGCGTGGATGCGCAGGGATCTATTCGCTCAGTCAACCTGTCAGCCAACGGCGCCGGCTACACGGGCGCGCCGACCGTGACGATCGTGGACCAGAGCGGTACGGGCCGCGGAGCCTCGGCGATCGCCAATTTGACCGGCGGCGTGACGGAACTGCGGCTCACCAACGGCGGGGCGGGCTACACCGTGGCGCCTACGGTGACGATAGCCGCTCCTGACGGCGGCGGCACCGCCGCCACGGCAATTGCGGTGCTTGGTACGACAGGCAGCACGACGGGCGTCGTCCAATCGCTACGGATCATTACCCCAGGCAGCGGGTATGCGATCGGTGAGGTGCCGTCCGTGACGTTCACAGGTGCCAACACCACCGTGGCCTCAGCGATAGCCACCGTGACCAACGTCGTCACCGGAATCACGATGACGAGTGCCGGTCTCGGCTACGATCCGTCGACGACCCGCGTCAGCATCGACCCGGTTGGCTCGGGCGCGACGGCAATTGCCAACCTGACAGGTGGTGTCCTGAGCGCCAGCATCCTCAGCGGCGGCTCCGGCTACAGCGACGGCACGACAACTGTGACGATCGCCGCCCCCGCCGGCGGCGGCACGGCAGCCACCGCGACCGCCATCATCGTCGACGACGTCATTACCGGCCTGATGATCACGAACCCCGGATACGGCTATGCAAAGGGCGAGCAACCGACGGTGACGATCACCGGTGGCGACGAACTGGCCGACGCCTCGGCGACGGTGGGCACCATTGTTGGCAGTATTCGCCTGACCGCCAGCGGTAGCGGCTACCTCTCGACGGCCATGCCAACGGTCATACTCGTACCCTTCGGCTCCGGCGCCGCTGCCACCTCAACGATCGTTGTCGGCGGTGTGACAGGCTACGTTATCGACGCGGGCGGATCCGGCTACACATCCAACCCGACCGCCACGATCACGGGCGTGGGCACGGGCGCCAGTGCCACCGTGACCACGAGCGCTGGCGAAGTGACGGCCGTCCTGCCAACAGCAGGCACATACGGCACCGGCTACACGGTGCCTCCAAACGTCGCGGTCACGGGAGGCGGTGGTATTGACGCGCAGGTGACGGCCTTGGTCAGTGGCGTCACCGGCGTTACCGTAACCAACCCCGGTTCCTTCTACGCCGCCACGCCTACAGTGATCTTCGGGCTTCCCGCTGCCGGCGGCCGGGTGGCCGAGGCCACAGCGGTGATTTCAGAAGTTGTGCAACTCTCGGCCCAGCGACTCTCTTGGACCGCAGTAGAGCAGCCCTTGAGCGCCATCGTATCGCAGTTTGATCGCGTGACGATTGCCTTGACAGGCGCTGGCGACATAGACATCGAGCGTCCCAACGGCGGCCTTATTCTCGAGGGTGTCTCCACGGTCGACGGTTCGATCAGCGTCACCGCCCCCGCCCTGACTGTTGCAGGCCCAATTGTCACCGGCGACGCCAGTTCGCAGCGTAACCGCACGATCACCCTCGAGGCTACCGCCCGCGACCTGCTCGTCAACGCTCCGTTGGGCAGCCTCCTGGCCGGCACAAAGGTTCGCACCCCCTTGGCTGAATCGGTCACGCTGCTGGCTCCCGCCGGCGCGATCACGTCGACGACGATTCCACCAGGACTCGTCACCACCAACGCGATCATTTTTGACGCACGCGACGGCGTGACGCTCAACACCGATACCAACACCATCCGTGGTGCCGTCCAAAACTCAACGGCAAATGTTTCGATTACGCAGACCACCGTCGATTCGAGCAGCAACACACTGCCGCTCACGGCGACGTCGGTGACGGCGAACGGCGGTTTGATCGCCATAAAGACCGACAACGTCCTGACAGTTGGCACGGTAAACGCTGGTACGGTCGGCTCGATTT
>Ga0247832_1004915_pt1 | contig 16138 bp, 9 predicted proteins | sample LaCruzMarch2015__10_FD_192407 | JGI IMG/M metagenome (GOLD analysis project Ga0247832, IMG submission 192407) | Freshwater microbial communities from meromictic Lake La Cruz, Castile-La Mancha, Spain - LaCruzMarch2015_4m | ecosystem: Environmental > Aquatic > Freshwater > Lake | place: Spain... | reverse complement strand
CGCCATACGGGCTGGTCACGACAAACCCGTAATCGCTCTCGCATCGATCGTAGTCTTGAAAGAGCAGCCCGGTTCCCTTTCCCTCGGTGTAAGCCACTTTTCCGGTCTTGACCATTGAGGCTGCCTGAGTCGTTTGCCAATCCATGCCATCGAACACAACCAAGAAAACAAACTTCTTCCCAAGCTCATCAATCGCCCGGCGTTGCAACCGATAAATGTCCGTTTGATCGCCGTAAGTAGCCTGTTCATTCAACGTGTTGGCTGGTAATTGACCGTACAGTTTTTCGATGGCTATAGCATCGCGATAGACACTTCCTTCGTTCATGTAAGGTGCAAATGAGCCGCCAAAAACGTAAACGGGGATCAGCCTATTAGAATGATTGGTCCAAGCGTTGTAGCCCCCAGGACGACTCCCCCAATGGCCCCAACTGGCCCACTTTTCTGCCATGGCACTCGATTGCAAAGCCGCAATCCGATCGTTTCCCGGCAGGCTGCTATTGAATACCTGCGCTGCCACCGCCACGGTTTCTTGCGCTTCGGATGGCGAAACAAAGTAGGTTGCCGGAATGGACATTCCAATCAGAAATTTGATGGCGTTTTTCATGAAAAACTCGACTCAAAGCAAAACGGGAGTTCGGCAGCACGGATTTACGAATCGGATAGTATCTTCACCCATGCCCGCAATTGCTAGTGCTTCGCGAAACCTTAATGGACGAAACGGCTTAGGACCTTTTTTTGGTTGCTCGGCTCAACTTGCAAACGCACGCGCACTCGGGACACGATGGCCGGGGCCAGGTACCGCCAATGCTGAATGGGAGAACGAAAAAGCACGCTTCCCATGCGTGACCGTTGTTGGGATTTCGATTCATGCAAAAATAAACCGCGTGCATGCTACTTTTGTCCGGCTGTGTCCATCCAACATCGTAGGACTTGGGTGCTTGCCGCACACATTGTTCGCAAAATGTGTACAATGAAACGATGAAGTTTGAAAAATATGAAACGGCAGCTCCCTCGGTGAGCTTCTTGGGGGCCGCTCAATCGGTGTCCGGCTCCATGCATCTCATCCAGTCTGGACCCTACCGATACCTGCTGGATTGCGGCGTCAATCGTGACGATCGCGGAAAAACTGGCTCTCAAGGTATTTCATTTCCGTTCGATCCAGCATCTTTGGATGCGGTTTTTCTGAGTCATGCACACCTGGACCATTGCGGCAATTTGCCCTATTTGATTCGACAGGGGTTTCGTGGGCCGATTTATTGTACGCATGCAACCCGTGACCTGATCGCTGTTATGCTCAATGACGGCGCTCGTATCAACGAAGGCCGCAGTCGGTTTAGTCATTCGAGCCGCAATTCAAAACAGAATTTGTTCGACTACGACGATGTTGACGACACCTTGGACGCATGCGTCGGCGTGGATTATTCGACAAGTGTCTCTGTCAATCAAGACGCTCAAATATGCTTCCGCGACGCTGGGCATATCTTGGGAAGTGCCTCGATCGCAATGGATCTGCTCCATCAGAATCGCGAAATTCAAATTTATTTCACAGGTGACCTTGGTCGGCGCGGACTTCCGTTTGTTGCAGATCCGACCGCTGTTCCACCAGCTGACCTTATCATTTGCGAAAGCACCTACGGCGGCCGGGTTCACGATAGCTTGGAGCAGATGGCGGCCAAGATGGCCCTCGCGATACGCTCCACTATCGATCGAAAAGGCAAGGTACTCATTCCCGCATTCAGCCTTGGCCGAACTCAGCTTGTTCTCCACTATCTTCAGAAGTGGATGACCGAGGGCCTTATTCCGAAGCTGCCCATTTTTATCGACAACCCTGTCGCCAGTGAGATTAGCCAGGTCCACAATTTGTACGATGATCTGTTGGTACCGGAAATTGAAGGAGTTCCTTTTCAATGGCTAGAATCGGACGATGAGGCAACGGAGTGTTCCGTTCAATCCGACCCTTGCATTATCCTAGCGTCGGGCGGAATGTGCGATGGCGGACGTATCCTTCATCATCTCCGATATCACGTGGATGATCCAAGATCGACCATTATCACCGTCAGTTTTCAAGCTCCCGATTCGTTGGGGGCCCAGTTGCTTTCCCGATCACCCCGGGTGCGTTTTGATGGTCGCTTATGGAATAAGTGGATTGAGGTCGCGGAAGTCAAAGGTTTTTCGGGCCACGCCGATCAAAATGACTTCGATGTCTTGATGCGTGATGCCGCTAGTTCGACAAGTCGAGTTCGCTTGGTCCATGGCGAGCCTGAAGCGATGCGTTCGCTTCAACAGCAACTTACCAATTTGGGCTTCGCGGACGTTGCAGCTCCGCGACGAAATGAAATCGTTTACCTTTAAAAGCGATACCTAAGCGATCCCTAGGCGCCGGCTGTTTTCAAAGGTTTGAACACGGAACCATCTAGCCGACTAGTCTGTCTTATGGAATCTCTCGATCGTCGAAGCCAGAAAAGAAATCGTCAGTTAACATCACTTTGCAAGAACTGGTTCATTCGGACTTGGCCTTGTGTTTCTCAGTGCTTGCGTCGGTGGATGGCTTCGATTCGTTCTTCGCGCCACTGTGGGATTGCTTTGTGTTAGCGCATCTTTCAGAATAGTGGCTCCTGCCAGCAAACGATCTGTAGGATTGTTTGCATTGGTCCCCAGTCCTTCCTTCCCTCGGGGGTCAGATGTTTACTGTACTTGGTCCTTCACGCGCGGCTTGCGATGGTGTTCATCGACGCCAACTGTTGCAGGTCGGTGCTTCAGGATTGTTCGGGCTTTCGTTGCCCGATTTGCTAAAAGCAGATTCGCAGTCGACGGTTGCGACGCCTAAGGCTAAATCGGTGATTTTCCTGCTTCTGTTCGGAGGTCCCAGTCAGCTGGAGACCTTTGACATGAAACCCGACGCGCCCGAGACCATTCGTGGCCCCTTTCGTCCCATAGCGTCGCGTACCAGCGGTCTACTGATCTCGGAACATTTGCCCAAGACCGCCAACATTTCAGATAAGTTCTGTGTCGTGCGAACGATGTCTCATTCCTTCAACGATCACAGCGGTGGTGGGCACTACATTCAAACGGGGCGACGTTGGCATGTTCCGATTGGAGCTGGTTTTGCTCCAACGCCCAAGGACTGGCCGAGCATGGGGGCGATCGTTGAGCACACCGATCAGACGCGGTTCGGCGGCGAACGTTCGATGCCTTCGTACATGGTGCTTCCTAATTCCCTGGGTAGGCTGCAAGAAGCTGGCCAGTATCCACGTCCAGGTGAACATGCGGGCTGGTTAGGGAATCGCTACAACCCACTCACCACACGCATCGATAAAGCATCGCTAACCGATAACCCCTATTGGCGTGATTGCACGGATGAGGAACTTCAGTTTCAGATCTCAGGGTTGTCCGCCTTGGACGGGATCACGATCGATCGAATGAATGGACGTCAATCGCTGTTGTCTCAATTCAATGATCAAACCAAGGCTAAAGAGCGAGGCCATTTGATGGACGCATGGGATGATTTTCGCAAGAAGGCTTACGGTTTAGTCACGTCGGAGCGAACGCGCGAGGCGCTCGACATACGTCGCGAGTCGGTCGATATTCGCAACCAATATGGTCGACATTTGTTCGGTCAATCTTGCTTGATGGCGCGACGACTGATTGAAGCTGGGGTTCGTTACGTGACGGTGCACTATGACTGTGTGGACGGCTATAGTTGGGATTCGCATCGCAATAGTGATGACGTCAAGAAGAGCTTGCTTCCGACATTCGATCAAGCGTATTCGGCTCTCATTCAGGATTTGGATCAACGTGGCATGCTTGAAGAAACTTTGGTGATCGCTACGGGTGAGATGGGGCGCACTCCGAAGGCCAACGCCGAGTGGGGCAGAGATCATTGGAGCACTCTGTTCTCGACTTTGCTGGCAGGTGGAAAAATCCCAGGTGGAACGCTTTACGGGCAGAGCGACAAAGACGCCGCCTACGCGGTGGATAAGCCTGTTTCACCGGAGGACTTGGCGGCGACTGTTTATCATGCCTTGGGGATTGATCCAGAACTGCGCATCAACAATTTTGAAAATCGCCCCACGCAAATTGTTGAGGGGGGCGCTCCCGTCTTAGGATTGTGGTCTTAATAGGCATCGCTTTAAGACCCGTGACAAGCTATGCTTTTTTCCTCGAGAAGAGACTGCCAAAATCATCAAGATAAGTATAAATGACAGGTACAGCGAGCAGAGTGAGCAACAAGGAAAGAGTTTGACCACCTGTCGTTAGCACTGCGATCGAACGTCGCTCTTCCGCACCCGGCCCGTTGGCAATCAGCAGTGGTAATAACCCTGCAACGAACGAGATGGTTGTCATAAGGATAGGGCGAAGGCGATCGCGATTCGCTTGAAGAATCGCCTCATGACGTTCGATTCCCTTGCGACGAAGGGCATTCGTGCAGTCGATTTGAAGAATTGCCGCTTTTTTGACCACTCCGAATAGCACTAGTACTCCTAAGGCAGAATAGACATTCAACGTTTCATTGCCCCAGTACAAGCTGATCAATCCGAAGGGGATCGAAATCGGCAATGTGAACAGGATGGTAAGCGGATGTACCAGGTGTTCAAACTGAGCCGCCAGTACGATATACATAAAGATAAAGCTCAGCAAAAACGTCCACCGAAACTCGTTCAAGGTTCGCTCCAGTTCCTTGCCTCGACCGAGCACTTGCGCACTGAATCCAGGGGGAAGCCCAAGCTCAGCCGCCAAATCACGCATCGCTTTGACTCGATCGGCCAAAGCGAAGCCCGGTGCGATATTGGCGCGAATAGAAACCATGCGTTGCCGATCCAGTCGGTCGATACGGGCTTGCGAATCTCCAAATTGAAACCGAACCACATTGTCGATGCGAGTTAGGCTCGTTCCATTGGAGGTGGCGATAAGAGCACCATTTCCGCCGGTGGTAGCTCGATCGCGCGATGGTTCCGCACGGACGTACAATTGGGAAATCGAATCGACGTTGCGGCGATCAACGCCAATCAGTCGAAGCTCGACATCATAAGCGTCGTCAATCTTTGCATCGCGATATCGCGAAACTCGATCATCACCCCCCACCGCTATTCGCAAAGTATCTGCAATTTCTTGAACGGAAACGCCCATGGCCGCAGCCCGTTCGCGATCGATGGAAACCAACAATTCAGGCTTGTCCATCCGTAGAGTTGTATCGACATCGACGATTCCGGCTAGCTTGACTGTACCTTCTCGCATACGTTCACTGAATGAGGCGAGTTCCGCGATATCGGGGCCTGTGATCGAGAAATCGATATCAACGTTTGGGCCCTGTCGCAGCGAAGTTAAGTTTCGAATCGAGGCGCGAACGTCGGGAATCGCTTTTAACACCTTCCGGATCTCTACCATCTTTTCCTGCTGGCTGAAGTTCCCCTCAAAGGCTTGGCTTGGTGCCCCGCTGAGAATTCCGTGAAACAAACGGCTAAACGAAAAGGTGCGCAGATGGGACTCGGTCAGTCGCACAAAGACGCTACCACTGTTAACCCCGCCAAAGCCCCGTGTACCCACGCTGGCTAAGATAAGCTCGACGCCTTCGACGGTTCGAACCATTTCTTCAACTCGTTTCATGGCCTCGTTCATGGATCGGATCGAGGTGCCTTCTTTGGTGTTGACGCTGATTTCAAATTCGGACTCGTCGACATTGGTAGGAATGTAATCTTGCTTTACCAGCTTGTAGAGCGGAATGTTGGCAAGGATGGTGGCCAAGCAAAGCAACATGGTCAGGAATCGGTGCTTCAATGCCAAGCGAAGCGAGGCCATGTAGAAGGATTCTATCCAATGATAAAAACCTTGCTGGCGAGTTGATTTGTGGGTTTGATCGGCCAATCCTTTCGGGTGCGGCTTCAGCAAGAGACTGCACATCATCGGTGTTAAGGTGAAACTGATGATCATCGAGACCAAAATAGCGACCGTCGCTGTGACTCCGAATTCAAACAACATCCGTCCTGTAACGCTGGAGAGAAACGAAACAGGCAAAAACACAATGACCAGCGATACCGTTGTCGCAAGGACTGCTAATCCGATCTCCTTCGTGCCATCGATGGCGGCTTGATGAGGGGCCATTCCTTGTTCTTCAATACATCGAAATACATTCTCCAGTACAACGATCGCATCATCAATGACAACGCCCACCATCAGTACCAGCGCCAGCATCGTTACATTGTTCAGTGTAAAGCCAAACGCTTTCATGAAGGCAAAGGTTGCAATGATGGAGGCAGGTATTGCGACCGATGCAATCAAAGTCGATCGCCAGGATCGCATGAACAGCAAAACGGTCAAGCAAGCCAAAATGGAACCTGAGACTAAGTGGTTCTCGATCTCGTGCAAGGCCGATAGGATGTATCGGGACTGATCCTGAATGACCGCCACCCGTACTTCTGAGGGCAGCATTTCTCGGCTTCGTTCCAGTCGCTTTTTAACGCCTTCGATCACCTTCACCGTGTTCTCACCAGATTGACGTTGAACCGAAAGAATTACGGTTGGTTTTCCGTCCAGTCTTGCCATGGTTCGCACTTCTTTGGTCCCATCTTGCACTTCCCCCAGATCGGCCAGCCGAATCGATGCGTTCCCCACGGTTTCTACGACCAGATCAGGAAAGTCCTTAGAGTCTGAAACTCGTCCAAGCGTGCGCAGCGATCGTTCGCGGAGTCCTTCGTCAACACGACCGCCAGGAACTTCCGCATTCTGTCTAGCTACCGCGTCGCGAACTTGAGCAATCGACAGTTGATATGCTGCAAGTCGCTTTGCATCGATGTCGATCTTGATCGCTCTTTCAGCCACGCCAGAGATGGAAACCAAGCCAACGCCGGGGCTCGATTCAATGACTCCTTTGACATATCGGTCCGCTAGCAGATAAAGCTCGCTGGCTGATTTTTCGCCAGAAATCGCAATGGACATGATGGGCGAAGAATCGAGGTCCGATTTTTGAACGACAGGCGGGTCAATGTTGCGAGGCAAGCGATTGGAAACCGCCGATACGGCATCGCGAACATCTTGAACCGCTGCGTCAATGTTTCTCGCTAGCGAAAACGTAATAATCACACTCGAACTGCCATCGTTGGACACACTTCGCAGTTCCTCAATCCCGGCGACGGTCGAGACGGCATCTTCAATCAGCTGCGACACCTCCGATTCGACTTCTTGCGAGGCCGCTCCGGGATAACTGGTTCGCACATTAACTGTCGGTAAATCCGTGCTTGGAAAACGATCGATACCAAGGCCGGGAAATGCGACTAGCCCAGCAACCACCAATGCCATGACGAGCATGAGAGCGAAGACAGGTCGTTTAACGCAGATCTCTGCGAGCCAATACACAATGTGAGCCTAGGGGAACGCGGGGGGGAAGGGCAAGAAGCGGTAGGATTCCAAGCCATCGATTGTAGTTGGAAATCAAGATTCCCCAAGAAGCGATCGTTTTGCAATCGTTTTTATGAGTGTTTCTTCACCATTTGCCTAGCAAGTTCGGAACATTCGCCGCATTCCATTCGAGCCAATGTTATGGCTTTTCCGAGGTTATGCGTTGAATGTACTGAACTTCTTCCTTTTTGTACGCTGAGCCATCTTGACGCAGAACGTCATGAAACCAAACCTCTGGCTCGCTGCTATACTTTTTTTGCCATGAATCCCAAGGATAAATAGTCTGCGATTTTCCGTTGACAAACCCCCACATGTACGAACCTACCTTGCTCTTTTTCATGATCTCCAAGTGAGGCTCAAAGGTACTTTGGTTTGGACGGGCCATGAACTCGGTGCACATCAAAGGTCGGCCAAAGGATCCAAGCCGATCGATGCATAGCTTCATGCTTTCTGCATCACCATAGCAATGGTAGCTAATGACGTCGCTATTGGACAATTGAGTTATCTTGGTTGGATACATTCGATCGATCACATGCGAATCGAGCCAAACGCCTGAAGTTAGCGGCTGAGTTGGCTTGGCTTCCCGAACCCATTCAAAAACCTTTGGCAGCATCGCATTGACCAGCTCTGGCTTGTTCTTGGGCTCCAGTCCTGGGCGACCATCTTGACCACCATCGAAATTATCTGGCTCGTTCCAAACGTCCCAAGCGACAACGCGAGAGTCATTCGCATAATGCCGGACGACTCCCACGACGTATTCTTTTATGTGGGGGAATGCCTCGGGGTTTTTCAAAACTTCGATACCAGGGTTCTGAACCCAACCCGAGTTGTGCGTAAATGGAATGGGCTTCGGCTGAGGCCCCAACTTCGGAATTGGATGCCAGCAACTATCGAACAGTACAAACATGGTCTTAATGCCATGCTTGTCGGCCATTTTAAGAAATTCGTCGGTACGCTTCAAAAATCCCTGACTGTCTTGCTTCCATAGCAAGTCGTGCAAAAAGACGCGAACGGAATTGAAACCCAGCCCTTTAGCAAAGCCCAATTCACGATCAATGGTCGCGGGGTCAAAGGTTTCTGATTGCCACATTTCAAGCTGGTTGATAGCGCTGCTTGGAATAAAATTGCAGCCAACCAACCATGGTTGTTGTGCGTGCCATGCCAACGCTCGATCCTTGTCCCAAACACCGGCCACCTTAGGTAGCTGCACAGTATTCGATTGCGAATGCAGCACTTTCACCGGGCCCGTGGTCACCACCAGAAACAGTAGGACGAGGAAGAGATTGAAACGAAGTTTCGATGGAGTCGTCATGGGTATTTTGTCTATGGCGAGAGGAGTATTGACCATGAATAAGCATACACGATCCTTGCTTCTAATCAACGAAGCGGGTTTCCAATCGTAGTCGATTCTAGCCCGGCGATGCGATTCGCTCGACATCATCGCGATCGGATAGCACTGGCCTATTGAGGAAAGACAGGCGCCAGGATCGGAACATTACCATTGTTGATTGTCGGGTAAACCGGTTGCTGATTGGATCCAGCCGCTGGGTTGATGATGGGTTGCGGTTGACCGATAGTTGGTGGCATGGAGACGGCGACGCCTTGACTTGCCTGCAAACGTAACTGCTCCGCGCTGGCCACAAGCGCTTCCTTGGGGACGACCGGTTCGGGCGACATTTGAACATCGATAATGCGTTCATCCCGTTGTTCGAAGGGCCAAAGTGTTTCCGATGCAAAGTCCAAAGGGGGAATAGCGTACCATGGTGGGTTAATTTTACGTAAAAATTTCTCCGTTCGGTATCCATCTCGGACAATCTCAAAGCTTCGCGTCCCGTAATACGTGAAGCTAGTGGACACAGGGGTTAAGCCGATCGGCTGTTTATCGATGTAAACCATGGCGCCGGGGGGACTTGTGCGAATCGTCATTCTCTTGCGAATGCAACCGGTCGAGCAGGCTAAGACAAGAAGAATGCCCAGATTCCATTTCAATGCTGACCTTTGATTTGGCATCATTCCAAGCATGAAGTTTATCCGTGACGATCCACAAAATTGGATGGAAACTTGATTCGACGTGCCGGAGTGTAGGAACTTTTCGGGACAAACCGCAAGGTTGCTTGGTTGAAATTGCTAAATCTTCTAAAGACCCTTGTTTTTTCTGATGTTTCGGCAAACATGGATGTCGTTGCACAGATTGAACCAACTCAGGATTGATGCTTTCGTGGCTGCTATACCCTCTCATCGAAATTCCTTCAGCGTTCCAGTGGATGAACCACCACTGCAGCATGAACCCTTGACACCGCTTTGCCGGCTTACTGGGAACACCATCGCGTTTGCTGCGAAACTGGTGAGCGGATTTACGGTGCGCTGGCTGGGCTCGCAGCCTGATACGTGCCAACGTGTTTATTTTGCGAACCATACCAGTCACCTAGACGCGGTGGTTCTATGGTCCTGTCTCCCGAGAGAACTGCGTCTCTTGACGCGCCCCGTTGCGGCACAGGATTACTGGGGCGGGTCTCGCTTTCGACGTTTTCTTGCCAAATCTTTCAACGCAATTTTGATCGACCGCAAGCAGATTAAGGTGCATCAAAGTCCGGTAGAGTCGATGCTTCGCGAAATCGGAGATATCTATTCCTTGATCGTTTTTCCAGAAGGCAGCAGGGCTGCCGACGGGGAGATGGGCGAGTTCAAAAGCGGCCTTTATTATCTTGCCAAGAAGCGTCCAGACCTGGAGCTAATTCCCGTTTACATGGACAACATGAACCGAATTCTACCGCGTGGTGAATTTATGGTGGTCCCTTTGTTGAGTTCCATCAGTATCGGTAGCCCCATATATCTCGAAGCCGGCGAGTCCAAAACCGACTTTCTTCACCGAGCCAGCCGCGCTGTCAAAGTCCTAAAAGAGCGGTAGTCCTTGATTCTTATGAGCCCAAGGCGCTAGCCGCGGATTATTCATAACCCGAAGCGTAACGGCTTGTTGCTTTAGTGAAGTCGTTATTGGGTAAGGTCCGTACGACGGACTTCCCAGTCCGTCCATGGGGAATTCGACGGACTAGGAAGTCCGTCGTACTATTAAAACAACAGCCCGGTAAGCGAGGGATTGCTAAAATCGGCCCTCGCTTACCGGCTCGTTGCTTTAGTCGTTTAAGCGTCAGCCGAAGGCGTACGTGAATGGCAGCAAGTGCGCCTTCGGCTGACTGTTAAACGAAATGCATTTTGAAAAGTACTAAAGCAACAAGCCCTTACGCTTCGGGTTGTGAAAGCAGTCTGCATTGTTTACAACCCAACGTAAAAAGTTACGCGAGCTTGACTTACATCCAAACCGAACTACGTTCATGAATAATCCGTGCAAGCCCCGCTACGGCCCCCTTCAAAAAGTACCTGTCGCGGCTAGCGCCCACGGCTCAAAATTTTCAGCGTGCTGACGTCCGATGAAACGGCGCTTTCCGCGTGCGGAGCGTTTTGGTCCGGCATTTGCTTCCGAGAACTGCAATAAGTTGGACTGCCAACTTGCAACGCGATCTTTGCTGCTTCGCATTTGAGTACAAAAGGAGAGAGCAACCATGCCGTTTCGAATGGATAAATTAACGATCAAGGGCCAAGAAGCGATCGTAGGGGCTCAGTCGCTAGCATCCACTGCAGGCAATCCTGAAATAGAAGGACTGCATTTGCTGTCGTCACTTCTTGCCGATCAGGAGGGCGTGGTTGTTCCCTTGCTCAAGAAAATCGGAGCTTCCATTGAAAAGCTTCAGTCTACTACAGACAGTGAACTAAAGCGGTTGCCCAAAACATCGGGCGGACGCCAGCCATCGGTGAGCCCGTCGCTCCAAAAATCGCTGGAAGCGGCCGCGTCTGCTGCGGAAGCCATGAAAGATGACTATACCAGTACGGAGCATTTGTTCCTTGGCTTGTGCCGCACTGAAAACAAAGCAGGCAGCTTGATTAAGTTGCTAGGTGTTACGGAAGCAGACATTCTCACCGGCTTGCAGAGCGTTCGCGGCAGTGCACGGGTTACTGATCAGAACCCTGAAGGCAAGTTCCAGGCACTCGAAAAATATGGTATCGATCTTGTCGCGCAAGCAACCAAAAACAAACTAGATCCGGTCATTGGCCGCGATGAAGAGATTCGACGTGTGGTACAAGTCCTTTCGCGACGAACCAAGAATAACCCCGTTCTCATCGGCGAACCAGGCGTCGGAAAAACGGCGATTGCGGAGGGCCTTGCTCAACGTATTCTGCAAGGCGATGTGCCTCAATCGTTAAAGAATCGCCGTGTTATAGCGCTCGACATGGGTTCGCTCATCGCAGGTACCAAGTTCCGAGGGGAATTCGAAGAACGTTTGAAAGCGGTACTGCGAGAAGTCAAAGACGCGGACGGAGAGGTTATTCTTTTTATTGACGAACTTCATACGGTCATCGGGGCTGGAGCCGCTGAAGGATCGAGCGACGCGGCAAATTTACTGAAGCCCGAACTAGCACGCGGTCAACTACGTTGTATCGGTGCAACCACGCTCGACGAGTACCGTAAACACATCGAGAAGGATCCAGCTTTAGAACGTCGGTTCCAACCCGTTTATGTTGGCGAACCCAGTATGGAAGATACGATCACGATCCTGCGCGGTCTGAAGGCTCGTTACGAAGCGCATCATGGGGTCAAAATTCGCGACGGAGCCCTCGTGGAAGCTGCCAAGCTCTCGCATCGTTACATCACGGAACGCTTTCTTCCAGACAAGGCCATCGACCTGATGGACGAAGCTTCCGCACGCGTTGCGATGGAACGGGACAGTGTTCCAACAGAAATTGATGTTCTGCAACGTCGATTGCGTCAGTTAGAGCTTGCTCAACGACAACTCAATGAAGAATCTGATTCTAGCACTGACGATGCACTTGAGGCCATTGAGCAAGAAATGGCCGTAGTTCAGCGCGAGCTTGCAAGCTTGCGTGAACAATGGGAATCCGAAAAGCTCGGGCTATCGGATGTCGGATCGGTTCGCCGCGCGCTCGAACAAGCCGAAGGAGAATTTCGCCGCTTGGACTCGCAGATCAAAGATATGCAATCGTCGGGCGGAGGTGTTTCGGAATCAGATTACCAAAAGCTGTTTGAGTTAGATCAAAAGCAACGCAAACTTCGCGAACAAATCGCAAATGAAGAGAAGAGCGAAGTGAAGACAGGCAAAGAAGCAGAGTCCAGAAAACTACTGCGAACCGAAGTCACGGCGGACGAGATCGCTGCCGTCGTCAGTGCCTGGACGGGTGTGCCCGTTTCACGGATGCTAGAAACCGAACGTGCTAAGTTGCTCGTCATGGAAGAACGATTGCACCAAAGGGTGATCGGCCAAAACAACGCGGTCGAAGCGATCAGCAATGCGGTCCGACGCAGCCGCAGTGGTATGCAGGATCGCAATCGTCCTATCGGCTCATTCCTGTTCCTTGGGCCAACAGGCGTCGGCAAGACCGAACTTTGCAAGGCTCTTGCAGAAGTCATGTTTGATGACGAGACCGCCATGATTCGTATCGATATGAGCGAGTTTATGGAGCGTCATACCGTCAGTCGATTGGTCGGAGCACCTCCCGGTTACGTTGGCTATGAAGAAGGTGGGCAATTAACCGAAGCAGTGCGGCGACGCCCCTACAGTGTGATTTTGCTGGACGAGATCGAGAAGGCTCACACGGATGTCTTCAATATCTTGTTGCAGTTGCTTGATGATGGACGTCTAACGGACGGCCAAAACAGAACCGTTGATTTTACGAATACCGTTGTGGTAATGACCAGTAACATCGGAAGCCAAATCATTCAGCGGATTGCGCAAGAAGGTGGCGATGAAGAGGAGATGATGACTGCTGTGCAAGAAACGCTTCGAACACGATTCTTGCCCGAGTTTCTGAATCGTATCGATGAAACCATTCTCTTTGAACCACTTAAAAAAGAGCAGATTCGAAAGATAGTTGCGTTGCAGGTCGCAAGACTTGAGAAACAACTGGAAGAGAACCATTACCGATTGAACATGTCGGATGCTGCAGTCGATGCGATCTGCGACGAAGGATACGATCCCGCCTACGGTGCTCGACCACTGAAACGCGTGATCCAGCGACGTTTGCAAAATAAGATTGCAACCGAACTTTTGAAACGCGAGGAACACGAAGGAGGAAGCATCCACGTCGACTATTCCGATGGCGAATTCAATATCTCCTCGCATCCGTAGTGGTCGAGGCAACGAGACCCCGTCTTGCTAAAAACAAAGCCACTCGGGCCCTGTGGCTAGATTCGCTACCAACAATACCTCAAAGCAAGATCAGCACCTTCTCCCAGGATACGTCAAAGGACGAAGGGGCTCAGGCGAGTAACAAGTCGCATGCTTGGACCGAAACTTGGACTTCAGCCATGATACACATTCCTAGCGACCAAATCCGAGAGTCCTAGATTTCGTTGGACTCGCAACAGATTCTTCTCGCGAATTATTGGCCAGCCCGATACAATTTTGGGAGGCGGTTTGAACATGGCTAATGAATAGGGACTCTTGGCATGCGACGATTGGATGGATTTTGGTTGACGTGTGTATGTGTTGTTGCGTTGCTCGTTTCCCAGGTTGTCTCAGCCCAAACAAAGGATGCCATCCCCAATACCTTAGCTTCATCAACCCCCGGTGGTGCGGCTATTGCAAATTACGCCGATCTGATCCGTTTGATCGAATCGACCGTGAACGTCGATGGTTGGCAATCCGCCGGCGGTAACTCCACCATGATGGAGTTTCGGAATGGCGTGCGAATCAACGCCGAGGGATTAATCGAGCGATTCGATGCAAGTAAGATCGTTGTCACAGACATCAAGCCTACAGCCATAGGACAGGTGCCCACCCTGGTTTCGCTCGAGGGTCTTGGCGAATGGCAAAAGCCAACTTCCCTGCGGTGGGTTTCCTTGAGCGAACTTGATCGGCAACTGACAGAGCGGAAGCAAGGCCGAGCCTCGGCTGCGATGGAAATGCTAGGTGGCTTGTACCGGATCGACTATGTTGCCTACGATCCTATCTCCAAGGGGTGGTTTTTGGGGGGACCATCGGGCTCTCTGGTTCTGACAAAGTCTGGCCACATTCTAAACTCGGAAACAAACCTTCCCCCTGTTCTGCTGGAAGATCTGCTGACCATCGCGCCTCATATTCTCGGCAGCAAAGGGGAATTTGGCTGCACCATCGATCCGGATCCAAAGAGACTTATGGATTCGAACCGTCTTGTGCGGACTTCTGCTTCGATGAAGGCGCTCGCTCGCAATCCAGATAGGTGGGTTGAGGGATGGAGAAAGTCACTTGGACAACAAAACGCAAAGGTCATTGGAATCCCCAAGGACTCGCCAACCGGTTACGCGCTTCTTATCGCTGACGCCCATATGAAGCGCTTAGCGTTCGATCTGGAGTTCCGACCATTGGGGCTCAAATCCTACTGGCAAGAGGTCGAAACGTTCGGTCAGTCTCGCACCGAAATGGGGTTAGTGCGTTGGTGGTTCTCGCTTTCGGACTATAAAATTCCAATGGACCCTGAACGCTCGATCTACCATCTTGCGTCGTCCAATGTACAAGTAGAAAGCGAAGCCCAAATGCTGAACGAACAGGGCAAGCAAGTCGTTTCGCCGATTTCGGATCCCGCCGCTGACGCATACGCTCGGAACTTCACGCGAAACTTCGCGAAACTGCAAAGGGAGCATCCCTGCCTCGGAAGACTGCGTCATATTTTTGATCTCTCCGTGGCTCTGGAAATTATTAGGCTGGAAATGACTCAAGGAAAAGGATCGCCCCTGACTTCTTTAGCGAGTGACTCGGTCCAGCCTCATATGACGACCACTCCGATGGCAATCGATTCCATCGCGTCCACGCACGAGTTGCCTAACGGATCTATCTCTGCCGTGATCAGTGGCGGAGTATCCATCCACTTAGGCGAACTTGGCTCGCGGATCAAGATGGACCACAAGTCGCTGCGATCCGTCTCCTTTGAACAATCCCATAGCGATTCAGATTCCAACTTCAGCCAAATCGGGAACAGCTCGGAAGTTCCTTTTTGGCGATAGCCGCCAGGCCGTAGAAGCGAACCACAAATGGAATCTGCTTTGTGCAATGCGGCGTGCAGCCATACGCGTCGCGAGAGCGCACGTTGGCGGCACTAGGTCCACTAGCACCTCATTCGCAATCGGCATTCGCAATCGGCTTGGTGTACTAGAAAATACGGAAGAACTAACTGCCTAAACGCACTTTCGCTCTTGCTTGAGCAAGCGAACGCTCTTTGAGAGCGGCAGTCTCGGGCGTTGTTGACTTGATCGCCATAGCACGATCCAAGTCCGATTCGGCTTGCTTCCGATTGATCTCCGATGGCTTCACTAGACTGTCGGTCAAGATGTTCACTCCCTCTCGGGTTACCTGAACGAACCCGCCATCCACGAACCACTCCACCACCGAAGTGCCGGTTCGTATTTTAAGAATCCCGAACCCAAGTCTTCCAACCATGGGCGCCCTACCAGGTTGGATTCCAAGTTCACCATCAAATAATGGAAGAACCAACGAGTCACAAACCGTATCCAGCTCCGTTTTTTCCGGAGTGACAACCACACAATGTACTTTACCGTCGTTGCTCATGATTTTTGTTTCTATTGGACCGGTTCAGACTATTTCTTGGCAGCAGCTGCAGCTTGCTTTTTGGCTTGTGCTTCCACTTGTTCGATCGCCCCAACGTACATGAAAGCCGATTCTGGAAGGTGATCCCACTT
>Ga0247832_1004892_pt1 | contig 16224 bp, 9 predicted proteins | sample LaCruzMarch2015__10_FD_192407 | JGI IMG/M metagenome (GOLD analysis project Ga0247832, IMG submission 192407) | Freshwater microbial communities from meromictic Lake La Cruz, Castile-La Mancha, Spain - LaCruzMarch2015_4m | ecosystem: Environmental > Aquatic > Freshwater > Lake | place: Spain... | reverse complement strand
TCCAGAAAGTTATAAGAATATAGCTTGGCCTGATGAAAACTATTGTAATGATTATTTAAATAATCGTGGAGCAAGAATGTTAGATTTTGTTAAAGATGGATTTGCTTCTGGACCTCAATTTTTTAATTATTTCCCAACATCTCAAGCAAAATTAATTGATAATACATTTCCTAATGATTATTCTTATTATACTACTTATAGATGTTTAGATAGTTATAAATACAGCTCTTTAAGTTCTCAAAATATAACCTGTCCAGAAGATGTGCCTTCTAGTGGAATTAATAGTAATCCTGCTTATCTTGGAGTTTGGGATCCAGGTAACATTGGAGATGTAGACTCTCCAGAAACTCGAGATTTTAAATATGTATGTGATGATTTAAAATTATTTTCTGCAAAAAATATTTACTCTGTTAAAGTTTTAGGTGCTGGAACACAAAAAGAAGATGCTTATTCTATAATAGAATTTGTACTAGACTTACCAGATGCAGAAGACTTTATTGTGCAAGGAATATCTGGTTCAGATACAGTTCTAGAAAAGGGTATTAAACAAATTAATGGTATTAATTATCATTACTTTGTAGCAAAATTTATTTCATCTTGTGGTATTGATGCAGATCCTATATTAAATGGAAAAGAAGTTAATCTAACTAATATTATAGATTCAAAAAAGATTATATCCTTTGTTATTTATCCTACTAAGTTGAAAATATTTGAAGATGAGGGTGATGTACCTTATTTTGGAAAATATTATCTTTTTGCTAATGACGCTTCAAGTAATGAATTTATGTTTTTAAGAAGTTGTCCAACGAATTATGTAACATTAACAAATTCAAGCGATTGCGTTGATGGTTGTTGTATTGAAGATGATTTAAGATCTCTTCAAAGAATGCCTTATAAACAATTCTACATATTAACCTCATATAATGAAGATCCATCTTTTGATACAAATTTACCATATGGTAAAATAGTAGGAGCTAATACTTTTGTAATTGGATCTTTAAATTGGAGATTTTTAGCTTTAAATTATTCAGCAAGTAATCAAATTATTTATTATAAAAAACCAACAAAAGAAAATAGCACATTATATACAATGATTAATTTTTCGCCAGAGCATGATGTATCTTTATATAAAGTAGCAATATACATCAAACAAACAAATGATGTAAATATAACATCTAGTGATTGGTCTGGTTCAGATCTTATAGATACTTATCAATTTGATGATGTAGTTAAAAGCTACCCAATTATGCTTTCATTGCCAGATTTCAAATACTCTAAACTTTCACAAGAAATGTATGGTAATTTAATTACTAAATATGGTTCTTGGATTAATAACGGACAAACATTTGCTGTAAGAATAGTATCAATAGATCGTAGCGCAGATAAAGTAGAACAAACTTTTGTATTTGTAAATCAGCCTTAATTATCTTCCCATATCACGACCCTTGCTGCCTTGATACAATACTCCTCCTGGTCGTTGTTCTTCTACTATAGTTTTTAATACTTGTTGTCTTAATAATTCTGCGAACATTCTTGATTTTTCTAATGTCTTTTTGAGCTTTTCTTGATCGTTTCCACCTTTTCCATTATCTTCTGAATTAGAATCTGTAGAAGACTTGCCTTCTTGACCATCTTGACCAACGCTAACATTAATGCTAATATTATTAGTGATTCCTTCTGATGTTGTAGTACTTGTATTATCAGTTGTTTGATTTTGGTCTTGAATTTCTTTTGTTTGGTCTTCTACTGATCGGTTTAATTGTTCTAAAGATTTTAATAATTTAGTCAAAGCATCTGTCATTTGAGTTTGACTATCTTGGTTTTGACCATTGTTTTGTCCTAAATTTTGAGTTAAAGATGGTAAATTAGTTCCAACTGGTCCACCTTCTGCGAATCCAGTAACTTGTCCTCTATTTAATCTATCGAAAAATGGTTGGCCAAAACGATCTACAGCATCTTTTCTTATAACATACTCTCCACCCATAAGCATAGCTGGTACATCATCTTTTACTGAAGTTCCTCCATAAATCATTCCTCCAGTTGCTCTGCTAGCCCAGCTTGGGGTAGCTCCTAATCTGCTTCCTGCTGAAAAATACGTAGATGATGCAGAAGCAACTCCTGTTCCGTAGCTTACTGCATTACCACCAAAAGGAGAACTTGAAAATGCATATGGATTTAAAGTCGTAGGAGTCATTGGGAATTTAAATGATGATAAGCTGCTCAAAGATGTTCCTGAACCAAGTCCTAAGTAATTCATGTAATTATTAAAGCCTGTTTTTCCAGCTTGATTGAAGTAGTCTCCTCCTGAACCATAAAATGGTGAATATTTATTTAAATAAGATGGAATCTGGGGATTTAATGTTAAAGGATTTCTTGCTAATCCAACTTGATCATATAAATTTCCAGCACTTTGATAAGGAGCTGATTGATTTGTAGAAGCTAAACTTGATTGTTGCATTTGCATCAATGCAGAGCGACTTGGAGAACCATTTGATTGTTGCATTTTTAGAATCTCTTGCATACTAGCTGAAATTTCTGGATTCATTCCGAAAAGTTCTTCGACTTGATCTGGAGCAAACCAAGGCTGATAATTTTTTTGTGGTATTGTTGTAGCACTGCTAGTAGGAGCATTTGTGCGATTCATAGGTCCAATAAAAGGTTGAGGTCCAAGAACAGCTTGTTGAGGCCCAATAGGCATTTGAGGTCCAATAGCTTGACTATTTGTAACAGCATTTGTAATAGTACTTGCTGGTTGTTGATTAGCGAAGGGATTAGGTTGCATTCCCATTGTATCAATTCCTTTTGCTATATTATAAGTATCTTTTTTTGATGGTAATCCAAGACTAACTGTAGTAGGAGGAGTATTTGTGCCAGCTACGTTTGCCTTTGGTAAAGACATGTTTTTCATGTATTCATCATATCCTGCCCAAGATTTTTCATCTAAAGATTTTTTAACAAGATCATTAGTACTTCTAGATGGAAGATTAAGTCCAGCTATTGTTACAGGTTTCATTGGTACAGGAACTGCTGGTTTATTAACAGCCTCTGCAACCATAGTTTTGAATGGATCACCACTAGAAGGCATAAGATCTGTATATGCAAATTGATTGCTGGTACGAAGCTTTTCTAAACGATTTAGTCCTTCATCTGTTAACTCCACATGAAGATGTGAGGCAGTATTATTTCCTGCTGGAACTTCATATTGAAACATTCCCATATTTATTGGATTACCTTTAGAATCCATTCCAGATAATTTATATCTATAAAAACCAGAACCTTCTCTTGTATCAAATTTAGGATTCAAACCCATTTGTTGGAACATGCTCATTAGTTCAGGTTCTATTTTTGCATATTCTTTTTGATCTTTTAAGGTGAAATCTATAGCTTTTCCGCCAACATGATAACTTTCATACTTTTCTCGTTTAGATTTGTCATCATGAAATTCGTCAGCGAAACCTGTAAATCTATCAATTCTATCTTTAAATTTTTCTTGCATTTGACTAGCTAAAAATAAAGAATTTAATTCTGTTCTATTTTTCCCAGAAAAACCTTGTCCTCCTTCTCTTGAAAGATAATCCATTACATTTTCGCTTCTTTTCATCGGATTTTCAGAAAGTATTGATTCTATATCTTTTGTAATATTAGGATTTCCTTGAATTTTTTTATTACCATATATGGATTTTCCAACATAAGGTTTTATTTTAAGATATGGATTTATACCTTGATTTAAAAGTAATATCATAGCCTCTTGTTGAGTCAAATTATCTCCACGAACTCCGCCTTCACTTCCAGTGTTGTATTTCCTTACTCTTCCACCTTTTGCATAATATCTACCATATGCGCTTCCTTGTCCATAACCATAACCTTCTAATCCAGGAATCATTAAATTAGGTTTTGTAACTAATCCTGTTGGCGGTATAACTCCAGCTGGTCGTGTGAGATATTGGTCTACATAGTTTTGATTTTGAGTAAATGTTGATAATCCAGCTGGTGCAGCAAAAGATCCACCTAATCCTACATTTAATCCTGCTCCAGAGCCATAATATGGAATTTGGCTTCCACCAAATCCGCCAAATCCTCCCATGCCTCCATATGATTGATATGGACTAGTAATTCCCATAGCAGCTCTATCGAATGTTTGTTTTTGTATTGCGCTTTCAATTTGTTTTGATATTTGTTCTTGATATTTTGGATCATTATATTGCGCTCCAGGTTGATAATTGCTACCTCCACCACCTTGGCCCAAAAGTCCTGTGCCTATGCCAAGCGCTTTACCAGATAAGTTTTCTAAAAACCCTGCTCCTCCTAAATCTTTAAATGCTCCTCCTAGTGCCTGAAATCCTCCTAATCCTCCAAATAAGCTCAGTCCTGCACTACCTAATCCACCAATAAAAGTATTTGTGAGACTTCGATTATATTGAGCCATAGCTTGAGAATTTATTTCATCTGCTTGTCTCTGAGCTTCTTTTCTTTGTTCTTCTACTTGGCGCATAGCTTCATTATAGCTAGTTTTAAAATTTGATACATTTTGTTGATATCCTTGTAATGATCTTGCATTTTGAGATCTCAAATCGTTCATTGGATTATCTTCTCTGGTCATTCCAAAGCTACTTAATAAATTAGATATATTATACTTGCCTGTATATTCTGGAACATTTTTCAATTCTTCTGGACTAGAAATAGTTCTTTCAAGAGCGTATTGACCAATAGGATTTTGTACAAGATTTCCTTGAGGATCAAAAATATCAAAAGTATTTGCGAGACCCATAGATATACTTCCGCCACTAGCATAACCTTTTACCATTCCACCTTGATTAAGCATATCTAACATACCTTTACCATATTTATTAACAGCACTTTTTCTTAATACATATTCGCCATCTGTGAGCATTGCAGGAACATCGTCTCTTACTCCGCTTCCACCATTTACAGAACCACCAGAACTATATTTACGAATAATTCCTCCTTGAGCTTTTCCTCCACCAAATATACTATTAAATACGCCTCCAAGTAATCCGCCACTATTATCTGATGTTCCACCAAAACCACCGCCACCAGTTAAACCACCAAGCAAGCTTCTCATTCCAATACTAAATTGTTCTTTAATAATTTGCTGAGATATACTTAGTAACATGTCTTGAAAAGCTTGATCTGCAGTTTTTGTTCCATTAATAAATGCACCAAATGCATCTTCAAATCCAGTTTGTAAATTAGATGCTAGATTAGCAAAAGATTTATTAATTTTGTCTGCTGTTGTTGCAGCGTTATCGCCAAACTTATCAAAGAAAGATGTAAGAGGATCAAATCCTTCTTTGAAATTGCCTTGCTTTAAGTCTCTTTCCATTAAACTTTGACGAGCTGATGCTCTTTCATCAGAGAACATATATTGTGAATTTTTGCCAAATTCAATTTTATCTATTGATAATTTTAATCTTTCAAAAGCTTGAGTAGTTGTTATTATTCCATTATTATAATCTTTTTGTATATCTGCAGCAGTTTGAGTATATTCAGCTAAATATTTAACTCTATCATTTGTAAATCCTAGAGTTGTGCTTAAATCCGTAAGTCCTGTACCAACTTGCTGTGCAAAGCCTTGCACTTTACCTTGCATTAAAGACTCTTCTATTCCTCCAGCAGAACTATAATTTATATTTTTTAAAGCTTCTTCGCTTATGCCGCCTGGGTTAGCAAATTGTTGTTGAAGCTCTTGAATAGTTCTAATTGGCCTCATTCCAGTCTTGATTTCTAATTGTTGTTGCTGAATTTGTTCAGCTATAGATTCTGCTCTTTTTTGGACTATGATCACTTCCTCAAATAACTTTTTTAGTACTTCAAGGTCAATTCCTGTTAATATCTCTGAAGCATATTTAGCATCAGCATCAAATGCTGCAAAACTTTTTACAATACTTTCTATTCCAGATAAATTTCCTGTAGCTTTAATACTATCAAGCATTTTTTGACTTTCTGAGCTCGTAAAACTTTGACCTGCTTTAGTTCCAAAACTACCGAACATAGTTTGTAAATCTCCAGAACCACTTCTTATCGAATCATCAAATGCTCTTTTTTCACTAGGTTTAAGATTTTTGACACGAGTATCTAAACCCTTTAGAGGCCCAAAAATTGAATCTAAAAAGCTTTCGGATAAATTAGTTGCTTCTTTACCTTTGCTGGTTAAACTTGCAGCAGATATAGAAATTTGAGCTTCTTTTTGAGCTTGAGCTTGAAACTCAGCAATTTTCATTCTTAGCTCTGTTGTATCTCCAACTTTTTTGTAAAGATTTGTTATCTCATCTGCTGCTCCAGGCAACACAGAATCTAATTTAGATAAACTTGATGCAAAATCTGTAGTAGCTTTATCTTGTAATCTTACTGATTGTTCTGCGCTTAAACCAGAGTTCATTTGAGCACTAGATAAAGTATCTAAAGAAACATTTAACATTTGAGTTGATGATGATACACCACTTAACTTTTCTTGAGCTTGCTCTGCTCTAGCTTTTAATTCTGGCATTACGTCGTTAAATTCTTTTATAGCGTTATATCCAGCCATAATTCCACCAATTCCACCTCCAACAGCTGCGCCCATTGGTCCACCAACAGCAAATCCTAATCCAGCAAAAGAGGCTGTTGTACCAAGTCCAGATACAGCAGCTTTAGCGCTTCGGCCTCCTCTTGAAACATCATCTCCAACAAATTGAGCGGCTGTGCCTGCTAATAATGGAGCAGCTAAAGCAAGACCACTACCATATCTACTGCCAAATCTACCTGCAACTCCACCAACTCCACCAACAAAACTTCCTCCTTTTCTTGCAAATATTGGAGTTTGAGATTGAACATTTTTTCTTTGAGAAATTTCTTCTAGATTTAAATTAGCTTTTTTAGCTTCTAAATCTGCATACTTTGCTGCGTTTTTCTTTGTCTTTTTACCAAGCTCTAATAGTTGGGATTCTACCAAGCCTCTTTGATTTAAAATAGATCCTAATTTTTGTTCTTCTGCTAAAAGATTTGATTTGCCTTGAGCTCCACCAGATCCCATACTTTGTAATATAAAAAATAAACTCATTGGATCGAAACCTGCGAAATTAGGAATAAATCCAGTAGACATCATGCCTTGCATCTTTTTAGAATTTTGAGTTGCATTAGCAATTCCTTCTGGATGATCTCTCATTACTGCTGCAAAGTTTGGTTGAGTTTTGCCATCTCGAACATACAATCCAAGTCCAGGTTTAAAATCTAATACTCCTCTTCCACCCATCTTTTCTTCAGTATTTAATGCTCTGTCTAATGGAGAAAAGTTTGGAATAAATCCTTGATTTTTAAATTTACCTGATCTTACAAATGCAGCTTCTGCACCAGAAAGTTTTTCATATCCTTGTTTAGTAAAATCTTTTTGAAGCCTAGATTGAGTTTTTTTAGCTCTTATTGTATCTTGTCCAGAAAATTTTTCGCCAGAAGCTGTTGAAATTTTTCCTGCCATACTATTTAAATTTCCCTCAGAAAGAGAATTCTTTAAGTCTGCTAAATAAGTATTTCCAAATCCACCATAAGGTAATTTAAATTTTTGTTGAATATTAGATAATTCAGATTTATTTAAATCAAAATTAGCTGTTTCACTTAAAGATAAAGAACTAATCGAAGATTTTATTCCAGCTTCAAAAACTTGACCTAGACTACTTTCAACAGCGCTCCTACTTAAGTTAGAAGAAATATTAGTTTTAAATCTTGTTGTATCTAAAATTTTTGGTTGAGTAATCAATTGTTTAAAATAATCTGAAGATATATTTATTAAATTTTGACGAACAGTTTCGTATAGATTTTCATTTATATCAAAATTAGATCCAGGAAATGGATAAGTTGTAAAGCCGTATTTATTTCCACTTGAAATTCCAACGGCTCTACCTGGAGAACTTTGACTAAAGGACGGATATATATATCCATATCTATCTATAGATCTACTATTTACAATATTTCCTTTTTCTGTAGCTTTTTCATACCCTTTCGAAGCATCCGCCTCTTCTGAAGCTTTAAACTGTTTAGATAGAGCTTTTCGATCCGTTGATTTTACAGCAACATAAGGATATATTTGTTTAGTTCGTTCTCCTGCAAAATTAGGAACAAATCCACTACTAGCATAAGGATTAATACCATATTTATTCTTAAATTTTTCTTTATAAGCTTTTCCTGCATCACTATTTGCTGGTGGCATAATTCCAGGTTGAGATAATCCAGAAAATTGTTTTACTGTTTCTGCATCATTGTAAGTTACTCTTCCATAATTTGGAATATTCATAGAGCGAATATTTCCAGGCATATATCCACCAGCTATTGCTCCCATGATTTCTCTATTAGCGCTAAAATTAGGAATAAAACCTTGACTTTTTGTTCTAGCTGTTATAACTCCTTTTTCAGAACTAACTCCTTTACTGATTAAGCCTCTTGTTAAACTTGTTGCGATAGCTGTAGATTGTTGACGAGCTTGAGATTGAGCTTGAATTACAGTTAATATATCTTTTTCAACTTGTAAAAGTGAAACTTGTTTATTTAAAATATTTTGAATTAATTGAGGATTTTGAGAGAGAATACTGTTGATACGTTCTTGTATTTGAGCTTGAGCTTGAGCTTCTTTATTTAAACCTAAAACTGTTCTCACTGCATCTGTTGTAAACTTAGCAAGATTACCAAACAACTTAATAAATACTCCAATTAAAAGCGCAAGTCCTGGACCAGATACAAAACTTCCAATTCCTTCAAAAATTCCTTTACCAATTTTACCACCAATTGAATCTCCTTTAATATCAAAAGATTCTAAAGCTGTATTAATTCCACCTAAAACTTTTTCTATTGCTGGAGCAAAACTTAAACTGCCAATGTCACTTCCAACTTTTGTTAAATTTGCTACAGTTCTATTTAAAAGAGCAGATAAGGTTTTATTTAATTCTTCATTTCTTCGAGTCGCTTCATCTGTTGCACCTTGAGAGATCTTTAATGCATTACCATATACAGAATATTGCTTGCTCAAATCTCCTAAAGCAGCTTTTAAAATATTAATTTGAAACACACCACCAACTAATTCTGCTATTTGAGATTTTTGAGCTGCTCCCAATTCATCAAATTTTGTAGCTAATCCAGTTAAAATCTGTATTGCAGGAGCAGTGTTGCCATTAAGATCTCTTACAGCGACTCCAAGAGATTGTAACTGATCTAATACTTCTGTTCTTTGGACTCTTGTAAAAATAGTCTTTAAGGAGTTACCGATTACTGCTCCACCTCGCGCAGTAGTTTGATTAACGCTAGCAACAATAGCTAATAATTCATCAAAAGTAACTCCAACATCTTGAGCAGAACTACCAACTCGTTTAAGAGCTTCGGCAAGATCTCCTGAACTTACTGCAAAAGCGGCATCAACACTAGCTAACTTATTAACAATTTGAGTTGAATCTAAAGCAGAAGTATTAAAAGAATTAATTGAAGCTGTAAGAGCTTCTACACTTGATGCTGCATCTAAACCAGAAAGACGAGCAAGAACTAATGCATCACTAGTTCTTTTTAAAGTTTGCTCAACACTTAAACCTTGACGAGCTAATTCTCCAGCTGCAGTAGCAACAGTTGAGAATGCTTGACCACTATCTTTAGCGATTTTAAATAATGAATCACCAAATTGACCAAGAGTTTTTTGACTAGCTCCTAAAATAACATTAATATCTGTTAAAGATTTTTGAACTTCTATTGTACTACTAATTAAAGATACAAAAGCTTTTTGTACGCTATATATTGCTCCTGCTGAAGCACCGAATGCAATAACACGAGCGTTAGAAGCGTCTAGCGATTTTTGGAACTCATTTGATGCTCCAGTAATTCTACCCAATGGCTGAGTAAATGCTTTAGCATTAATTCCAGCACCAAAATTAAACCCTTTACTCTCTAATCGCTTTAAAGCGGCCGATACATCCCTTTCCATTGGGGACGTATTTGCCGATAAATTGACTTGTAGATCTCCTATATTTCCAGCCATAATGCCTTTTTCCTATCATAAATTACACATTTATTGGAAAAATATTCAACTAGTATATATAATATATTTTCTCTTATAATCCATGCAATTTAATAAGATCTTGCATATCTAATTTGCCACCCTTTTTAGCTGCTTCCTTATTAAGATCAATTGCTACTGTTTCATTATCATTTTTAATGCCTAATCTATTAATATCTTCTGATGTAGCACCTATTATAGATGTGGCTACATTATCCTTTTGAGCCACTTTGCTATTCTTATTAAGCACTTCATCAACATTTTTAGATCCTTCATACCATTCAATAAGCTTTTCTGGATCAGTCATTAAATAATCTGGTGGTCTAGTTTTAGCATTACTTAATATATTTTTAAAGTATTTACCATAACTAAATAGCTCAATTTGATAAAAACTTAATTCTACAAGAGGTTTTCCATAGAAAATATAAGGATCATCTTTACTCAAGTAAAATAAATTAGAGAAATATCCAGCAAGGCTAATCTTCTTTAAATTCCTATCATTAAACCTACCATTTACTTCATTATAACTCTTAATTAATAGCATTATTTCTTTATTATCAAGATCTTCATAATCTGATTCTTTAAAGAATTTCTCTTTTAAAGATTCATCCTTAAACAAAGATACATACATATAATATTCATTAAGCTTTTTAAATGTATAATCTTCTGATGTAAATCCTATAAGATCTTTCTTTTCGAATTTTAAAGTCTTTAATTCTAATTCGTTTTTATCAATTTCATTATTAATTTGATCAATTTGAGCTTTAAGAAATAGCTTGCTTTTTGTTGTTTTTAAATTGACTAAAAAATTTTCTAATTTTTTAATTATTTTATCTTTTTTGAATTCCCATAGACCTTCTTTTATTAGATATTCTTCTTGGTCTTTTTCAGTAGGCAAACCCATACTTTTAGCTTTAATGAAGAATTGCTCATTATATATATCTATCTCAGCAGAATCTTGATTATTAATGTGCTTAAAGAATAAAGTCCCAAAACCTTCGATATTCTTTTTAGAATATCCTTTTATAATTTCAGAAAATAATATCTTTAAATTGTTTTCGATCATTCATCATGAATCTGATTTTTTGGCTTCTTCTTTGTTTTCAGTAACAGCTTGTTCAACCGCTGAATTATCAACAGACAAAGCTGCAAGTCTTTCAAACTCTTCTTGAGAAGCTGCACGACCAACATACCAGAAGCTTACAAAATAAGCTAATTTACGACAAACTAAACTCTCAAATTCACTGCCATTTTCTTCCATGTTATCGTAAACGCTTAATTTACTTTCAAATTCTCCATGACCAAAGAATGGAATTTCATTTCCTTTGTCATCTATAATATAAGAAAGTTGTAATACCCACCAAAGAATAGTTTTATTTCTAGCTCTATTTTCTGCGGTTTGATCAAAAAGACTAGCTTGCGCCGTTTCAAAATTTTGAATTTGTGTTCTAAGCTCTGTTAATTCAACAATAACTTGTTGATATCTTGTTTTTTCGACTTCTGTTCTTTCTGATTCATCTTTGATGCTAAGTTTTTGAAATTCATTTTGTTTTTCAAATAGTGCAACATAAAGCGTGGCATAAACATTCTTTTCTTCTTCACTTAAAACTCCACCATCATTTGTGAATCTTTTAGATAGTAAAGCTCTTGTTAAAAGACCAGCTTTGATGCCCTCTGATAATCTAACTCCATAGAATAGTTCAGCTTCATCAAATAAAGAGCGAGTTGGCTTGCGAAGAAAAACTTTAACTAACTCTTTTTTATTAGTCTTTTTAGTAGTTTTTACTTCTTCGCCTTTTTCATTCTTAGAGATTTCGATCTCTTCTACCTCTACATTTTTTGGTACATTAAATTCAAATAGTTTTTTCATATGCCTTTTTCCTTTCGATTGATTCTATATAATTTTTAATTTTCTTAAATTGAACTCTACCTCCTAGTAGATTAATGAAGCCTTTACGTTTTTCTTCATTCCAATTGTCATATACATTTTTTAAGAAATTTTGACTTGTTACTACTTCAAAAGTAGGATTTAAAATACCGTAACCTCTTAAAGATCTTTGGATTGTTTGCAGTCCTAAATTACCTTTAATAATGTCTTCTTCAGAATATTTGAAGTGGATCTTTTTCATTTTTTTAAATTAAAATCTAATTTAGATATATCATCTTCAATCTCTCTTATAGTGTCGTTACCATAATCAAGTACTCTTTTACGATATTTTTGATATGTTTCATCAGTAGTATTATACTTTGAAGTATGAGCATCTTCAAGAATAAATAAAAATTGCTTGTATAGGTTAGTTATTTTTCTACGAAGTTGAAATATAACATACTCCTTGATAGGATCGCCTTTTTCCATAGATTTACCTTTTAACCTTTTACCTTGCTATATATTACACCAAAAAAATACCCCGCCAAGATTAAACTTAGCGGGGTACTTTATATCTTTAACTATTCTGTATATTAGTCTTTTAATCCACTCATGAAGATTCCGATGTCTGATTGACTTGGGCCTCCAATTTGAGTAGAGAAGTTTAGTGTTACTGCTTTGTTAGCACCGATGGAGCTTGAGAATTCTTGACTATCTAATTTTGCTCCTTCTACTTTGTAGATCATTTGATCTGTACCACTTGTTGGATGTTTTAGAGTGACTTGTAGATCGTAGGTTCTATCTGCAGTGATAATATCAGCTAGACTACCAGTTGTTAGATCACCAAGTTCTGCTTGAATTTGCATGTTAACTGAAACTGGGAAGTTGATTTCTCTTGCGAAGGCGAATTTACTTCCAAGTTTTTGTAGTGGTGTACGAGCTAGATCAAAGCTGATTGTATAACTTTGAATTTTTGCATCAGTAATAGTGGCACCACCTGATGGTTGATCTAGATTAAAGCTGATATCTCCTGGGCGCAAAGCGCTCAAAGCACCTTGAGCGATAGAACTTACTGCTGTAGGTAGCGAATATTTTTTGCTTGTAATTTTTGATCCATCAGTTGGAACAACAGCTGGAATATAATTTCCAGTTACTCCAGCATCAAATTGCATGTTTAAGCCTTCAACATTAACAGTAGCTGTTGGGAAATTACCAACAGAAGCTTCTGTAGAATATGAAGTGATAAATCCGTTTCCAATAGCGATAACGTTTTGATTAGCTGCACCAGTTCCAATTGAGAGTGCATCACTTCCTTCTGCTACTGTACGGATAAAATAATTTCTTTCATCTGAAGTTTTATTTAAGATTCCAGAAATACATGTTACAGCAGTACTATCTAGAGGACCAAAACCTAGAAGTTCTTCATTACCAAAGCTATTTAAAATATAACTAAAATCAAGAGATACAGTTGGAGATTCTAGAATTACGCGATCAATCGCTCCAAGTTCACCGAATTGATTAACATCTTGACGAGCGATGTTAAAGCTGTAATTTGCACTTTGAACTCTGTGCAATTGATTAACTAAATTGTTTCCGTCATTTCCAGATGAAAAGTGATCTCCTGTTGCTGGACTTGGTCCTGCGTAAAGAGCTTCTGATTGATAAATAATTCTATTTCTTGCCATATTAAAATTCTCCTATATTATCTGTTATTACACTCAATTTTATTAATTTTCTGATCTTTTTTATCAACTTCTTGGATATCTATAAACTTCTAATTCAAAGTCTATAAAAGACGATATTGCATCTGGATTAAGATCCTGATACTGAGTTCTATTCGTCACATTTTTGCTAACATATACATTTTTAATATAAACGCTATTAGATGTTCCTGCTCTACCAGTAGTTAATAAATCATAATTATAACGAGATTTTAGTCCATTTAAACTATTGAATGGCATTTCATTAGGCTGAATAATAGGTATATAAGTTCTAGTGATATCTTTGAATATGCTAGTGACAGCATCCATACTAAATATAGAATCAGATATTACTATAGCCCTTACATTAATATTTGTACTATCTAAACCTCCAAAAGCAAGAGGAGTATTATTGCCACCATTATTTTTTAAATATATTGCTGGATAAGTTTGAGCATTAATTGGTAATCCAGTTGGATTCTCTGTTGTTTTTGGATTTAAATTAAATTTTGTTTCAAATAATATCTTTTCTTCGTTTTCATTAGTAAGATATATTCCATAATCTTTCACAGCATAATTGCCACTAATATTTGGACTATTTAATTCTGAATTAAAATAGAGTTGACCTTGATCTGCATTAATTGCTACTAAACCACTTTGACCAGTTGTAATAAAATTGTTATTTAAATAAACTCCACTAATAATATTAGCGCCAGTTATAGATTCATCTCTTATTAAATTTTTAAAAGGTGAGCCATAAGTATAGTAGCCATTGTAGATATTTGTAATAGGATAAAATTCACTATTGTAATTGCTAAAAGCTTCGCCCTTTTTGGTTAATGTATGATCAAACCAAAGAACCATACTACTCATTAAAATGTTTTCAAATTGTGGTTTCATATGTTAAATTTAGCATTAATTTTTGAATAAAATTTCTTTAATATTGCGGATAAGTAAGGCGAAGGTTTAAAGCTGCCAGTTCTAACTTGTGGTTCAGCTTGAATTCCAGTAGATGATCTACTATTTTTAATAAATTTTCTAAATACATAATGACTAAATCCAGAAATACCTTTTTCAACTCCGCTAACCCAGCTTTTTCCACCTTCAAATGGCATTGGAGTTTCAGATTCAATTTCTCCCATAGTTGGACCAGATACTGGAAAATTAATTTTTATATTTTTACCATTTACGGATATCTCTGGTCTAGTACTTACTTTAACTGAATTCTCTAGTATTTCTTTGACAGATTCTGTTGGCTCTGAGCCTTCTTCAAATCCAATGTAACTAAAAAGATTTCCTTCTCCGCCTAAAGTACTAGAAATATTTGATGCTTCTGGACCATTATCAATTTCTTTTGTAACTGGATGATTTAAATACTCTTGAACCATCTCTTCTTTGCTTCTTTCAACATATTCTTCTACGATAGACCGAACTTCTTTACGAATTAAACTTGCCATTTTTGAATTTTTAGAAATGGCTTCTACAATTTTATTTTGATTTAATTTGACTTTCATTATGATGCTGCCTCAAGGAAAAAAACAAAATACTCAGATGTAAGAAATCTTTTCATTGTATCGTCTGTGATTACATTATAAGGCTTATTATCTATAACAATTTTTTCTGTTCTGCCATTTTGCACTATAAAATCTCTAGCTTCTCTTTCTACTTTAATTTTAACAACTCCTTTGCTAACTCGACTTTTTAATTCTGGTAATAATTCTAATTCTTGTTTTGGGTTGTATTTTACTTTTGCTTCAAAAATTCCGCTAACTGGTATATAGCTAATATTAGTTTTAATCGCTGCTTCGCCATATCCAGGAAGACTATTTGTAGATAATTGATTTATAATTTTTTTTGGCTCTTTGTATACTAGAATTGGCCTAGAAAATGTATCAAAGAGGTCTTGCATTACTCCTGTGGCTGCTGAAACCTCCGTGCTTGAAAGAAGACTAGCCATTAGATTGACCTATGGTATATATTAGCTGATTGATTTCCTTCGTTAGAAAGTCCAGGAATTGTATCGTCTCCTGCGACTTGAAGAGGAGCAACTTCGTTAAGCTCGTATTTATCAAGCAATGTTTTAAGTTCTAGCATCTCTTGTTTTTTGATTGATGAAAAGGTTTTACTGAGTTCGTTTTTATTGACTTTTGTAACAGAACTGCCTTCGTCTGAAATGCTAACAACACTATCAAGAGATATGCTATTAAGCGTTTTTCTTAATTGACGATCATAATAATGTATGATATATAATTTTTTAAAAATAGCTTTTTCGTTGATGCCAAATGTTTCTGTTGGTGATCCTTCTACTTCAAGAGAAGATTCATTAATAGTATATGGTTTATTTAAAAGTACATTTAATGAGCCAATATTGCTTCTAAGCCAATAAGCCACAGAAGGAACACTAACATCAACTGGTTCACCTAATTCATCATATAATTCGGTAGCAAGATCTACTATTTTATAAGTCATAATAGATATTACACTATATAAATATTATATTGGTATAGAATATATATTATTGTTTAATTCTACATGGTTTGTGGACTTTAATCTGTAATTTAATACTTTCAGCCACATTGCTTTTTGTATTCAAATCTATATTAAGTTGTTTGGGACCTAGCATACCTTCA
>Ga0247832_1004890_pt1 | contig 16227 bp, 12 predicted proteins | sample LaCruzMarch2015__10_FD_192407 | JGI IMG/M metagenome (GOLD analysis project Ga0247832, IMG submission 192407) | Freshwater microbial communities from meromictic Lake La Cruz, Castile-La Mancha, Spain - LaCruzMarch2015_4m | ecosystem: Environmental > Aquatic > Freshwater > Lake | place: Spain... | reverse complement strand
CCTTCGTGTACAAAGCGGTCACAACGCTGCTGGCTTGTGGATCATAGGAGTTGATCCGCAACTTGGCTTGGTAGCTGGCGGGTGCGACATGGGTGGAGCTTAAAGGTGGTGCAGGCATGCGCGATAAGGTTGCGCAGCCTGCGAGCAGGCTCGCCAAAGCAACGGCCAGGAGTTTTTTAATCACGGATTCTAGCCCCCATGCGGCACGCATGGGTTCTGCGACGCGCGCCAGCCCTAAAGCTAATGCCATCGCACGGCTTTGATGCAGAACAAATCCCTGCCGCATCCTCGGTTCAGGCGGACCGGGCCGCGCCGCATGAAGCACAGGAACCAAGAAATAGGTGGGGCGTTTAGGGACCCAGAGGATCTTGAGCCATGAACCATGAGCAACCAGATGAAGCGGCCCGCGAGTTGATACTCGTCGTCATGCCACCAGAACCAGATGCCGCATTGGACAGTGTCGGCGACGAGGTCGGCCCCCTATCAGACTTCATACGCAAGCAACCCGTGCTAACCTTATCCATTGCATTTGGCTTGGGTCTGCTAGTCACCAGCCTCTTGGCGCGAAAACGCATATGATTGGCCGGGTCATCTCTTTGCGCGTTTTCGCTGTCATCTTTGCTTTGGCGTGCGCAATCTTCCTTATCATCGCGGGCTATCGTGCTCTGCTGGTCTATGCGGGGCCGCTTTTGGCCCCGGTTGTTATGGCTGTCGGGTGTGGGCTTGTCGCGCTCAGCCTCCTTGGACTGACCCACCTACGTGCCAGCCGCCGCAAAGCGCGGTTGCAGGCGGTCGTTGCGAGTTTGATTGACCACAAGCCGATGGCCGCCCTCGCAGCAGCTGTCGTCGCAGGAGCTGCGGCACGGTTTGGGATCGAGCCGGAAGACCTGTTCCCAATCTTTGAAGCCTTCGTCCCAGATAGCCAAGCTCCCGACACCACAGACGAAGCCACCCCACCCCCTTCACCCACGCCACAGGCACACCCCAGTCCGCCTCAACAAAGCATCCACTAGGAACACATTATGCCCAATTCAAATGAAAAGCTCGTCGCCGGTATTGTCGCCCTTATTCCGGTCGCTATAGATGCCTTTAAGGATGATCATCTGGACCGGCAGGTCGATGCGATTATGACCAACACAAAGGTGCGCGATATCGGGTCGCGCATGGCCGGCCAAACGGAAAAATACCTCCACAACATGATCAAAAGTAACAAATTCACCCGCCAAGTCGCAGCGCAATTCAAGCCACGCCAATCGCCAGCTCCTGCGATCTTGGCGGGACTTGCTCTCGTCGTGGCAGGGGGACTTGTCTTTGCCTATTTTGATCGACGCAAAAAGCCAAAGCCGGATGAACAGGGGCAAGCCCCAAAGGCGGAGGCTGTTGCCACTTAAGGGCAGGCTGGTTCCGCCGTCAGGCGAAACTGGATCAAGCCTCGCCTTGGAAATTGCGCGCCGGTTGAATTAGGCAGGCGTCACTTAACGCTTATGAAAATCGGGTTTGAGTAGAACCAAAGATCGGTCCAAGGGTCCTCACCCTTGGGGTCTGGTTGGGGCTCTAGCTCCGTCGTGTTGGTCCCGCGGATGCGCAGATACTCATTCTTGGTCACATTCTTTATCCGGTAAGTGATCACAGTCTGGTCGCCGACCTGTGACCAAGCGCTGGCTGTAAATCGCGCTTCCACGCGGGTTGTTGGGTTTTTGTTGGCGGCTTTGTCGGCCACCGGCCCTGTTACCTCTCCGCGTATGAGATCAACGCGAGAGACAAGCGGATTGATGCCTTGGGTCGTGGGACCCTTGTCGTCTTTAAAGCGAATGGTTACCTCGATATCATCGCCCACTTTGGACGACAATGTTCCCCCCATCGAGGCTGTTGCACTTGCACCAACCGCCTTAGCCGATACATCCAGTTCTGAGATCAAGTCACCTGTCGTGACAAAAATCTTGCCTGCGCGCAGGCCTGAGATAATCGAGTCTGGTGTTTTGTCGGCAAACACATAGGTCTTTGAATATTCGCCCGGCCAAAAATCGATGCCGCCTTCGCTATAATGCACGTGAGAATCAGACGTTGCCGTGATCCACCACCGGCGACCCTCGCCCAGCAAGGAATCCCACAGGCCGCCAACTTGGGCGGTCATCTGGTCAAACCCGCCCATGGTTGGTGTCTTGTTATAGGCACCACGACCGTATTCTCTGGCTTCAGTGTCTGACGGTGTAGCAAGCCCGAGCTTGGGCCGGGACAGGCTGCTGGCTTGATGGCCGGGTGCGCCTTCCATGCCAATGGCAACTTGAGGCGCGACGTCATTCCAGTTTCGAAACTCTTGGGGGGTGGTTAATCCATATTCGCCCATGCCTGTAGCTGAGCGCGATGGATGATGGGCAAAGAGAACAGGCTTTGGCGTTTGCTGGTTCATGAATTCAAGCGCTGAAATCATGGCAGATTCTTGATTGCGTGCTTCAGAGCGTGGAAAGACCTCGCGAGAGTCAAACTTAAATTCAATATCGCGCAAGCGCTGTGCTTCGTCCGGCCCATAGGGAATAACCACACTGCTGTGGTCTGCTGCAGGCGTATTAAGTTCAATGCCAAAAAACTGAATGACCTCGGGAACCGCGGCGCGCGATTGCAGTAATTCAGGATAGGCATAGTCATGATTGACTTTGCTATGATTGGGTCCGCCATGGTCTGTCGCAACCATCCAGCTGAGGCCAAAACGTCGCGCCATCGCGGCATTGGTGGTTATTGGATAGACGGCATCACCGCCCAGAATCGGGGTCGGCGGTGTGGTGGTCGTATCTAGGCCGACACTATATCGACTATGAATATGATGGTCACCCGCAAGCCATCTTGGGCCGGTCCTATCATCCTGCTTCGGTGCAACCTTCGGCGCAGCAACTTGCGGCGCGCTGGCTTTGGGAGGGGCATGGCGTCCATGTGCATTGGCGCTGCCAGACATGGCTAAACTGATCAGCGCACTCACCAAAGCAACATGGGAAACTATGCCGCGCTGCGACGTCGCCTTGGATGAAAAGTTTCTCACGCCTGTTTTATTCGCATCGCGCATTATGACCGCTCCCACGTTTGCTTAAGAGAGTTAGCTGCAACATGCGTTATTCTTATGACACTGATGGTTGGGGCCTCACCTTTTGGCACCTGCATTTGGGCCCAGTGGGAGAGCCACATGATCTAGCCAAAGAAATGTGCGCGCAATGGTAATGCTGCAGCGCCGAGAAGAGCGGGTTCCACAACCACCTGCGCTGGCACCACCAGTGGCACGGGCCTGATATAGCCGCGCCGAGGGACGCTGGAAAAAGCAATCATCGGGATCATGCGCTCGGCTAATGCCGTTGGAAGTTGGCCACCCAAAACAATGACATCTGGATCTAGGACAGCCGAAACGGCGGACACTGCGATGTTCAAAGCTGGCGCGGTTTTGTGAAGCCACTCATCAATGGAAGACCAAGTAGGATCAAAATGATCGAGCATATGGGAGACCGTGGCGAAATCGGACCCCCCCTGGTTCTGTAATTGTCGAAGATTTTCCAGATTTGGGTGCATGTAACCCTCAATAGGGATTGCACCGGCAAACTCGCCGGCATTGCCATTGCGGCCGCGCAACAGTCGCCCTTCGTGGATAATGCCACCGCCAAAGCCCGTGGAGAAATAAAAATAGGCAAAGTTTTTGACGGTACGACCAACCCCCAGCATGGCCTCGGCTTCGGCGGCTGCATTCCCATCATTGTCGAGCCAGACCGGCAGACCGAGCCGTTCTGTCAATGCTGTGTCGACATCGATCAATGCGAGATCATCAAGTTGGCCCGGCGGATTGACCTTCAGGCCACTGCCAATAAAAAAACCGGTGATCGCAATACCGATACCAAAAAGTCGGCTTCGGTCGCTCAAACGCTCTTGGATGAACCGGTGTAGCAACGCAGCAATTGCATCCACATCTAGCTTCATCGTACCGGCTTCTAAAGGCTGCTTAAGTTCCCCAAGTTGGTTCCCTAGAAAGTCCACGAGGGCGAATACAATCGCATCAGCCTTAATTGAAACCCCAATTGAATAGGCCGCGCCGGCAACCAGTTCCAAACCAATCTTTGGCCCGCGACCCGTGCCCGTTCGGCCTGTGGCTCGAACCAGACCGCGTTGTTCAAGGCTATCGATGATGCGCGTCATCGACATACCGGTTAGGCCAATGCGCCGACCGATTTCTGCCCGCGTTATTTGGGGCTCTCGGCGTATCAGATCTAAGGTTTGACGTTCGCTCGCATTGGCGACCTCCGTTGTCACACGCTTGCGAAAAATCTCGGGTATCAGGCTCTGGGCTCGGGAGTTGTTTTGTGCGGTGCCATCTGTCCCCAAACGCTCTAAACCTGATGAAACTTCCACGGTGTCACATAACTTTCATTTGATATCTAACGGTGCGTTATTATACCCGTTGCAATATCAATTTCTAGCTGCATCGGACCAAAAATGACACGCACGACCATGCTTACTACAACATGGCTTTCTCTTGTAGCGGCGATGACCCTAGCGCCTGCTGTGGCGATGTCACAATCCGCATCCAGTACGCAGCCGACGTCAACCATTCCACCTGCTGACGCCGAAACCGTTATTGTAACGGGCTATCGCTTGCAAAATCGGTTGGCGGTGGACGCCAAGCGCGTTGAGAACCGCGTGGCCGAGTTTCTAACCAGCGATGAGATTGGTCAACAGCCAGACTACAACATCTCTGACAGTTTCCGCCGCGTACCCGGTGTCACCACGATTTTTGACGAAGACGAAGGTCGATACGTCGCACTTCGCGCGCTGGAGCCGAACTTCACGCTTGGCAGCCTTGATGGCTCGACTTTGGCGACCGGTGAACGTGGCAACCGCCAATTGAATATGGAAGCGATCCCAACCACGGCCGTTCGCCGCCTTGAGATTTTTAAATCCCGTACACCCGACGCCGAAGGCAATGCCATTGGGGGCACGGTTAATCTGGTAACCCGTTCTGCCTTTGACCATAAAGGTCTTTACTATGTCGGGAGCGTGTTTGTTGGCACAGGCGACAGCCAAGCTGCGCCGGGTAAAGGCTATAATCGTGAGAGCGACGATGGGTTGAATTTCCGCTTTGATGGAACGGTTTCCAATACATTCGGCCCTGGTGATCAGTTCGGCGTGATGGCGACGCTGGCCTTCAGTCGCAAGCGGCGTGACCAAGAGCGCTACAGCCCCGGTGCCTTCGCCCTATTTAACAACGTTCCCGTATCGTCCAGCCATTTGTGGCAGGGTTATCCCAATACCGTGGATCGTTACGGCGGCACCGTGAAGCTGGAATGGCGACCAAATGATACATTCAAGACACATGTTTCTGGAACCTATTACATCCAAGCAGACAACGAATTGCGGCTTTCCCATCAGCTAACCCGTGGCACAGTCGACCTCGCGCGGACCTCCGGTACGAGCGCGCGCGTTTCAACCGCTGGCGGATTCGTGCGGTTTAATGACTTCCCAATCGACAAGCCATTGACCGCGGTGCAAGCTGGCTTTGAATGGCAGCCAACCAATCGGCAAACCATCTCCGGGCGCTTGGCTTATTCGGAGGCGGCTTTCAACGAGCCTTCCAACCAGCTTCAGTTCAATTTGCCGACTTCGGCGGCAAACGCCTACACGGTTGAGTTGAACGACAAACTGCCACGCGTCACCCTTGATTCAACCGCAACATTCTTAAACCCCACCGCTTATACTTTTGGGTCCTATTTTACCTATGAGGACGATAGCGACGACTTCATCAAAGAAGGTCAGATTGATTGGTCGTTCAATACAGAGCGCCAAAGTGAAGGCTGGGGCTTTGGTTTGGGCGCAAAACTCCGTGAAAACGAGCGCGACTTTGATCGCACACTAGTCAATTACGCCTTGGGTACCGGGGTGAGTTTGACTTTGGCCAATTTCTTGCTGGCTGACCAATATCGCCCAATCTACGCGGGCCAAGATGCTCTGTTCATTGATTTTGATAAATTTCAAGCCTATCGCGCGGCCAATCCCAATGCGATTGTCGCCAATGCGACGACAAGTGCGTTCGATAGTTTGCGCAACGACTATGTCGTAACCGAGCAGGTTCAAGCCGCTTATGCTCTCGCGCGCCATGCTGGTGAAAACCACGCCTTGGTTTTTGGCTTAAGACACGAAGCGACTGAAACCGAAGTTGCAGGACGCCGCGTTGTCGGCACCACGACAATTCCTTTGGTCCGCTCGGGTGAGTATGACAATCTACTCCCTTCCGTCACGCTCAGCTACAATCTCAATCAGCAGACCAAACTGAAATTTGGCCTGTTTGAAGCCATCGGGCGACCCAACCCATCCGATCTCGGCAATAATGAAGTGTTGAACGCGGGCAATGCGACCTTGACCCGCGGCAACGCAGACTTGTTGCCGCGTAAGGCAAAGAATTTGGATTTGGCCGTCGAATATTATTTCGATAAGCGGCAAGGCCTCTTGAGCCTCGGCCTGTTCCAAAAGTCGATCACCGATAATATTTTCTCGGTGACTTTGGGCACGACGGTGATTGATGGCGTGACCTATACGATTACCCAGCCACTCAATACCGGTGATGCCCGCATCTCCGGGCTTGAGGTCAACTTCATCCGTAACAATCTCGACTTTTTGCCCTCACTGTTCAAGAATTTCGGGGTGTCTGCAAACGCAACCTTTGTCTCCAGTGAAGCAACACTGGCCAATGGCGCGAAGATTGATCAGCTCAACCAAATGCCGAATGAGCAAGCCAATTTCGCTGTGTTCTACGAAGCAGACGCGTTCCGGGCGCGCTTGACCTATGCCTATGTTGGGGAGCGTTTGACAGGCATCACCCCAGCCAATTTCGCGCAAAATCGTTATGACGAGCCCTACAATCAGTTGGACGCCCAAGTCCGATTTAAGGTTGGCCGCTCTGATGTGATTGGCGAAGTACGCAATCTAACAGACGAGCATCGTGTAAACTATAGCAGCCTAGGCGGCATGGACTATAACTTCTTCGGTCGGCAGTTCTGGCTCGGCGTGGCGTTAAAGCGATGAGCAATGTCGCAGGGTTTAAGCCTCTCGCCACTGGGATCGCACTCAGTCTCCTACTGAGCGTTGCAGCTGGTTGTGCCCATGTCGGTTCACCCAGCTCACAGGTGCCAGCGACCGCGACGCCCTTATTTCAGGGCGTCTCCTATTGGCGTGCCCCAGCTGTCGCACCTCGCCCGCAGATTATTCATGTCTTGGCGATTGATCTGAAGAAGGCGGGCACGCGCCTGATGGCAACGCCGGGGGATCGGTCCGGCGGTCTTGAGTATCGCGCTCAAACGGTTTCGGCATTTCTGGCGCAGCAAAATCTAAAGGCTGCAATCAACGGGGGCTATTTTCTTCCCTTTAAGGGTGGCAGTCCCGGCGGCGAGGATTACTACCCCAAGGCCGGTGACGGGGCGAATGTTTCCGGTGCTGCTTGGGGTGGCGGGAAGCAAGCCTCACCGGTTGAGACCGACCCGACCGACACGTTAAATTATGATGCCCGCGTGGTTGGGATTGTTTGCATTGATGACGGCGTCAAGGTCGCCATTCTCGATGGCCAAGTCTGTCCAATAGGCGTTGAAGATGCCTTATCTGCTGGGCCACGGCTGTTGAAAGACGGCAAGCCGACCCTCAGCGACGCCAAGGTACCCCCTGCTGCAGGTGACCGAACCCCCGGTGCGCCTCGCACAGCGATTGGGGTCTCAAAAGATGGCCGCTTTGTTTGGTTGGTTGTGGTAGATGGTCGCCAAGCCGGTGTCAGCGAAGGCGCAAGCATTGAGGAGTTGAAGTCCTTATTCTTGTCGCTTGGCGCTTATGATGCCCTGAACCTCGACGGCGGCGGATCGTCAACCATGGTCGTGGCTGGCCCACAAGGCCCGCGTGTTCTCAGCTCTCCCATTCATACCGGTGTGCCAGGGCGGGAGCGCCCAAGCGCAAATCATCTCGGTGTTTTTGCCAAGGCCTTACCAAAGTGATGAGAAACTTCTCTGGCTTGATTCTTGGCTTAAGCGCGCTGTTTGGCACCGGTTTTGTGGCACCATCCCTAGCAATGGCACAAGAGCCAATACCAAGCGTCCCGTCCACGCCGGCGCCGCCGCGTGAGCGGATGGCATTGCCAAGTTGGACCCCACCAGTGGTGCAGACAGGGTCCGCCACCCTTGTGCGGCGTTACCCCGCCCAAGAAGCTGGCCAAGGGGCCGCGATTGATGCGCGCTATGTCTATGCAATCGTCAATAGCGCAATTGGCAAATATGATCGGCAAAGTGGCACCCGAGTGGGGCAATGGCTAGGCGCGCGTGACGGTTTGATCCGGCACCTCAATTCCTGCTTTGCACAGGCCAAACAGCTTTGGTGCGCCAACTCAAACTTTCCCGAACTACCCATGGCAAGCTCGATTGAAGTCTTCAATAGTGAAACCATGACCCATGTCTCTAGCCATAGTTTGGGCTTGCAAGACGAAGGTTCTTTGACCTTTTTCGAGCCCTATAAGGATGGTTGGCTGGCGGGCTTTGCCCATTATGATGCAATCGGGGGCTTGCCGTTTAAGAACAGCAGCTATGCCTCGATTGTTACCTATGATGCGCAATGGCGGCGCACCGGTGGCTGGATGTTACCAAAGTCGGTGCAAGAACAGATGAGCCCGCATGCTGCTTCTGGCGGTGCGCTGGGGCCGGATGGACTTCTCTATGTGCTTGGCCATAGCAAGCCAGAGCTTTATGTCCTCGCCCGTCCGGCACGAGGCCCAGTGCTTCTCCACGTTGCAACCTTCTCCATCGAAGCCGAAGGTCAAGCCTTTGCCTGGGACAAATCCAACCCAAGACGCATCGCTGCAATCAGCCGTCCAAACCGAGAGATCAGGGTTTTTGACATTCCAAACGTGGTTCTCAACCATCCCGACGCCTTGCCATTTTAGGGGCTTGGAGCTCGGTGTCCTAAACTTGGGTTCGCAAGCTGTCGGTTCGGATTGTCGTGCCTTTCATGCCGCGAGCTCTTGAAAGCTGCCGCCGAAACAAAAAAATCCCCAAAGCGCACAGCCCGTTCAAGGCAATAAAGGGGCCAACCACCACAAGAATGATCGGTGCCGTCTCCAGAAAATCTCGACCTGCTTCATAACCAATTGCACTGAGGCCAAATCCGAGTGTCAAAGCGGCGACACCAGCACCGGTCTGGATTGCACAAATCACTAAGCCGATCATGCCACTTTCAACGCGAACCCCATTTTGACGCGCTGCTTGGTCGATGATGTCGGGTAGCAGAGACCACCGCAAGGTTGATACACCGCCAAGTAGCCCGCCGATCAGGCAGATCAGGCCAAGAGCCAGAGCCTCGGAACCTTGACCAAACAGGGCAAAGGCTAATCCAGCGCATGCGGCAAAGCCATGGGTTAGTCCAAAGGCCGCGATCTTGCCTAAACGTCTGGCGATCCACAGCCACAGGGGCTGGCCTGCAACCTGGGACAGGGTCATGGAAACCAAGGCAGCACCCACCCAGGAGGGATCTTTGAGGACAACAATCGCATAATAAATTAGGCCGCTCATGAAAGCCGTTGTCCCACAAGCTTCGAGAAAGGCGGCGGCAGCGATAATCCAACAGCCCGGTGCTTTCTTGATCGCGTCCAAACGCTGACTGAATTTGGTCTCATCTAATGTAGCACCCAAACGATCGGATTGGCGCAGATTATTATAGCACGCCGCCGTCAAAGCGATCAGAACAACCGACGCACTTAAAGCCATGGTCGCGATCCGCGCAGCATAATCGCCCTCGCTTTGAAACACCCAGCCCATGGATGCGCCAAGCAAAACGGCAGCCAAAGACTGCGCGACCTTTCTCGCAGAGGCGAAAAGCGTTCGGTCCTCTGGATTGGTCATCACGCGCACAGCAATGGCGTTCTCGGTGAGATCAAAGACAGAAAACGTAAGTCTGAACATCAGGAGCGTGCCGATTAGAAAGGCCGTCTCAAGGGTGCCAAAAGAGAAAATCCCAAAAAGATAAAAAGCCGTGAGGGCGAGTGAGCTTAAGCCCGCCGATACAATCAATATGCTCCCATAATCGCGCAATCGCACGCGTATCCCATCAAGGAGTGCGCCAAGCGGCAGATCAACCACGGCATCAAACATCAAGGAGGCAAATAGGATTGTGCCTGCCAAGGCTGGACTTAATCCGATGACATCGGTCAAATAGACCATGCCAAACAGCGTAAACAGACTCCAATATACGTTCTTGATGCCGTTTAGGGCAGCACTCGACAAGCCAATTTTGAGTCTTTCAATCGGTAGGGCCACAGGCATAGCCCCCTATGGCACATGTCCATGACATTCAAGGCTGGAAAAGATCTGAAATCGACAAACTCATCAACGAGCGCGCATTTGGATCCTTTGAGATCAAAGTTGCACGCAGAATCTTAAATCAGGCAACAGACATGAGCAGGTCAAAGATATAGACAATTTAGAAGCTAGGATTCTCGGGCAAAGCCGACCGAAAGCTGATGGACCCAAGGCCGCCTAAGAGCATTTGAACTATGTATTGGAATACTTTGATAGGTCTCTCTTTTGATAATCCGTATGGTGATGGATTTTGCCACGAACGCGTTTTGTTCGGATTTTAATTGTGACTGTCACCGTAACGAAAGTGTGATCTAGGCTCCATAATCCATCATTATCCCGCTCCCTAGTGACGACCCAGACAGCTTCCAAGCTGGGTCCGGCGCAATCAGGGGACGCGACATATGTTTACTAAAAATTTGAAGCCAAGCACGCGCAGTGTCTTGGCAGCTGGTACTGCGGCTATTGCCATTTTGCTGAGCTCGCAGGCAGGCGCGCAAGCCGTAGCAACGGCACCAACCACGCCAGCAACGACCGCTGAAACCAAAGACGACAGCATCAATTTCGAAACCGTGATCGTAACCGGGGTTGCTAATCGGACTCGCAAGTTCGACGCGTCATTTGCCGTTTCCAACGTGAACGCATTGGCCATTCAGAAATTGGCCCCCTTGAACATGGCCGACCTATTGGGCCAATTGCCGGGTGTATTCGCTGAAGCAACAGGCGGTGAAGTTCAAAACGTCTACCGCGTCCGTGGCATTCCCAACGAAGGCAATTTCCAAGCCTTCCATGAAGACGGGATGCCCGTTTTCCAAGACAATGACGGTATCTTCTTTAAGGGCGACGGCTTGATCCGCCCGGATATCATGACAAAATCAATTGAATTTGTGCGTGGTGGTCCGGCACCGGTTTTTGCGTCTAACGCTGCGGCCATCTACAACACAATCACGCGCCAGGGCACCGAGACGCCAGAAGGCAGCATTCAAACCACGCTTGGCGATTCGGGCCTTTATCGCGCAGAAGGTTATTGGTCCGGCCCGGTTGGTGAGAAGACCTACCTTGCAGTTGGTGGCTTTTTGCGCCGCCATGATGGCTATCGTGACAATGGCTTCCCCAATGATGAGGGTGGCCAAATCCGGGTCAATCTGCGCCGCGAGATTGAAGGTGGCGAAATCAGAGCCTTTGTTAAATATCTGAATGACAAAAACGTCTTCTATTTGCCCATTCCAGTGGCTGATCCGCGTAATCCATCGGTCTCTCTGGATCGATATATCGACCTGTTCACCGGCACACTGAACACGCCGACCTTACAAAACGCCGTGTTACTCTATCCAGGTGAAGGCGGTCAGATAACAAGCGAAGCGCGTGACCTCTCAGACGGGCGCCATATGAACTTCTTCAACACCGGGATCGATTTTGATCGGACCTTTGGTGCTTGGACAATTGAAAACAAAGCACGCTTTACCAAGGGCGTGGTTGATTTTGATGCGCTTTACTCCACTTCAAACCCAGCTGACGCCAACACATTTGCTGCAGGCCAGCTCGCTGCCGCAAATGCGGCCTTTGGCACGGTTGCAAATCCGGTGACCCGTTTGGGTTATGCGATTGGCGGCACCAATGGCGCAACAGTCTATAATCCAGCCCTTGATTCAGGCCTTGTGCTTCAGGCCCAATATCGGGCGATCAAGACAGAATCCCAATCGGTGATGAACGACCTGCGCATCAGCCGCGAGATTGAGTGGTTGGGAACCCATGCTCTAGTAGGCGGCCTCTATTTGGCAAACTTCCAGACCGATTTCCAACAGCGCTACCAAGACTATTTGTTTGAGCTGAAGTCCAAACCACGGACGCTGGACTTGGTGGCCTATGGGGCAGCGAACCAAGTCTTGGGTTCGGTAACGGACAAAGGCGTCTTGCGCTATGGTACCGTTCTGAACGGTGGGTCGTCGGATATTTCGATGCATGCGCTGTATTTGGCCGACAATTGGCAGGTTAACGACAAGCTCCGCCTAGAAGCCGGACTTCGTTATGAGAAGTATTCCGGGAAGGGCTTTGCCAAGGGTGTGCAGGTGGTCAATCTTGGCAATGCCGCTACCTTGGCCGACAATGCCGTTCGCGGTTTCACCAGCGCGGTTACCCCAACAAGGCTCGAAGAATCCGTAACGGCGTGGACTGTGGGTGCCAATTACGAATTCAACAACATGATTGGATTTTATGGTCGCGCCTCTAAGTCGTTCCGTGTTGGCGGCGAAGGTAACTTGATCTTTGGCAATGCCGCCATCACCACCGAAGCAGAACAGTTCGAATTGGGTGCAAAGTTTGATATCAAAACGCTTTCCGTCTTCTTGACGGGCTTTTATACCAAATTCACCCCATTCAATGCTTCATTCCAAGAATTCAACCCAGCAACCGGCACGCAGCAATTGCTGACCTTCGTCGGTGAAGCCGTAAGCCCTGGTGTGGAAGTTGACTTTTCTTGGCGGCCCGCTTCCATGTTCCGCTTGGAAGGCTCATTCACCTACAATGACGCAAAGCTAGGCAATTTCTTCAACCAGTTTGGTGCGATTGCCGCATCGGTAGATGGCAACCAACCCATTCGCCAGCCGAAAACCTATGGCAATTTGCGACCAACGCTTCGCCTAACGCTAGGCGATGATTGGGATGTAGAGGCCTATCTGCGTTACAATTTTGTTGGTGACCGCTATGTCGACTTACAGAACCGCACCCTATTGCCAGCTTATAACACATTGGCAGCGGGGATTACGGTGGACCATGGCCCATGGCGAGTTCAATTCGTTGGCGAAAATCTGACGAACGAGCGGGGCCTAACAGAAGGCAATCCGCGTACTGACCAATTGGCGGGCCAAGGCTCCTCAACAGCCATTTATGGCCGTCCGTTGTTTGGTGCCAATTACAGGCTGGTCACCAGCTATAAGTGGTAAGTAATTCTCCAAAGCTGTCCGCCCAATCACCTCGGCTTGTGATTGGGCGGATGCCCTTATGGCATCAATCGGTACACACTATTTTCTCTCCAACCTCAGAGGTTCTCCTATGAAATCCCTTTCAAGACGTGGCACATTGGCGGGGCTTTCAGGGTTCACGGGTATCGTTGCGCTATCTGGCACGGCGGCTGCGCGCGGCCTCGGAGATGGTGCATTTACCCATGGCGTCGCCTCAGGTGACCCAACCACAAATGCGGTGATTATCTGGACCCGGTTTGTCCCAAAAGTCGCTGTCCCGGGCCCGGTTCGTTGGCAAGTGGCGCGCGATGAGGCTTTCAGCCGTATTGTCGCCCAAGGCATCGCGCAGGCCACCCCAGAAACCGACTATTGTATCAAAGTAGACGCAACTGGTTTAGCACCCGGTCAGCGTTATTTTTACCGCTTCCTATCCCGTTCCGGGCCATCCGTGACTGGCCTGACACGCACGGCGCCCGAGCGTGGCCGCGAGCCGCTGACAATTGCTGGGTTTGCCTGCTCCATGTTGCCGGCTGGCTATTTCCGCGCTTATGCAGATGCAGCAACGCGCGATGATATTGATCTGTGCGCCCATGTTGGCGACTATATTTACGAGTATGGCGATGAGTTGCGCCAGTTTGCACCCAACATGCTGTCAGAGCGTAGTTGGGAGCCCAAAACCGAGATCGTCACCTATGCGGACTATGTACGCCGCTATGCGAGCTATCGGGCAGACCCCGATTTACAAGAGCTCCATCGCGTCAAACCCTTCGTCCATGTCTGGGATGATCATGAGTTTACCAATGATGCTTGGCGCGAAGGCGCACAGAACCACCAGCCATTGACAGAAGGTCCTTGGCTGCCGCGCCGTGATGCGGCTGCCAAGGCGTGGTTTGACTGGCTGCCCGTTCGCCCGCAACCCGGCGAGCCCCGTCGAATTCATCATACCCTGAAATGGGGGGATCTGGCCCATCTGATTATGCTCGATTCCCGCCTGATGCGCGACAAGCAGCCGGATTCGTGGCAATCATTGCTCACTAACTTTGCAGATGGTGACCGCGCCCGGTTCGACCGCGAGGCGCTTAGGCTATGGCAAGACGAGATCGGGGCACCAGACCGCACCGTTTTAGGTTCTGACCAAGAAACATGGCTTGCGGGCCAGTTGAAAGCTTCGCGCGATGCCGGCATGAATTGGCAAGTCCTTATCGAAGGCAGCGTGCTCGGACGGTTCCAAATGCCGCGTCAATCCGAGGCGTGGTTAACGCCAGATGCGTCAGCCAATGAAAAGAAAACGCGGCGCATTCTCGCACAAGTTGGCGAGCTAGGCTTGCCATTTGATACGCCATTATGGAGTGGCTTCCCTGCCGCTCGGGAGCGCTTGTTAGCCAGTTGCAAAGCCAATGGCAGCAATGTCTTTGCTTTTGGTGGGGAAACCCATATTGGCTGGGCGTTTAACTTGCCCGACGGTCAAGACGGCCCCGCCGCCGTTGAGATTGCCTGCACGGCCGTGACCTCTTCCAATAGTTTCAGGCCAGATGGGTTTGACGACGTAAGCCGCGAAGCGGCCTTTATTGAGGCCTGCCCTGAACTGGCGTGGTGTGATGTCCACCATTGGGGCTATACCAGCGTGCGATTTGAGGCCAAGGCTGCGACGGCTAACTTCACTGGCTTCCGCTCGGTCTCAACCCGCGACACGCCCGTCGCCAAACGTAGTCAGTTGGTCGCCGAAACGACCAAAGTCGGGGTCCGTCCTTGGATCGTATCTTAGGGAGAGCGGGACGGTGATGAAGGTAACTAAGGCGCTTGCGCTTGCTGGGTTGATGAGTGTGGGGGCCTGCACGACTGGCAATCGATCACAGGAGGACGCCGTTCGCCTCAACCAGATCCAAGTTTTGGGGACCCATAATAGTTACGCCCAACCCGTAGACCCCAGACTTCTCGACTTTGCCGACACAAAAATTGGCCCCATGATGACGGCTTATCGCGCGGCGATGCCAGAAGACAAGCGCGCCGAGTTTATCGAAAATCATCCTCATGACGTTACCTTCAGTGAGGCCTTAGGCTACGACCATCCCCCATTGACGGCCCAGCTCAACGCCGGAATGCGAAGCTTGGAGCTGGATGTTTACCCGGACCCTGTCGGTGGACTTTACGCGCAGCCCGCTGGATATGACTTGCTCACCAAAATGGGCCACGCCAATTTTTCCCCCCATAATCGGGCGGGATTGGATAAGCCTGGCTTTAAAGTCCTGCATATGGCGGACTTTGATTTTCGCAGCCACTGCCCCACATTTCAAAATTGCCTTGGGGAACTCAAGGCATGGTCGGTCGCCAATCCCAAGCATGAACCGGTGTTCATTCTATTAGAGCTCAAGACCTCGGGCACCAACTTTATTCCCGGTGCTACGGTCATTCCTACCATGACGCAGGCCAGCTTTGATGCGCTGGATCAAGAAATCATCACCGGCCTTGGTCGTGAGCGCTTGATTATCCCGGATGATGTACGTGGAACTTATGCGAGACTGGAAGACGCAATTCTTGCGAAAGCTTGGCCAAATCTCAGCCAAGCGCGGGGCAAGTTCATCTTCTTGATGATCACAGCCTTGGAAGATCCAGTGACCAAGCTTTATTTGGAAGACCGTCCCTCGTTACAAGGTCGCGCCGCATTTTTGAGGGCATCTCCCGGCGATGCTCACGCTGCGTTCTTGTTGATCGACAATGCTATCGTGCGGCAAGAGATACCTGAATTGGTGCAAAAAGGATATTTGGTGCGCTCGCGTGCAGACATTGAAACCTGGGAAGCCAAGGCCAATGATCTGTCCCGGGCGGAAGCAGCCTTTGCAAGCGGTGCCCAGATTATCTCAACGGATTTTTTCAAGCCCGGTAATCGCTATGGCACGCCCTATGTCGTGACTTTGCCC
>Ga0247832_1004889_pt1 | contig 16230 bp, 10 predicted proteins | sample LaCruzMarch2015__10_FD_192407 | JGI IMG/M metagenome (GOLD analysis project Ga0247832, IMG submission 192407) | Freshwater microbial communities from meromictic Lake La Cruz, Castile-La Mancha, Spain - LaCruzMarch2015_4m | ecosystem: Environmental > Aquatic > Freshwater > Lake | place: Spain... | reverse complement strand
GGTTTGCATCGTGTGGCTGTGGGTGAACACTTGATGTTGGGAGGTGACAATCTCGATTTGGCCCTTGCCAAGGCGATGGAGCAACGATTGCTAGCCGAAACTCCTGGCATGGATCAACTGAAACCACGACAGTGGGATGCTCTTAAATCGCAATGCCGAGTTGCAAAAGAGACGCTTCTGGGAAGCTCGCCTCCTGACACCTACTGGCTGTCACTGCCTGGGGCCGGTTCCAAACTGATCGAGAACAGTCGCTCGATCGCAATCGAATACCAATGGGCCCACAACCTCCTGGTCGAAGGATTCTTTGGTCAAGTGGAATTAGCAGACCGGCCAAGCTTAGCAGAGTCCGGCTTTCAAGAATTTGGGCTCCCATTTGCGGCGGATCCGAATGCGAATCGACACCTTGCAAAATTTCTTTGGGAGCATCGTTGGGCTGGCCGAAGCGACAAAGACCAATCGGAGTTGACAGACGTAGCGGCGGCTCGACCCGACTGGATTCTATTCAATGGCGGCGTGCTTGAATCTAGTCAGGTGAAGACGGCGATTCTTGATCAAATAGGTTATTGGTTTGGCATCAGCGTTGATTCGAGCTTGCCAGGCAACAAAGCCGAGCCTTGGGAAATCGGAGTCCTGGAAGGAAACCGCTTGGATCTTGCTGTGGCACAAGGGGCAGCTTATTTCGGCTTGGTCCGACGAGGTCACGGTGTTCGAATCGATGCAAGACTTGCAAGAGCGTACTATCTGCTGGTGGATGATTCCCCCGCCAAAGCGATTTGCGTGATGCCTGCCAATGCTTCCCCAATGGATCGGTTCCGGTTAGATGACCATCCGTTTGAATTGGTGGTGGGGCAACCTGTTCAATTCCCCGTCTATCAAAGTAGTACCAATCTCGTTCATCAAGCAGGGCAAATTGTTTCGGTTGATCATCAATCGATGACGGAGATGACTTCGATTCGAACGGTCCTGGAGGCTGAGAATCGCAAGCTCCGTACAATCGTTCCCGTCGTGATTGAATCGGAACTTACTGAGATCGGAACACTGGCCATGCAATTGCTACAAGTGAACGATCGAAACAACGACTTTGCTTCGCCTGAAGGCTCTGGAAATAGCTGGAAATTGGAACTGGACGTTCGTTCCGCAGCACCGCCGAAACAGGAAGCTGGTGATCTCCAAGGGCCTTTGGTGGCAACGGTACAGTCCAACTTGATCGAATTGGCTATCGCAAAAATGGAAGTGGTTTTCGGCGAGCGCTCCGATGTCTCGCCGAAGAACGTCGTTGCTTTCCTGTCGGAGGAGATCGGCCAAGGACGTCGCGAATGGAATCCCGCGATGTTGAGAGAAATGTGGCGCTTTCTCATCGATAACCACGAATATCGAAAAAGATCGCCTGAACACGAGGCTCGCTGTATCAACTTGCTTGGATGGTGTTTGAGGCCAGGATTCGGCATGGCGGCTGACGATTGGCGCGTCAACATGACATGGCGGACGATTCACGGAAAATTGAATCACCGTTCTGTAGCCAATGCTTCTGAGGCGATCGTTCTATGGCGTCGTATTGCAGGTGGGTTCACACCAGGCCAGCAACAAGCGCTATTACAAGACTGTTGGCCTAGAGTTCGAGCGACCTTGGAAGGTGGGACTTCCAACCAAGCAGTTAACGCCAACATGGCGATCGAATTGCTTCGTCTGGTCGGCGCGCTGGAGTGGATCAGCCTTAGCGATAAAAAGAATGTAGCCAATGTATTGCTGGCAGCCATCAAAAAAAAGAAACTGGAGCATCTTCGTGGGGCCATGCTTTGGACGCTAGGGCGAATTGGATGCCGCCGTCCCGTCTATGCAACATTGCAACAAGTCGTGCCGGCTTCGGTTGTCCAAGGTTGGATTGAAAAGTTACTCTCGCTGGATGATGCGGCTTATGTTGACTGTCTGGAGCCGATGTCCCTTTGCTTCATGCAGTTATCGGTCAAGACAAACGATCGCTATCGTGACCATTCCAACACCCTAAGGGAACGGGTGCTGAACCGCTTGGAACAAATAGGAGCGCCCAAGACGCATCGCGAATTGATATCCTCCGGTGGCAAACTGAATGATTCCCTGGAGGAGTCGATCCTAGGTGATTCTTTGCCGCTTGGGTTCAGATTAAGACCTTAGACCTTACAATTCTGATCAATACGCCCCTGTTGAATTCCACCTGGCCCATGGAGGCAGATGATTGTTGAAACGGTTTGCCGCTCCCTTCATCCAGCCTAACGGCTTGCCATCCCATTTTGCTAAGACCCATCCAGCTTGCATGGCGGCGACGGAATCAGAGTCGGTCAGGATCTTTCCGTTCAGAAAGTCCGTCGCCTGTCCAACCGTCATGTTCAGCGACTGACAGGAAGCAAAATGACGCTCCAAAAGTAGCCCGAGCCCATGCGACGGGATCCAATGATTGCCCGTTTCGATCATCAAAGAGAGCGTGCTTGACGAGATCGACCGAAAGCGAGTGAAGTTCAGATGAGAGAACGGGGTCAAGCCGCAAGCCATTCCAGACTCCCAATCGAGTTCCACATCATTCAGGCTGCCCAGGGATTCTAAAAGGGCCCTGCCAAGCTCGATCTTCTGTTTGGCTTGTTGTTGATAGACCTTAGTCGATCGTCCTCCTGCTACCTCTTTCGATTTAGTCTTCTCCTTAGAAGAACGCCCTTGTTCCGTCGACGGAACTGGTTCGTGATCGATTTCCTGGGTCAGTCGCAAGCCGGCTGCGAACCCGCCCGCACAGTGATCGCGATGCGGCCAGATACGATAGCAGCCTGGAAGCATTTCTGATTTCCAGGCTTCCAGTTCTCGAGGCTCGATGGGCATCAATGCATTTGGGTACTCCTGCAGCAACCATTCGACTTGTGCCTCGTTCTCTTCAACGGCAAACGTGCATGTGGAATAAACGATTCGCCCATTTGGCTTCAGCAAACGCATCGCCGCTCGAAGGATTCTTTTTTGCCGCAATGCGCAATGTTCGATTTGATTCTCCGCAAAGGCATTTTCATCACGCTTGTTTTTCCCGACGAGAGTTTGGCCACTGCAGGGCGCATCGACCAGAACGACATCAAATCGGCCGGGCAAGCGACTAGCAAGTTCATCGGGGTCGTACGAGCAAACGGCATGGTTGGGTACACCTGTTTTCGCAAGCGCGTATTTGAGAATGTCCAGCCGCGATCGCACCGGTTCGTTCGCCAGCAAAAAACCGTCCTGCCCTAGTATTTCGGCAATCGCTGATGCCTTACCCCCTGGGGCTGCGCATAGATCGCAAACAACATCCCCCGGCTGAAGGCTCAGAAGATTCATGGGGAGCATGGAAGCGGCATCCTGAATATAGTAATCCGCCACCGCATAGTTCAGAAAGGCAGATGGCCGGATACTGGAATCGACAAGGAACCTCCCACCCGAGAACCATGGAACGACGGTCGTCTCGAATGGCAAGCTGACGGCAGTTCGATCGGCGCGCAGACGGATACTGCGTTTTCCGAATTGATGGAGACTGGAATGAAACGCAACATGCTCGTCCGCAGGTAAAACATCTGCTAGCGTCATGGCGAGTTGGACCGAATCAACTGCGACGATGAAACGCGAATGACAGGGCAAGCAGGTAGCGAACTAAGGAACACTTCGCCATATTGCTTGGTGGTCATTCTGGGATCCGTTACGACCACGATCCCGGAGTCCGTTGCTGTCCGGATCAAACGCCCGAAGCCTTGCTTGAACTTGATCACCGCTTCTGGCAATTGGTAATCTCGAAAGGGATTGCCTCCATTCTTTTTGATGGCTTCCAATCGAGCTTCCAACAAGGGATGATCCGGAACACTGAATGGTAGTTTGCTGATGACAACAAGCCGTAGGGCGTCACCCGGCACATCCACACCTTGCCAAAAGCTCTCGGCTCCAAACAGAACGCCGCGCGGGTTGCTTTTGAAGTCTTGCAGCAGCTGATTCCTCGGAACACCATCCGCTTGTGAGTAGATCGTAAGATTGTTTTGAATCATCCAAGGGGTCAATGAAGAACATGTTTTTCGGAGCATGTCGTAGCTGGTAAAAAGCACGAATGCGTGGCCATCGCTTTGACCGATAAAATGCTTCAACACGGGCAAGATCGATTGCTCGTATTTGAACTTGTCGATCGACGGGTCTGGCAAATCGGTTACCAGATGAAGCTCTGCCAATTTGGGGTAATTGAATGGGCTGCCGACTTGCAAAGACTTAGCCCCGCTGGCACCGATCCGCTGCTGATAGAACTCGAAGCCTTTTTTGTTTCCGGTCGCGAGAGTTGCGCTAGTCATGATAACGCTCTTCACTTTTCGGAAGAGATGGTTGCGAAGATGAGTTCCGATATCCAAGGGGCTACTTCGCATCATGACCCGTGTGTTGCTTCGCGTTTGCATCATTCGGGTTTGCTGTTGTTCCAACCAATAAACGGAATCATCCATCTTTTGAAGGATCCACTGGTCCAGGCCGGAGGCGAGCGTACTGAGCCGCTGGCTGGCGGACATCAAATCCAGACGTCCGTTGCCATCTTTTAGGTCTTTGCCGAAACGTTCTAGTTGTTCGGATAGTGCCTGAAGCCTCTCGCAAAGCAAAGGGGACAGGTTGATCGGTTCACGAACGCGTCCATTCCCCTTTTCTTGGTTGGCCAACCAGCCCATAAGATCCGCCGTCAAATCATCCAGGGCTTCCATGCATGCGTAGGTATCGCGTGACAGTTGTTTCAGACCAAGAACCGCTAGAATTCCTTTTTCATTGCGAGGATTGTAAAGCTTGCGCAGCGTGTAATCGATTTGCGAATTGCTAATCTGAAGCCCAAGATGGTCACCGGCTACCGACTCAATGGTGTGACATTCATCGAATATCACGGAATCGTACTTGGGTAGTATGCCCCCTCCTTGAGCTTTCAGGGCAAGATCGCTGAAGAACAACGCATGGTTAACGACCAGGATCTGTGCGTTCTGAACTCTTCGTCGTGCAGCATAGTAGAAGCAGGAGTCGAAGTGGTTGCATTTTCGTCCCATGCAGTTTCCAGAATCGCTTGCCACCTCGTCCCAAACCGATCCGTTGGGACGAAATCCAAGACTGCTCAGCGAACCATCGCTTGTTCGGTTCGTCCAATCTACAATCGATTGAAGTTGATCGTAATCACTTTCTTGACTGAGCATGCCCATAGTGCGGCTTTGAAATACCTCGAGCCGCCTTTTGGAAAGGTAGTTGCTGCGTCCCTTGACCAGCACGCTGGAAAATTCGCGTGGGATCACAGCATTGAGCAGTGGCAAGTCTTTGGATATCAGTTGCTCTTGCAAACTAATGGTGTGAGTGCTGACAACAATTCGCTTGATGGAATCATCCTCGTCGTCAGAATCCTTTTTCTTGACGGGAAGCGAGTCCGATTCGGGCAGGTCGGCAAGTTTTGTGGCACCTTCCTGCGAAGTTGCATGAAGGATGGCCGGAACGAGGTACCCAAAGCTCTTTCCAACCCCCGTACCCGCTTCCACCATCAGATGATGGCGTTTGGCAAGCGCGTTGGCGACAGCGTCCGCCATCTCGAGCTGTTCATTGCGGTGTTCGTAGCTCTTGATTCGGCGGGATATGCTCCCTCCAGGTCCAAGAATCGAACGGATATCTAACTCGTCCATCAGTTGTTTCTGCATCCACTTCGCACTGGGGTCCTCGACGATCGAACGCGTCGTTTCGAGACGCTGAAGTATAAGGCAATTCGATCATTCTTGTTAGTCTCGCAGATGCCCAACAACGGTTGGATGCAGGGTGAACGAATTTTTTAAATGCCGGTCAAGCCCGCTGCTGCCACAACTTCCACTGTTTTCCGGGTGGAAAAATCTCTTGCCAAACCTTGCTGCCTCCGGCAGATGCATTGGTTGTTTCTGACGATTTGAAGCAAGTTCCACTTGCGATGCCAATCATTTCGCCGCCTGTCTCCCTGCATAGAGTCCCCTATTCGAACAAAGACTCCTTAAGCTCAACCTTGATGATCGGGGTCGGTACAAACTCGCTCGAAACATAGATCGATTGACCATCAGCTGAAAAGCAAACGGATTCCGCCTGCCGCAACTTAGGTAAAGCGAACGTCTTCGGTTCCTGGCTAAGAGCATCCAGCCACGGTTCTAATTTTCCATCCACCCGTTTTCTTTCATACAAGAAACCAGCGAAGTAGTTGATAGCGATCAGTTTCGAACCGTCATCGGAAATATCACAAGCGGTGGCTGTGGGCACAGCAGATCTGGCGATAAGCTTGGCGTCCACCCATCGTTCTACCGCTTTTTCGGACAGGGCTTCGTTCGGGACTTCGATGGAATAGACGCGTCCACCTAAAGCGGATTTCTCGATCAAAAGAATCGATGAATCCGTTGAGTCGAAGCCGATCGATTCGTAGTTAGTCACTCCGCCGGGAACTCGAACGCGTAGCGACCGATAAGGCGTTTGTTGAGAATCGACGATTGCATTTCTTTGCTTCAGATCGATTTGCGGTTCGAGCACCAGATACAGCATGACTTCATCGCGTTGCTGAGCATTCCCACCGATATCCCCCACAATGAGCATCGATTGTCCGTCAATTTCACCAGTCGTCAGATCTTCCCAATCGATAGCTTCAGCACCGGTTACATGCAGGCGCAATCGAGTCTCGCCAACATCGTCCACTAAAAACAAACGAGGCGAATCCCCCGAGTCATTGTGCAACCAAAAACATCCTTGATTTCGTCGCGAAGATTCCAATCCACTGCACTCAAGGATGTCGCTGTCTTTCAGCACAATAGAATCGGGATGGGTGGAGACCCATTCAGGCTGGGTTGGCGGGAAAGCACGCAAACCAAACTGAAGCAGGTAAACCGTGATTGCCACTAAAGCGACTGCCACCAGCGCGCCTGGCCATCTGCCAGCGATGGCAGCGATGGATCGATTCATGTTCGTTAGTTGAGCCAAGACGGAAGCACTCCCATGCCGGGCAGTTCCACCATTTGTACTTTTTCAATGGAGCTGATTGCCATAAGCTGGTCGAGTGCGATTTTTGGCGGAACCCCGTCCAAGTTGAGAACTCCGATGGCGTGTCCGCCGGGTTGTTGGCCCGCTCGTCCAACGGACATTTGACCGATGTTCACTTGGTGCTGGCCAAAAACGGTTCCTACGCGTCCAATGATTCCGGGTACGTCCGTATGAGTGAAGAACATCATGTGTCCATCGAGATAAGCTTCTAGTCGATAGTCATCAATGGAGATCAAGCGAGACATGTTGTTGCCAAAGACAGTAACGCCGGCCTTGACGGTCTTACCGCCGCCTGTGACTTCTGCGGTGATGGACGAACTGAAAGCCCCCAGGTCGCGGTTACGATTTTCGGTCAGTTCGATGCCGCGTTCGCGGAGAAGCATTTCGGAATTGATGATGTTCACATCATCCGCCATGGCCTTTTCAAGAAGTCCTGCGCAGAAGGCGGCTGTAAGCAGTTTCGTGTCTTTGTCCGCGACCTCACCACGGTAGTTCAGTTGGCAGCCGCTGATACTGCCGCTGTGCCATTGAGCCATCAGAAGCCCCAACCGGTGGGCGGCGTCCAAGTAGCCTCGCAGCGATTCGAGTGTCTTAGGATCAAGGGACGCAACGTTGACAGCATGGCGAATCTCGCCTGTTTTGAAGAAATTAATCAGTAGTTGTATGCCCTCGATTGCAACCTGAGTTTGAGCCTCTTCGGTGCTCGCGCCCAAATGCGGAGTACAAACAACGCCAGGCATCCCAAACAAGGGGCTGTTGGTGCACGGCTCTTCCTCAAACACGTCCAGGGCAACACCGCCGATGATGCCTTGCTTTAGGCCCTCTACCAACGCCGCTTCCTCGTATATTCCGCCACGAGCGCAGTTGATCAACCGAACCCCCTTTTTGAGAATCTTCAGTTGGTCCATCCCCACTAAGTATTTGGTTTCGTCGGTCAGCGGGGTATGAACCGTTAGATAGTCGACTCGAGGCAAGAGATCCGCAACGAGGTTGGCTTTCTCGATATTCAACTTGGAGGCAGCTTCGTCGGACAAGAACGGGTCGAAAGCAATGACTCGCATACCAAATGCTAGACCACGCACAGCGACTTCGCGGCCGATACGTCCCATCCCGATAACCCCTAAAGTTTTATCGGCGAGCTGGGCGCCCATGAACAGTTTTCGGTCCCACTTGCCATTGCAAAGGCTTTGGTACGCGGGCGCGATTGACCTGGACAATCCCAGCATCAATGCAAATGCATGCTCTGCGGTGCTGAGAGTGTTTCCGGCCGGCGTATTCATGACCACGATGCCAAGCCGCGTCGCAGCGTTCTTGTCGATGTTATCCGTTCCGACCCCAGCTCGAACAATGGCGCGGAGCCGTTTGTTCCCTTCCAACGATTCCGCAGTGATCTTCACCCCGCTTCGAACAATGGCGCCGTCAAACTCGTTCAGAGAGCTTCGTAATTCCTGGCCTTTAAGCCCAACTCGGACTTCGTATTCGAATCCTGGCTCGGCGTTCAGTAAATCAAACCCCTCTTGAGCGATCGGGTCTAAGACGAGTATGCGAAATGTCATATCTATGGAATCGTAGTTAGGTGTATTGATGTTTTGTGAGTTTAAGGGAAGCCCAAAAGACTTCCGTTTCGAAAGGAGCTAGACGATCGATCAGCAGCAATGCGTTAATCAGGAATTCTTGGCTGCGAAATCATCCATCAGCTGTGCCAGCAATTGCACCCCGGCCATAGGCATCGCGTTATAAATGCTTGCGCGAATACCACCGACACTTCGGTGCCCCTTGAGAGAATCGAGCCCCGCCTCTTGGGCTTGAGCGAGAAAGGACTTTTCAAGGTTTTCGTTGGAGAATCGGAATGTGGCATTCATCAGCGAACGATCTTGTTTCTGAGCATGGCCAAGATACATCGAAGGATGTCGATCCATAGCATCGTAAACAGTCTTCGCCTTTTCGATATTGATTTTGTGCATGGCTTGCAGTCCACCAATGTCTTTCTCCAGCCACTCCGCAACCAGACCAAGTGCGTAAACCGCAAATGTCGGCGGAGTATTCCACATGGAATCCTCTTTCGAGTGGTTTTTGTAATTCAAGTAACCGGGCAGCGCGTCACTGGATCTGTCCAGCAAATCTTTTCTAATAATGACGACGGTGACTCCCGCTGGTCCCGCGTTTTTCTGAGCACAAGCGTAAATCAGCCCGTACTTGGAGACATCGATGGGGCGATAGAATATGTCCGAGGAACTATCGCAGACAACCGGGATCGGGGAATCCAAATCGTGTTGGAATTGAACCCCTTGAATGGTTTCGTTGCTGGTCAGATGGACATAAGCTGCGTTGGGGGAAATCTTGAGATCTTCGCGGTTAGGGAGGCGGTCATAATGGGTCGCACCACTATCGTAAATGACTTCAACCACTCCTTCTTTTTTCGCCTCACCAACAGCATATTTGCCCCAAGTTCCGGTGACAATGTACTGAGCAGGATTCGATTGGCCTCGCAATAAATTCATCGGAACCATCGAAAACTGAAGCCGCGAGCCCCCCTGCAGGAACAACACGTCATAATCGGATGGAATGTTCAGCAGACGAATCAGACGTTGCTTCGCACTTTCCTGAATTGCGATAAACTGCTTACTTCGATGCGATAGCTCCATGACAGAGGCACCGCAGCCTGGTAGGCAAAGCATCTCGTCTCGTATTCGCTCGAGCACTGGGACCGGCAAAACGGCGGGCCCGGAGGAGAAGTTAAACAGTCGTTTTTCCATTATTCCGTGTTATTCAGCGGTCGAAAAGATCGGATGTGCAAGAACTCCTTCGCACCCCAGCAAAAAGGAATTTTACGTTTAGAATGCCATACACGGAAGGACCAATGACCGGGTCTTTTTCCTTCGCCTTCCGTTTCCAAGATGTTTACCGCTAGGTATTGCTGAATGCAACGAAGTACGCGTCAAGTTGTAGAAGATCTCCGCAGACACGGAAGATTGATTGAAATTGCTGATCCTTTATCAACGCATCTCGAAATTGCCGAGGTGCAACGTCGAGTTTACGCCAATCAGGGACCGGCCATTCTTTTTTCCAATCCTGTCGGAAGCACCTTTCCGATGGTCAGCAATTTGTTCGGATCTTTAGAGCAAGCGAGATTTCTTTTTCGCAAGAGCATCGATCGCGTTCGACGAGCCATCGAAGTGAAGATCGATCCGAATCAACTTTTCATAAGACCGATGCGATACATGGGAGCTCCCTGGACCGCTTGGACAATGCTTCCCAAACGTGTTCGGACAGGACCGGTGCTACAGAATGAAACGACTATCGATGGTTTGCCACAGCTGACTTCGTGGCCGGGCGATGGAGGCCCGTTTGTCACCCTACCGCAAGTACTCAGTCAGAGCGGTTCTAGCTCGCTCATGCAGTGTAACCTCGGAATGTATCGGGTTCAGTTAGCTGGAAACGATTACTTGCCCAACGAACAAATTGGACTCCATTATCAATTGCATCGCGGAATCGGAGTCCATCATCAGCAAGCCTTAGCGGAAGCGCGACCATTTCGCGTTTGTGTCAGCGTGGGAGGTTCGCCAGCAATGACTTTGTCTGCGGTTATGCCTTTACCGGAAGGTTTGAGCGAACTGACTTTTGCGGGTGCGCTGGCCGGACATCGCATCCCGATGATCGTGTCGGACCACCACGCGCCCATCTACGCAGACGCTGATTTTGTGATCGTGGGGACCGTGGATCCTGCCACGACCAAGCCAGAAGGGCCGTTCGGAGATCACCTAGGTTATTACGCCAAAGAGCACGATTTCCCTTGGATGAAAGTCGAACGAGTCTACCATCGGAAAGATGCCATTTGGCCCTTCACCGTCGTTGGGCGTCCGCCTCAGGAGGATACAACGTTTGGCGAATTGATTCATGAGTTGACCGGACCGATTATTCCAACAGTTCTGCCAGGTGTTCAAGCCGTTCACGCAGTAGACGCCGCCGGAGTTCATCCGCTGCTACTGGCGATCGGAAGCGAAAGATACGTTCCGTATCGAAAATCCAACCGCCCACAAGAACTATTGACTCAAGCGAGTGGGATTTTGGGACAAGGTCAAATGTCGCTTGCGAAATACTTGCTAATCGTCAGCGCAAACGACGATCCCAGCTTGGATATTCACGACATTCCGCGATTCCTTTGTCACTTGCTTGAGCGAATCGATTGGAATCGTGATTTGCATTTTCATACCAGAACCACTATGGACACGCTCGATTACTCAGGGGATGGCCTGAATCAAGGCTCCAAGGTGGTGATGGCCGCAAGTGGTGACAAGCGACGTAGCTTAGCGTCGGAATTGGTGAGTGACTTTTTTGTTCCAAAAGGATTTACCAGTCCGCGATGGTGCCTCCCTGGGATCTTGGCCATTCAGTGCAATGCGTTGGATGCTGGGCCACTCGCCCACTTTGCGGCGGAAATGACAGATTTCGCCAAAGCCAAAGGTAAGTCTCTCGATGATGATCTGCGATGGCAAGGTTTGCGGCTAATTGTGCTGGTAGATGATTCGGAATTCACGAGTCGTTCGCTCAACAATTTCTTGTGGACTACTTTTACTCGTAGCAATCCAGCGTCCGATATCGATGGTATCGGGAGCTTCACGGACCAAAAGCATTGGGGTTGCACTGGCCCGCTTATCATTGACGCACGATGCAAGCCGCACCATGCCCCACCATTGATCGAAGACAAACTTGTGACTGCAAAGATCGATGCGATGGCGGCTCGCGGCGGAGCAATCGCAAAATATCTGTAAGATCAGGACACTCTATCCATCTCGTTGGGACGGGGCTGTCTCTTTCTCGATCGCCTGTAGCCAATCGGTATCGACCTGCCCATTCCATCCCTCCGATTGGATGGACTAGTCTTGTTTGCACCAGTTTGCCAACAATCGCAAGCCTTCCTTCTGACTCTTTTCCGGGTGGAATTGAGTTGCCAAGATGTTGTTTCGCTTGACCCCAGCACAAAACAAGTCTCCATATTCCGACTGCAGCCAAATGTCGGATTGATTCTCCGGTAATACGTAATAACTGTGCACGAAGTAGACGTAGGGGCGATCCGGTAATCCGTCGAACATCGGATCCGAGGGGATCGTGCTGTTGATTTGATTCCATCCCATATGAGGAATCTTGATTGGCGATTTAAGAGCGGGCTGTTCGAAACGCAAGACCTTTCCGCGAAGGATCCCAAGCCCCTCGTGCTGTCCACCCTCCGAACTGGAGTCCATCAGCAATTGCATGCCCAAGCAGATTCCTAAGAAGGGCTTGCCAGATCCAGCCCAATCCTTGATGAAGCGAACCAAGTCGCGACGATTCAGCTCGTTCATGGCATCCCCAAACGCCCCGACACCCGGTAAAATCAAATGAGTGTGTTTCGCAAGTTCGGTCGGATTCGAACTAATGGTGGCAATGTTACCGGTGCGTTCGATTCCCTTTTGGACGCTCCGAAGATTTCCCATCTGGTAGTCGACGATTCCCACACTTACGGTCATTCGCTGGATCTTTCCGAGATACAATTGTCGCGTTTTGAAAAAACTGTCTCTGTTTGGACACGCCTGGCTGCCCAAGTGACAGTGAATTTTACTAATCTTTGCCAAAAGATCGGTATGGTTCGCACAAAGTTTAGCCACTTGCGAGCCTTTTGGAGGTCCAAATTGTCCTTGTACTTGGCACCAAACGTTTAGAAATGTTGATTTTTAGGAATTGGTAGGCTTGAACCCACGAAATTTGAATATTTTTTGGCCCAAGACTTGCGTCCGTTGAACTAATCGTTGCTCATCAACGTCGAAAGACAGTTGGAAAGTGACCGAACGCGTCAAACGCTGAGGCGATAGAACAGTTGTCAACGTGGCACACTGCTCAGACAAGGCCAAGCGAGAGACAAGGCAAGCTCAATGATTGAGCTTCGTACCCTATCGCAGAGAGACTTGGAGCGGTTGGTAGCCGCAAGGATGAACAGGTTCGACTCAGCAGCAGGGAGCAAGGCATTATGAATACAGATTACCGAATATCGCTCATTAAAGAACTTCGAGACCAACAAGTACGGTTCGCTCCGCGCGGCAAACGCCACGAACAAGCGGACCGCGCTGAAAGCCTGTTGTCGGAATTGGATCCTTCCAAAAACTACCCCTACGATTACCTGTTCTTCCGCGTGACGGATGTTCGCCCTGACGCAACTGGCTATCGGCTGATCAAAGGGGATGACGCAGTCCATGATCTGAGGCTTTTCGTCGAAGATATCACCGATTCAATGAACTTGCGAGTTGAAGAGGCAAGCGAACCTGTCCATACGGTGGAAGATCTGAGCAAAATGTTCAACGTGTCTACTAAGACGATCTCACGATGGCGCGACCAAGGCTTGGTGTCGCGACGGTTCCTTTCGGACGGTCGCAAACGGGTCGGGTTCCTGCATTCTTCTGTCGATCGATTCGTTTCTCAAAATAAGAAACGCGTTCAGCGGGGCGAACGGTTCTCGCAAATCACGGACGTCGAAAAGGATGACATTATCGATCGTGCTCGTCGGATCGCCGCAACAGGCGCAAACCTGTCCGAAGTGGCCCGAACGGTCGGATCTGAAGTGAATCGCAGCACCGAGACAATACGCTACACCATCAAAAACTTCGATCGACAATACCCAAAAATGGCAGTGTTCCCCGATCAGCGGGAAATACTATCCCAGGAAGATCGCCGAGCTATGTACCAACAACACAATCGCGGTGTATCGACGGTCGTTTTGGCAAAGCGATATGGTCGAACGCGTACCAGTATCATCCGCTTGCTGAACGAAGAACGAGCAGCCAAGGTGATGGAATTGGTCTTGGACTACATTCCCAATGTGGAATTCGAGGACGAATCGTTAACGGAACAAATATTGGGCGACATGCCGGTCCCATCGGACCCTCCGCGAAAAGTCCGTGCTCCCAGTGGGCTACCCACGTACCTCGCTTCGCTTTACGACGTTCCGTTGCTGAACCGTGAACAGGAATATCACCTGTTCCGAAAAATGAATTACCTGAAGCATGTCGCTTCGAAACTTCGCGAAGAATTGGATACAAAGACCCCTTTGATCGCGTTGAGAGCTTGTACGAGCAATCGGTGGCAGTGAAGAACAAGATCGTACAATCGAACTTGCGGTTGGTCGTTTCAATCGCCAAACGTCACGTGGACCCATCCGATGACTTCTTTGGATTGATTAGCGATGGCAATATGTCCCTGATTCGAGCCTGTGAAAAGTTTGATTACTCACGAGGAAACAAGTTCAGTACCTATGCTTCGTGGGCGATCATGAAGAACTTCGCGCGAACCATTCCTGATGAGTTCCGACATCGTGATCGTTTTCGAACTAGCTCCGAAGAAATCTTCACGGCTCATCAAGATCAACGCGCCGATAACTTCACTGCGGAAATCGACCAAGCTTCAAGAACAGCCCAGATCCAAAAAATTCTGCATACTTTGGATCAGCGCGAGCAGCAGATCATTGTTCGACGATTCGGGTTGGACCACCGATTCGAACCCTTAACCTTGAAAGAGGTCGGGGAAGAATTAGGGGTAACCAAAGAACGGATTCGTCAATTGGAGACAAGGGCTTTGGACAAATTACGTCTAGCGGCTGCAAAAGCGCACATCGATATCCCTGAATAAATGCAGAAATCAAAAGTCACAAGAAGGCTATGCACAGCTCGATAGGTTAGTGCAGCCATCTGTCACACGCTCAACATAGCCGATGTCACCCAAAGTTGAATCTTCACACGAAGCTCAAACGAGGTGATTTCGGCTATTAAGCTTTTGAAATGTCGTGTTGGGAGAAAGTTTGCTCTCGGGATGTCAATCAGTCACAGAAAAGCATTCTCGTATCGACAACAGATGAAGAAATATTGCGGTGGGCACTAGGTAAGTTGGAAGCCAAATGAGAGGCGACGTTGCGATGGCTGTGAACGGCGCCCCGGGCCAATCCAAATTCTGCTGACCGGGACTCAATGCAGCCGCGATGGCGATCGCATTCAATGGCAGTCCTATGCCAGCAACGTTCCAAAGAAGCTACCTTGGTGCTTTTTAATCTCGCTTACCTGCGTTAAGCTTTAGTTCGCGAATTTCCATCCTCAATCGCTCGTTTTCTTCCATCAACTTGGACACCAGCTCAGAATTGCCCTCTCTAGGTTGTTCTGCGAAAGCCTGTATCTCAGCTGCAAGCTGCTTTTTTGCTGCTTGCATGTCTCGCTCGAGATCCTCGGCTCTAGCCATGAGTTGATGTGCCAGTTCATGCACCTGGGCCTGCTTGGCATGTTGCGAGGCGATACGCAAATGATAAACCCGTTGACCAACTTTCTCCAGCTTTTCCATTTGAGCCCGGTGTTGCGGATGGAGGCGTTGTGGTTGGCCATGCATTTTTTCAGCATGATGAGAACGAATTTTATGGAGTTCGCGTTCGATGTCTGCCATTTCGCCATGCACTTTATCAAAATCGGACTGCGAGGCTTGCTCTTCGCGCAAGATGCGTTCTTTGTTGCGCAAATCGTTAAGACGATCTTTTAATTGCGATACCTCTCGTTCGTTTTTAAAACCGTTATCGCCTTCACTATGTTCTTTGAGATTCGCTTCCTGCCTTTCGGCCATTTCCAAGAGCTTTATCGACTCGTTCTCGACACGTTGGGCTTGGTCCAATTTGCCCTGTTCGGCCAAAAGAGCGGCTTTGTTTTGCATCGATTTCGCCTTGTTGCGTAGGTCGTCGCTATCCGAAGCGAAGAGCGATGGGCCATTCAAAAACATTAGTCCAACAAGCAGTTTCGAGCAGGCATAGATCTTCATGAGTGTTTCCTTGGGTTTAAGATTTGGGAGAGTGTATTAGGAGCAAGACAATTGGTTCGGAAGCGACTGGATGCGTCATTCCTTTCACCCGACAATCCGAACGGAAGAACCAGTCCACATACCCGCACCTTATCTTAGCAAATATAGAACAAACGATCAGACTTTGCGGTAGCAGGGCAAAAAATGGTTGGGCAAAAACATGTTCAGGAATCGATCTGGAGATCTGATTTTTTTGCCCCAACATTTTTTTGCCCAAATGGATTCCTGCCAGCTGATCATCTGCGGAATCGAACTTAGGAGCAGGGCAAAAAATGGTTGGGCAAAAACATGTTCAGGAATCGATCTGGAGATCTGATTTTTTTGCTCCAACATTTTTTGCCCAATAGGATT
>Ga0247832_1004887_pt1 | contig 16244 bp, 16 predicted proteins | sample LaCruzMarch2015__10_FD_192407 | JGI IMG/M metagenome (GOLD analysis project Ga0247832, IMG submission 192407) | Freshwater microbial communities from meromictic Lake La Cruz, Castile-La Mancha, Spain - LaCruzMarch2015_4m | ecosystem: Environmental > Aquatic > Freshwater > Lake | place: Spain... | reverse complement strand
TTCCAAGAGATCCCCCAGGTTCCGCCAGTGCTGAAATGGCCAAGCCCAACCACAGAGTTAAAGACAAGTTCAAGACAATGAGTTGCATTACCCAGAACGAGTTGAGAATGTGATGTGGCGGTATGGCAATCTTATTCGACTTATGTGGTCTCATACAGGAATGCATTGTTCGTTTCATGAAAGAACATCCTTTGCTGTTTGCAGGATCAATTGTTTCGGGGATGACTGCCGGTGGGGTGTTGTGGCTGGGGTGCCATTTCTGGGCGATTTTGTGGAATAAGTCATATAAAATGTCTCGAGTGCAGCATGCCCTTACGGGTATCGCGCTTGCTCTAGCCACGCTCATTGCGGTGATCTGCTTCTCCGTACAGGAAATGTCTTCTATCGTCGAATCCCAGATTCAGCACTGGCCTGAGACCATCTCGGGTGATCCGGAATTGAAGAACCGGTTGATGCAACAATTGTATGAGGAGATTTCCGCCAAAGGCATTGAGAGGATGGCGAGCATTCCGAATCCTGCAAACCTTGAACAAGGAAAGCGATGGGAATTTTCTTATCACAAGCAGGAAACCCAGCTACTGATCGGCCAAGTCTACACGCAGGGAACCCTGCGTGCTTTTGCAGAAACGCACCGGTTGCTTTTTGCAGCACTTTTTCAAAGCATGGCTTCCGATCTTGTTGCCAGTGACATCCGAATTGGAACCAACGCCTCCCCCAGCCAGACTTACGATATGGAATCCGTAGCCCGCATAATAGCAGCGGAAATGTCCGAGAAATTGCAGGGGAGAATCAGGGTCGGCATCTTGGCCATCCGAGTTGCTCTTCCCATCGCTCTATTTACTTGGATGTGTATTCCGATCGGTTTGATTGCGGTGGCGGCCTACAGAGACATCAAGGTAAGCACGGTAAAAACCGAGTAAATTCCAAAGCCAAATATTTCAACCCCGATAACAGCGCTTACCACGGAAAAACCGATTCTCGGCTTACATTGCCCATTGATGCAAAAAATCTCTATTCTCCGACCGAATAATAGCCCCTTGAATTGCGAACGATCTTGTTTTCAAAGGGCAACCTCATTTTTTCTGCCATGGATTTTTATCGCGGTGTATTTTCTGTCAGAAAGAAGCTATTCTCAGGCTGTTGACATGGCGCTTGTGCTTGTCATTGATACCTCGGGGAGCATCGACGACTCCGAATACGCGCTGCAGTTTGCAGGTTATGCAGCAGCATTCAAAGACCCCGCTGCCATCGAAGCGATGACTTCCGGGCCGAACAAGGCCATTGCAGTCGATGTCTTGGTGTTCTCGAATTCCGTTACCCGCGTCATGGGCTGGGAAATTGTTCATGATGCGGCCTCTTCTTTACGGGTTGCTGATTTGTTGGAAAATGCACCCCGCGCTCAACTCGGAGGCACTTTTCTGGCACAGGCGGTCAACGCGGCGATCGTGGAGTTGGCCGACTGTCCGTTTATTCCCGTCGTGTCCACTATCGATGTTTCGGGAGACGGGCCGGATAATGAAGGCTTGGCAGTAAACATCAATAATCCATTCGATTTCCTGATGTTAATGGCTGGCAAACAAACTGTCCAACAGAGCCAGCAGTTGGATAACAATGCCTACCGGCTTCGCGAACTACGCGACCTTGTCCGACACAAGGGGATCAACATCAACTGCGTCGCAATTCAAGATCCGGAAATGAAACCATATTTTGAAAAGAATGTGATGACAGGAAAGACATCCTTCACCCTCTTCGCCTCATCCTTCCAGACTTTTGCAACTGTTATTCAGAAGAAGATCCTTCGTGAGATCCGGGAAGGAATCAAGCTCAGCATATCAAGGGAGGCCAGCAATAAGTCTCAAAGCCGAAGTGATGACAAGATTGCTTCCGTTCCTGCTGGCGACGCTAAAACCAAGGAAGGTGAAAATCTGCAGATTACCGGCAACGGAACAAATAGCGCAGTGGATCTTGAGAAGCAGCCCCTGCCGCAGATCGTCATGAAGGCAGATGAAACCGCCGGGCCGAAATCAATGACATCCACCTTGCTCGTCGATGTGTCGCGGAAGCTGCGTTTCATTGTGCGCGATAGCGACACACATTTTCCGTTGATCGAGCTGAAGATCACCTCCGCCGATGGTGATTGTCTCACGGATGTCATGAATGTCGGTGGCTGTCCGGGGCAGTTGCTGGCAACTGTCAAACTCAAGGGTGGCCAGCCGGTGGAACTGACGCTCGGCGCTGCAGGATACGAGGCTAAAGCATTCGCGGTTTCACAGGACACGCCAGAACGCTGTGAGATCCTCTTGAGCAGACTGCCTATGAAAATTGTCTGGTAAGTTTTTCTGATTGAGGCCTGGAATTGCAATGCACCACATTGTGAGCTTCATTCGGTCGATTCCAGAATCGACTGCTTGAGCTTTGCGATCTCGGATTTAATTCTCGCGATTTCTTGGCGGGATTCCTGGGAGGGGGTATCCTGAATCTGCAGCATATCGCGCTGGCGATATTTCTCATCGAGTTCGCGCTGCAACGAGGCACGGTTCGCTATCAGATTCCGAGATCTTTGCTGTTCGATCCTGAGCAGCGAACGGTTTTGCTGGGTCTGTGAATAGAGCTGGCTACGGGTGGAACTCGCCGTTACGCACCCCGTCATAAGGAAAGTAAATAGCAATAGCTGTAACAGGCACAGGAAGGCCTTTTTCGGAACCGATGACAGAAAATGATCAAACATTGGAGGTTTCAACATTTGTGAGTTCAAGAAGCGTCTTGCGCAGTTGATCGCGCTGTTTTACCAAAGTACCAAGTTCCTGCTGGTAGGCAACTTTGTCCGATTCCGGCCAATTCAGATTTTTGATGGCTTTTTCCCGTGCAGCGACGCGGGCATTCACTCCTTTCAGCTCAGTTTTTGCCGCTCGTTCAACCCGCGCGAGACGGGACTTTTGTTTTTTGGGGTCATTCAACTGACGAATGGTATTCAACTCACCCCTGAGGGTCGCATTTGTTTGCGCCAGATGCGTGTTATAGGCACGGGCGCCCTGGACATATTTTTCGACCTGATCTCTATCCAGAGCCTGAGCGACCGTTTTTTCGCCCTCCTTTTTTCCCATTTGGTAGCCCGCAATTCCGCCACCTGTCGCACCAGCCACAGCACCTACAGCACCTCCGATCAACGCCTGTTCCATGGAGGCTCCTGAAGCCGCCAGCGCCAAAGCCGTGAGCCCGCCTACTGCCAGTCCGCCGACAATTGCTCCTGCAACTGCACCGGATATGCCCGTCTCCTTGAGCACCTGGGCTTCCAAATCGGCCGTCATTGGTTCTGCGAGCATTTTATCTCTGGTTCCTGTCGTCGTGCAGGAATTAAAGCTCAGGAGGGCGGCGGTCGTGATGATCGATACAATTTGCTTCGGCAGGGGTTGCATTTGAGATGTTATTGTTTAATTTTTTGGCGAACAGGCAAATAGCTGCCATACCTTAAAGATTGAAAATCCTGACGAACATCCGCAGGGACGATAGGCATTCCAAGGTAAGCCCTGTTCAAATGCTGCATTATCACGGGGAACACCGCGCGAATTCCGAGTTGATTTCCGTTGGTGTCACAGAATTTTCTTAACTTGATCTCCACTTCCTGACGAGGCCGTTTTTTAACTTTCTTCAATGTCCTGATGTAGAGATCAGCGAAGCTAGCCGAGAGATTTTCGATTTCCTTTTGCGTATTTATTGTTGTGGTGCCCGGAACGTTTGCGGAAAGGATCGCCCCTCCCTCATTTTCCAGCACATCAAGCTTGCAGAGGGTGGTCGCCGTATTGAAGAGCGTCTCCACGGCGCGCGCATGCTCGGACATTTCAATCACTTGCCTGCTTTGATTTGCCCCTTGGCATCCCGAAAAACTGATCCAGGTCAATAAAATTAAACCCGGGCACTTAAAGCAAAAACAGGAGCACAAAATCCCCGGCAATTTTCTTGAGCCCGGTGTTCGGCGGTGAATATTTAGATGGGGGAGGCCTGTCGATGTATTTTCGGATTCAACCGAAGCGATGTCCTTTGATTCGGATTTCATGGTGAGCTATCAAAAGGCGAGCTGATTTTTAAGCGCCCGCATGGCATCTGAATTGTTACGCACATCTGATCCTGAGTCCGCCTTCTTGTTAAGCTGTGCCTCGTAGTCGGCTAGAGCATTTACTACCTGATTGCTGTTTTCAGAGTGCATCCGCCCGAGGAGATCGAGAGATTTAGTCAGAGATTTATTCTTCGCGGCGATTTCGTTCTTCAGTTTGGCAATTTGTTCGCTGGCAAACCCGTCAGTATTGACCTGCTCGAGTCTGGCTATCTGGGCGGTGCGCAGTTGGATTTTCTTCTCGGTGTCCAAGGCGGTATCGATGAGTTCCATCGCCTCCTTATAATGGGTATCCTCCGGCGGCATCCCGTTTCCCCCGTCAGGATCTGTGAGATCCTTTTCCACGGGTGTGGCGCCTTGGCCGAGCGCTGTGATTTCAGAGGCGGTGATGCAGAGCCTGAAGCCTGTGTCCCGCCTGGACGCAGGCTTTCCATCTTTTCCGAATGGGGGCTGCTCGGTCCGTGCCGATGATCGGATTTCCTGCTTTTCTGAGAGGTAGCTTCCTCCCTTCAGGATCTGGCTTCCTCCGGCAGAATATGTGCCCTCGACGAATTCCCGCACATTTCCGAGCATGTCATGGAGTCCAAGTTTGTTGGGCGGAAGCGTGGCCACTTCTCTGGCCTTCCCTTCTCCCCCGGGTGATGCGATGACCTCGTATCGTTCCACATCCCTGTCCTCCCCGTAGGGATGCTTATTTTTATAGTTTGGACCTCCTCCGCAGCGGGCGGCATATTCCCATTCGCTCTCCGTCGGAAGCCGGATTACCCCGAGAGTCGAGTCGTCTTTGCGCGGGAGACCTGGAATCTTGCCGCCCAATGCCCCGGAGTTCAACTTTTGTATAAATTCCTGGATGGCCTGATGGGATTGGTTTGCGATCGGGCGACAGGACTTCCCGCCAGCGCCCATCACTGCCGCCCACTGCTCCTCGGTGACCTCGGTCTTACCTAGGTAGTAGCCGAAACCTTTGTCCTCCACTTGGAACGGACCCCAGATCAGCACCTTCTGGACGGGCTCCTTTCCCTCGGGATTTGCGAAATCGCCGATTTTGATCTCCTTTTTTGCGCCGCTTGTGGTGACTGGTATCCAGACGAACTGCATCTTCATCCCGCCACCAAGGTCGAGGAAAATCTCCTCGGCACAAATGCACTCGGCAGCAATCAAAGCCACCAACGCAACGGTCCACCTTTGCAGGATCAACTTGTGTCGCTGAAGTATATTTAGCACATGTTGCAGGCTGTCGAAGGGATGCGCAAAAGTCAATAATCTCAAACGCGACTGAAACGCAGAGGACTTGCAGCCGACATCATGTTCTGCTCACCATTAATCTATTTCTAAATAAGGGTGCCCCCCAACGGAGAGTCGCTCACGATGCCATATGAAAATCGTCGCCCTGACCTTGCGCGGTTGTTACTCGGAATGGGCTTGAGCCTTCCTGACGGCGGCTTCTGCTGCGGCCCAGTCCTCCTTGCTCACGTGAAATTTTTCATTTACATGCCCATAGGTGGAACGGTCGGTATAAATCCATACCGCCGCCTGCTTCGCAACGGTAGAGAGGCCCGTGGTCGCGCTCAGTATAGCTGCAAGGACAGGATCCGGGGAACCGATGGAAAATGCTGTGTTTGCGGATGGGTTGTCCTTTTCGAAATCCATGCAGTAACCTTCAAGGATATAGGTTGCGGAGCCACTGTCGGGCACTTCGATAGCAGAGGCCTGAGCGTAACTCTCACCGCCCATTGCGCGACCGCGCACTGCTGCGACCACCATGTTTTGCTCTGAAGCGTTTCGACTTTGTAACCGGGTTCCTGCCGGGATTGTCAAGGTGATGGCTCCATCACCGGCTTTTGCGGTCCTTCCCACCACAACTTCAACGGAATCACCACTACTACCGCCGTTTCCGGAGAATCGCACTGTCACCTTGCCAGACGCAAGAGCCGCCGCCAAATCCTCTGCAAAAATCGGGCTCACAGTGCCCAGAAGAGCAACAATAAAAACAGCCCAGAACACGCGGTTTAAGAAACCCATAACACCAATCGATTGGATTTGATGGCAGAAGTCAAGCCGCTTGCACCTCACAGAAAGGTCATAAAACAGGAATATGAAACGTTCGCGTCGGCTAAATCGGATGTGTTATATGAATCCTCTGTAATATTTGCCCGCCCATGTCACGGGATTCGGTTATCGTGGGAATATCGGTATTTGAAGAAAGCAGGTTGGCAAGGAAATCCGCTTTCTGTTTCAGAGGCCGGTATTCTGGATTTTTACCGTATTTGTTCGTGATAGCGCTCAATGCACCCTTCGGATCTTTGTTTCCCATGGCTGATTCGACATCTGCCAGAACTAATTGTGCTTCGGCAAGCTTAACAGCGATTTTCTGCGGATCGGAACGATAGCTTACCCGATTTGAATAAGAGGATTTCGGTTGGATTTCCGCGTTCAATCCAGCTATTCGTTTAGACAGGGCAAGGGCAACCTCATAGTCGCCGGTTTTTACAAGAGCTTCCACTGTTGAACAAGTAATGTTAATCATATCGGAGCACGACTCCTTCAACCTTTCAATGGAGTGGAGTGAGCTCTCAATCATCTCCTTCGCCTTTGCTCGCTCTCTTTGGGCGCGTTCATGCCCGGATCTGTCGTTGGAATTCAGGGGATTCGGACGATCCGAAATATCAGCGTTTCGTTTCATGCGGTTCGCTTCAGCGACAATTCGTTCGCGCGACTCCATGGCCTTTTTGAGTTCGGTCTGTATTTTCGATTCTGCAGCTTGGAAGGCAACGAGATCGGCGTGCGCCTGGGAATACTCAACAGGCGAGGGTTGTTTCAAAACATCCGCCAAATCGGCAGCTCTGCTTGAAAGCAACGCGTCCGCCAACTGCTTGACGTAGACGTTTAGTGGCACCGATAAATCCGTTCCGATCTTGTTCATTGAAGCTCCGCCGTCGGTAGGACTAACCGAATGGTGCAACTCCACCGGGCTGGTTTGCTCTGGCAGCGCCGTCATAGGGGCGGATGCTTTCGGCGTGCCCGCCGCTGGACGGGGCTTGGGAGATGAGCTACTCTGTGCTGTGGCATTTGATCTGCGCCTCCACATCTCAGCGACTTGTTCCATGTTTGCCGCGTATTTAGGATGTTGCAAGGCGATCATTTCACATTGAGCAATGGGCAGCTCGATTTCGGAAGGCGCGTAAGAACGCATCGCGTCTGGAAGGGGAATGTCGGAAACAATTCCGGAAGCCGCGATTTGCATCCGCTTGCCTCCTTTCAATGAAACAATGACAATATGGGCGGTGGGAGTGGAAAGCGCCTCATATTGAACCGCACTGACGTAGGATGCGCCGGGCAACGTATAAAATAGAATTCCCCCGGAGGCAAGTAACTTGCCTGTCAGCGCGATGAAGATGATAAGCGTCAAAACCGGACGCATCTTAGCGTATGGAGGTGGTGCCGGAACCATAGTTGTTTTTTTCAAATTTTCTCAGATTGCTACGCGCTGTGGCATTCCCCTGCCCCGCAGATTTTCGATACCATCTGGCCGCCTGATCCATATTTTGTAATATCCCCTCGCCATTTTGATACATCCATCCCAAATTATTCTGCGCATCCTGACAGCCCTGGTCGGCGGATTTCTGATACCATTTTACCGCCTCGGCAGGTTGTTTTTCAACCCCGATACCGGAAGCATACATAACCCCCAGGTTGAATTGAGCAATAGCATGTCCCTGCTCTGCGGCCTTGCGATACCATTTGACGGCTTCGACCGCATTTTTTTCAATCCCCACCGCATTGTCATACATCCACCCAAGATTGACTTGAGCAGTGGCGTTTCCTCGCTCGGCCGCTTTGCGATACCACATTGTCGCCTCGGAAGCGTCCTCAGGAATGCCATCGCCGCTCTCGATCATTATGCCCAAATTGCACTGCGCGTCTGAATATCCCTGATCGGCGGATTTCCTATACCACCCGGCCGCCTCAGATGCGCTTTTTTCGACATTCCAGCCCATGTAGTGCATCTTTCCCATGAGAAACTGGGCTGCGGGATCTCCATTTTCCGCCACCGTCTTGATGTCGAACGCTTTTTCTGAAACGAACTGTGCGGCGCGATCTCCGCTGGCAGCGGCGGCCCTGATCTGCCGAGCAAAGGAAGCGACATCCGCAGGCTCCGCCTTTGGGAGGGACGAGGGAGGATTATCCTCGGCCTCCGCCAATTGCTTTTTCATGCGATCGATCCGCTCCTTTTCCTCCTTCGCCTTTTTCTCCGCCAGCTCCAGCGACTTGCGCTTGGCTTCCAAATCCACCTCACCCGCGAGCCGCTCACCTTCCTCGCGCGCTTTGGCGGCATCCGCCTCTGCCTGCTTGAGCATCTTGTCCAACTGGGCGGCTTCTGCTTTCATGGCCTCCAGTTTTTCAGTTCTTTCCTTTTCCGAATGAAGCTTTTCCTTAACCTCCTCCGCCTGCTTCAGCGAAGTGAAGACAGCAGCAGATATGCAGACACGAAACCCGGCATCTGGACGCCGGACCGGATTGCCATCCTTGCCCGACCGAGCTTGCTCAGTCCTTGCAGAGGAGCGGATCTCGGCTTTCTCCGAGTTGTAGCTCCCGCCTTTGAGCAGATATCCGCCCACCATTCCTGCCACCGAGTAGCTCCCCTCGACGAACTCTCGCACATTGCCCAGCATATCGTGCAGTCCGAGCGCATTTGGAGCGAATAACGCCACAGCCCGCGCTCGCCCGCCGCTGCCCGGAGTCGAGAACACCTCGTGCCTTTCGACGTCGCCTTTGTAGGGATCGGTCGCTTTGTAATCCGGCCCCTCACCGCCGCGCGCCGCGTATTCCCACTCGGTTTCGGTGGGAAGGCGGATTACGCCGGGAGAGCCATCGTCCGTGTGGGGGAATGTTGCCGATTGACCTGACTTCGCGTTGATCGCCTCGATAAAATCCTGGATCTGGTTGAAGGTTTTCTCCGTGGCGGGGAGCTGCGACTTCCTGCCCTGCCCGGTCACGATGCCCCACTGCGCCTCGGTGACCTCGGTTTTCCCGAGGTAGTAGCCGAACCCCTTGCCTGCCTGGGTGAACGGTCCCCAGATGGTTTCGGTGCTTACCGGCTCCTTTTCACGGGCTCCACTCTGATCGCCAATCTGGACGGAAATCCTCCCGTCCGACCCGCCGACCGGTACCCACACGAACTCCATCTTCACCCCGCCGCCGAGGTCGAGGGAAATCTCGTCGGCAAGGAGGAGGGCAGGCAGGAGGAGCAAGGCGACGAATATGCAGATTTTCAACGAGCTCTTGAACGGCCTGAGAAATTGCGCCAACACATCGGCGACGGTAAAGAACGGTGCAGGAAGAGTCAATTCCACCCGCCGGAAGTTCGGTCTTGCGCGGAAGTTCGGTCTTGCGCGGGAACCTCCAATAGCCTCAGATAAACGTGGTGGTAACATGACCTTTATTCGCACAACTGGATTTCCTGCCCGCCGGCATCTTTTGCTGGTCCTGGCAGCGGCACATCTTTCCTGCGCGAGCGCCGAGGATTCGAAGCTGGACAAGATTCTATCCGATCTTCAGCAGACACTGGAAAGCAGCCCGGGCAAAACATCGCCACCACCCGCCGAAAACAGGGCTCCCGCACCGCAGCAAGGCCGAAACCCGAAAGACGATGCAGACGCCTCGAGCCCCGATTCCTTCAAGAACTTCATCGGCGCGATGTGGCAGCACCAGATCAGCAACAACCCTGACGATTGGGCGTCCGACTTTGCGGCCTCTGTGAATTACGGCTACGCCTCATCCGGCTCGGCAAGCCGGGCATTTATCCGGAACGACCGGGCGAAGCTCATCAACAAGTATCCCGAAAGGAGCTATACGATGCTAGGCATCGATATTCAGCGGAGTTCGGAATCCCAGATTTCCGGAGTATGGAAGTTTCGTTACGCTTACAAAGGATCAAAAACGGCTTCCGGTCAGGCAGCCGTTCACTTTACGGCCCAACGACTGGGGGACCGCTGGCAGTTTGTTTCCTACAACGAAGAGGTGGTCCGGAACTGAGAGCGAACCTACCTTACTCCACCGGCGGCACCGGTTGTCTTGAGCATGGATTGATAGCTCTCGTCCACTTTGAGCATCGATGACAAGTAAGGATCCTGCAACGGGAGGGATTTTATGTTTTCCAATGCCTGAAGGTTATTCAGGCGTGAAAACAGCAGATGCTTGATGCGGGAGATGGGTGCAGATCCCCCACCATATCCGCCAGGAGTGTTTGAAGACCAGTATTTGACGACATCCTCTCCCTCCGTGTTTTTTTCGCATCCAAGGTAGATAACCGAATGGCCCTTTTCTTTTGCTCCGATCTGATCGGTCCACCAGATTTTCAAAAAATCCCCTCGCCTTGCCGCGCCCAGATCCGTGAAGTTGACACCGATCCCCAGGTCATGGAAGAGCTTGGCCGTTCCGGGGCCATTGGAATTCCATCTTCCCCAGATGCCCACCCCGTCCGCCTGCCTTCCAACAAGCAACATCCGCTTCAGATCTTTCGTGAGAATGAGCTCCCCGCTCTTTTCCATATTTGAGATCGCCAGCAGGAAAACCAGATAGGTGGCCCCGGAGCAGAAACTTGGCTTCGCGGTGGAAGGAGAAATATCGAGCAGACCATCCCCGGAAGACTTAACAGAATTGATGAGGTTATTTTTTGCTGCGGACTGGACTGAGTAACCTCCGCCTTTAGGCATACTGTGCACAATTGCCTCAATGGCCGAATTGAGAACATTTGAAGGAATAGGGGCGTGGCTGGCAGTGGTGATTGTGCTGGGAATGGACAGGGGATTTTTAGCAGTCCCCGAAGAACTTGCTTCGGCCCCTGATCGGGGTGACTGCGAGGGTATCGGTCTGAGTTCCAATGCCGGAGCCGAGATGCGAGGATCTGTTGCGGCTCCTGCATTTGTTGCTGTTGGAGCAGAGGGATACCGTTCCGAGGATTTTGTCACCACTTCCGGCACCCCAATCAGTTCCCCTGAACCGCCCGAGGTCCTCGGCATTGCCTGCCCAAGAATGCTCGGGGAACACAACGTGAACATGGTCAACGCCAATAGAGACATGCTATTTGGAAAATGCTGGAATTCCCTGACGAATCTGGAATTTCCTTTTTTCATCCGCTAGATAGATTTGATGGCAGCCATCGTTCTAGAGCAGGATTATCCCGCGATCCCTCAGGTTGGACTTGGCGTTTTTATCTCCGTTTTTCGCAGCCTCCGAAAACCATTTCACAGCTTCCACTTCATTTTTATCGCCTCCGGTTCCTGCCGACAACAATCGGGCATATGTATTTTGGGCAGCAGGATAGCCTCCTTCCGCTGCTAGCCGATAATACTCCCGAGCTTTCACGATGTCTTTTGGCGCTCCTCTTCCATACCGATAGACAAATCCGAGCCCATGTGCGGATCGCACATGGCCCGCAGCCCAAGCCTCTTGGAATAGTGAGGCCGCCTTCTGTTCATTTTGGGGCAGTTCAGGGGATCCGTCAAGAAGCCACCATCCCAGCGCATCCACGGCAAACAGATTCTTCTCCTGGGCCGCAGCGACAAGCATCCTTACGGCGGACTTCGGGTCTGGATCTTTTCCGGTAAAACCATAGCGGACGCATTCCGATAGAAAAACAACCGCCTCCTGCTCGCCCCGCTTCGCTGCCTCCAGGAAGAGTTGGGCGGCTTTTTGCGTGTCGCGGATGGGCGAGTTTTGCTCCCAGAGAATAATTGCAAGGTTCAATATTGCCTTAGCGTTTTGATTCCTTGCGAGAACCGAAAACCATTTCGCCGCCTCGCTCCAGTTTTGTTCAACCGGCCAGCCGTTGAAATACGCCATCGCAACTTTGTAAACCGCATCCTCATCTCCTCCTTCCGCTTTCACAACCAACTGCCCGAACTTGTCGCCCTCAGGCTCGCGGACATCTGGCGCAGGGGCTTTCGGAAGGAAGTTTGGTTCCGGCAGTGAACTCTCAAGCGATTTTTTGAGATCGGCGAGTTTTTCCTGCTCCTCCCTTGCCAGCTTCTCCGCCAGTTCCGCTGCTTTCCGCCGCTTTTCAAGCTCGGCAGCGGCGGCGAGTTTTTCCCGCTCCTGCTTCGCGTTTTTCGCATCCGCTTCGAACTGTTTTCGTTTTGCATCCAGCTTGAGGGCTTCCTCCAGATTGACGTCGGCTATTGGCTCCCGCGCATTTTCCCCTTTCAGCTTATCGAGAACATCTTGGGCCTGGCCGAGCGAGGTGAAGACATCTGCAGAGATGCAGAGCCGGAACCCGGCGTCCAGACGCCGGGACGGTTTGCCATCCTTGTCGAACCGAGGCTGCTCGGTTCGCGCCGAGGAGCGAAGTTCGCTTTTCTCGGATGTGTAGCTCCCTCCCTTGAGCACGTAGGCACTACCTACTCTCCCCCCGACAGAATAGTTCTCTTCGACGAATTCCCGCACGTTGCCCAGCATGTCGTGCAGACCGAGAGGATTTGGGGGAAAGGTTGCCACCTCCCGCGCGTGGCCTCCGCTACCCGGCATGGAGAATACCTCGTGCCTTTCGACATCGCCCTTGTAGGGGTCGGCAGCCATGTAGTCCGGTCCGGTGCCGCCTCGGGCCGCATATTCCCATTCAGCTTCGGTTGGAAGGCGGATCACACCCGGCGACTTGTCTCCCGTGTGCGGAAACGAAGCAAACTGACGCGATTTTGCGTTCAGGGATTCAACGAAGCTCAAAATTTCTAGATAGGTTTTCCCCGTGACGGGTGTTCTGGCTTTCATTCCGCCCCCCATAATTATTGCCCACTGAGCCTCGGTGATCTCTGCTTTTCCAAGGTAGTAACCGAACCCGTCGCTCCGTTGACGGAAGGGTCCGAAAATTGAAGCCATGTGGGGTTGTTCCTTCGCATTTAGTCCAGAAAAATCCCCGATCTTTATCGAGGTTGTTCCGTCGGTACCGCCCACGGGAATCCAGACGAATTCCATTTTCACGCCACCACCGAGGTCCAATGAAACATCCTGCGCTGCGAGGTTCCCTAAGCAAATGAGCACTCCCACGGCGCAAGCGCTAAAGCATCGCCCGAAGCGTTTGGCAATATTCCCGATGAGCATGAATTCCGACACATGGTAGCAGCAAATCCACACTTGTGAAATCCAAATCCCGCAGGCCTTCGCTCATTACCACGTCTCCCGTCGACTCGGGTGGAATTTTAGCGAACGCATATATCTCTCACTTCGGCATTAAATCACTGTGAGCGAAGCCATTGCTTACCTGAGGATGGTTCGAAGAGCCTCCGATTCGCATATGTCAGGCCGAAGACCCCCGATCCCCCGAGAAGCGGACGCAGTTCGGAATGTGATGTCTCAGAGTCAGGCAGATTATTGGGAGAACGGGCGACAATCTTCAACGTGCGCGGCTTCAATCTGATTGTGTCCTTGTCAGGCTTTGATATTGAGCCTGCAAGACACAGTGTCCAACTTCGTTGGATTTCTCCCAAGCTTCGGCCTTGGCCGGTTGGTAATATTTCGGTCTTTCGAAACCATTCATAGCTATTGCCATGCACGACAAAATAGTTGGTGGTTCGAAATGAAAAGCGGGTGCCGCTCTCACTATTAACGGAAGTGCATCGGTATGTTCCATCTGGCACGCCATGAGAATTCGGCGTCAATTCTGGATTGGCATCTTTCGGCTCTCCCTGTGCAGGTTGAGCTGACTTTCTCGCGGATGCACTTGCAGATGATGAGCTTTTTTGCGCAGGTTTATTCGTTGCCTGGGTGCTTGTTGAATTCGTTACCTCACACGCTTTCTTTGTCTCCAGATCCGAACTGATCTGGTCGAGGATCGTATTAAGGTTCTCGCTGCGGGCTTGGGAACCTAAGAAAAAGCAAAGTGCTGCGAGCAGGCGGAACGTCAGGCCTTTCATCTTACCTTTCCTCCAAATCCGACGGATCGGGATGCTGGACTGCCAGATCAAGCCAAACACCAAGAAGTTTTGCGCCATCATAATGCTCAACCTGGGCCATCAAATCTTCAGCCATTTTGATTTTGGCCGAAAGAAGCGATTCGATTTTCGCCTCGATCTTCTTTCGTAGAATTACCACGAGCAGATTTGCTGCCTCAAACGACCTGGTAGGCGAATTGTCATTCGCGCTGATGTTCACGGAATATTTTGATATGGTGCCATTCGGTGACAAATTAAAACTTAATATTGTCTCGTATTCCTTGTTTGTGATTCCGAGCCACAGCATTTTGTAGCGAAACTCGGAAGCGCTCTGGTTTGCTACCGGTTGCAAGGGTTGAAAACTTTTGACCGCACCCAAGGGATGAGCCATTTTACAGATAAGATTTTGCTGTTTTCCGACAGCATTCCGATAAAGTTCCACTTCATGAATGGGAATGTCTTGTGCAAGGCAGCCAAGTTCCGAGCAAAGCACTAAGATTAGAATCAATAAGAAGCGATGATGCATATTCCCGGGCAGAATGATTGATGAATATTCTTTGAAATCAACAAGCAAAGAGCGAGTGCGAAATATCGCCAGTCCGCAAGGCAGACTCAAAAACACTCCGGAACGAAGTCGCTTTGGCTGTTGCCCTTGTTGATCCTGTCTGTTTAACATGTTGCGAATGTTACTCAGTGGAGGTTGATTCCAAGATCCTTGAATGTCTCGTCGAATAACGACGTTTTCTTGCCGAAAATATACTGAGCGCCGTTGATGTATCCGAGAGCCTTCTTGTTGTCTCCATTTTTCGACGCCCAGGCCGCCTGGCCGTAATGCCATGCTGGTGTATCACCAGGATTCTTGATGGCTTTTAAAGCCTTTGCAGCATCATCTTTATTCCCAAGCTGAAGCCTGCAAAGGAAGACCTTGAACTGGAGAAGTTCGTTTTGCGGATTCCGTGCCTGCATCTGCTGAAAGTAATTGAGAGCTTCAGCGTAGCGCTGCTTCAGGAAGAGGAGTTCACCAACATTGAATCTCGCTGGGAAAAAATCAGGCTGATTTATCAGAGCCTTTGCGAAATAGTTCTGCGCCTCCTTGTAGTCTTTCTTTTTGGTGAAGGCCGCACCGAGAAGATTAAGGACGAATGCATCGTCCGGCGTTTTCGAGTTCACAGCCTGAAGTTTTTCCAGGGCCGCATCGTAGTTTTTTGCATCGAAATTCGCGAGCGCCGCCTTAATCAAATTCTTCGATTCGCGCGAGTTGCTGGGTGGGGAGATTTGCTCCAGCGACGTGCGCTCCGCTGCAACCGATGATTGCTTCGGCTCAAGGGTTGCAACCTTTGGTTTTTGAGATTGCTCTTGTGGTTCACTGGGCCTTCGTGATTCAGTTTGTGCGGGCTGCTTCGGCGTCTGATTGACGGCAGCGGCTTTTGTTGCTTTTTTTGTCTCCAGATCTGAGCTGATCTGGTCGAGGATCGTATTGAGGTTCTCGCTGTGGGCTTGTGTCCCAAGGAAAAGACTGAGTGTTGCAACCAACGATGATATGATGCTTTTTATTTTCATCATGAAGTCATTTGCCGTAGCCTTTTAGGGCTTCAGAGGCTTTTTCATTTCCCTGTTCAGAAGCTTTGCGAAACCAGTTGATGGCTTCTTTGCTGTCTTTAGCTACACCACGACCACACTCATATATCATGCCCAATATATACTGCGCCATCGAGATGCCGGACTTGGCTTGACGTTCAATCTGATAAAATGATCGTTTGAACAACTCGTCAGCTTTTGTCGCATTTTGCTCCACCCCTTCACCCTGCTGATAGTGACGCCCAAGTGCATATTGGCCATAAGAACTATTTTTGCTGGCTGACGTCTTTGCGTATCTGATCGCCTCATTAAGGCTTCCAGTTGTGGTGTTGAGTTGAATTAAATAGGACAAAATTCCTTGGGCGTCCGAATTTCCAGCTTCAGCCTTTGATCTTATATAAACCAAATAGTCTTTCCAATTTGATGGGGCATCAGATAAACTCTGTTGGAGCGAATCGAGCTGCCTATTAAGATTTTCAGCCATTTCCCTGGCCTGCCCCAGCGGGTAGTGTAAAGATTTGTCTGTAAAAGCCCGCTTCGCAGCAAAGGTCCGCCGCACTGGCAGCCGATGGAGCGTAGCGGAATCGGCTGCCAGTGCGGCGGGGCGCCGACCTCCTCCCGGTTTTCCT
>Ga0247832_1004881_pt1 | contig 16266 bp, 17 predicted proteins | sample LaCruzMarch2015__10_FD_192407 | JGI IMG/M metagenome (GOLD analysis project Ga0247832, IMG submission 192407) | Freshwater microbial communities from meromictic Lake La Cruz, Castile-La Mancha, Spain - LaCruzMarch2015_4m | ecosystem: Environmental > Aquatic > Freshwater > Lake | place: Spain... | reverse complement strand
TAGCATCACGACAAAGCCTGCCCGAATGCCAAGCGGCAACAAGGTGATCAGAACAAGGCCCAAGGCGATGCCAAAGTCACGATAGAGATTGCCCAAACGATGGTTCACATTCACTGATTGGTCGAAAGCCCGCTCAAGCCGAATCCCGGCGGGCAAGCGCTTTTCAAAGGCATCTAGTCGGCTTTCCAAACCATCGCGCACGCGCTGCACATCAACCTTGTCGCGTTGTTTGACGGTGACAAACATGGCCCGCTTGCCATTGAGGAAAGTCAAATGGCTGGCTTCAGCCGTGTCCCAACTGACGTCGGCCACATCGCGCACCCGCACCACCCGATTGGCGCTTGCAAACACTGGGACGTCCTTGATCTGCTCAAGGCTCTTATAAGCGCCCTTGGTCTTGACATTGAACCGCCGCTCGCCAGCATGGACCGCCCCAATCGGGGTATCGATCCCGGCATTGCGAAGCGCATCAGCGACTTGGGTTGGTGACAGCCGCATGGTGGCAAGCCTGCCTGCATCAATGGAGACGCGCGCTTCAGACCGTGGCGCACCCCAATACTCAGCTTTGCGCACACCCGGTGAGCGATCGAGCTCTTCGCGCAGGTCATCGGCCACACGCTCCAATGTCTTCCATGGGACGAGGTCGGAGACCAAGGCGACTTGGAGAATATTGGTTTCGGTTGTGCGTGCCCGACGTGTGTCTAGTCGAACAATGCCGCTCGGCAGCGTATTGCGGATGGCATTTACTTCCCGGATCACTTCATCATATTTGCGCTCAGGATTGGTGCTCCATTCGAACTCAACCAGAACAGTGGCAACGCCATCGGCGGCAAAGCTGCGCACTTCCTTGACGTCGTCCAAACCATCCACGACATCTTCGATTGGCTTGACCAGAAGCTCTTCGACATCCTTGGCATCAGCGCCCGGCAAGACCACATTGGTGATGACGATTGGGATTGGAAAGTGCGGGTCTTCCGAACGTGGGATCGACTGGAAGGCGTTCAGGCCGAGAAGCGCCAAAAGCGCAAAGGCTAAAAGCGTGAATTGCCAGCGTTCGACGGTAAAGCTTGCCGGGTTGTATTTTGGGGCAATCACGATTTTGCCTCGACGACCGACACCTGTGCCTTGTCACTCACATAAGCGCCGCCCGAAGTCACAATGCCAACACCCGCAGGAATACCGCGGACCAGGGCCTGATTGCCTTCTAGGCGCACGAAGTCGACGGTTGCCAGCCGCACGGTTTTCTGATCACCATTGAGAACAAACAAAGTCGCCTTGCCGTTGGTGACGCCAATCAACGATTCTGTGGGTACCAACACTTCATTGCTGGCCGCAAGAGGTGCCGCACTGGTCTTGGCCTTAATCCGGGCTTCGGCAAAGAAGCCCGTCTTGACCTCTCCTCCACCTTCAATCGCGATGTCGACATCAAAGGCACCGGTTCGGGGATCCGCGCGTTCTGCCACACGCGTAACTACGCCCTTCAGATTCTTGCTGAGCGCCGAAACATAAACATTGGCGGAATCGCCAACTTGGATACGGGCAACATCCTTGTCGGACACTGGGGTCCGCAAGATCAAAGGCGAATCCTCGTCCGCAACCGTCAAAATGGGTTGCCCGGGTGCTGTGATTTCGCCGGGCTCTGCCGCCCGCGTCAAAACAATACCGCGAACAGGCGCTACCAATCTGGCCCAGCGACGGTCAAAGGCAGCAGCAGAAACAACCGCCTCTGCCGCACGCGCTCTACCAGAAGCCGCTTGAACGCCCGCTTGTGCGGCACCTGCGCCTGCTTGGGCTTGGGTGATCCCTGCATTGGCCGCAAGGGTCCCCTGACGGGCAGCACTAAGTCCGGCTTCAGCAGATCGGGCGGTTGCTTCCGCTACGTCTAGACGTGTCTTGCGAGCGTCCAACCGTGCTTCAGAGACAAAGCCCTTCTGAACTAAAGTTGCGTCACGATCATAATCACGCCGCGCATTGGCAAGATCGGCTTGGGCTTGCGCCACGGCCGCAGCCGCTCGGCTGGTATTGGCTTCTGCCTGTGCTTGCCCGGCACGGGCTGAAGCGATGGAGGAAGTTGCGGCACGGGCCTGTTCGACAGCTTGGCCAATACCGGCGGTTGCCTGCATGGCTTGGGCTTGAGCTTGGATGATTTGCGCTTCGACTTGGGTGGGGTCGATGCTGGCGACCACACTGCCCTTATCGACCAATTGTCCCTCGCGGAAATTAACTTCGCGCAGCACACCACTGATGCGGAAAGATAGGTCAATCTCCTTCTCGCGGCGGAAAGATCCCGTGGCCACAATCTCGGTTTGTGCATTAACGCTTTGCGCGCGTTTGATTTCAACAAGCACTGGGGCTGCTGCTTTGGACTTATCATCCCCATTGCCGCAGGATGATAGGATCATGACTACGCCGGCTGTCAGAATCAGACGTAGTTTGGAGCTCTGGCCTCCCCGGCTGGGGAGGCCTTTTTTCTGTGCTTTTTGGTTGGTCATTTTTTGCCGTACTGGGGAGGAGAATTTCAGACTGGACTGCTAACCTATCAGTGATAGGATGGAGCAAATTTCGAAGAGGTCAAGAGGTAAAGTGTCCGTTCGCGCAAAAGATTCTGCAAACATGGCTGAAGCAAGCGAGGTTGACCGCGTGGTGGCGCATCGCGCGACGGGCGTTGTACCCCGGCTGAAGAGTGCTGCTCGGCGCGAGGATATTCTCAACCATGCTTCTCGCCTCTTTTTATCCTATGGGATTGCGGGCACCTCTACCCGCATGATCGCCAATGCTGTTGGTATCTCGCAGCCGAGCCTCTACGCCCATTTTGCAACCAAGGAGGCATTGACCAATGCTTTGTCGGCGCGCGCGTTTGCTAGCTTGGAAGAATTGATTGCCAAGCTTCGTTCCGCCGAGATTCCAGCAACCACGCGGCTTGAGGCGATGATCCGTGGATATATCCGCTTTGCGTTGGATCAGGGAGCCGCCTACCGGATCGCCTTTATGTTAGAGGGTCCCCAACACGAAAATGAGGAGTTTAATCCAGATAGTTTGCCGGGCATGCAGGCCTTTGCGGGTTTCCGTGATGGATTGGCTTTGCTGCAGCGTGAAGGCCATTTGCGGGAAGGCTCAACCGATCATCTGGCGCAAAGCCTTTGGGCGAGTATGCACGGCCTGTGTGCACTTTTGCTAGCGCGCCCGGACTTTCCGTGGGGCGAGATTGAGGCCATGATTGACTTCCATGTCGAAATCATTTTGGCAGCCTATCAGAACAAGGCCTGATAGCCCCCAATTTGTTTTTAGCGCGTGAGGCGTGATCTATGACCCTGACCCCCCACAGCGACCGCCGCACTTTTATGAGCCTTGCTTTTGCAGGCGCGCTAGCACTGCCGGGCCTTACTGCTTGTGCGGCACCTGTCCCCAAGGCCCCTGCCCGTAAAGCGCCAACAGACGAGTTGTTGGCGTTGGAAGCAAAATCCCAAGGTAGGCTCGGTGTCGGGATTCTCGACACCGCAACGGGCGAATTGGTCGGCCATCGGCAAGATGAACGCTTTGCCATGTGCTCGACGTTCAAACTGGCCTTAGCGGCGGAAGTCTTGCGAGATGTCGATGCTGGCAAGCGGACGCTTGGTCAATTTATCCCCTATAGTCAGGCCGATATGGTCGCTCATGCACCGGTGACGGAAGCCAATCTAAGCGCTGGTGGCATGACGATAGGTGCGCTGGCAAAGGCAACCCAAATCACCAGCGATAATCCGGCGGCTAATCTGATCATGCGCGAATTGGGTGGGCCTGAGGGCATGACCCAGCGCCTGCGCGCCGCAGGTGATCCTGTTACGCGCTTGGACCGATATGAGCCGATGATGAATAGTGTATTCGGCGATGAAGTGCGCGACACCACATCACCTGCTGCCATGGCGCGGCTGATCGCCCGCTATTTGACTTCGGACTATCTTTCGCAAGCTTCAAAAGACTTGCTTATAGGTTGGATGATTGAGACCCAAACGGGCCTTAAGCGTATTCGAGCCGGCTTGCCGGTTGATTGGAAGGTAGGCGATAAAACCGGTACCGGCCTGAGCGAGGGCGTGGGCGACAAATATAATGATATCGCAATCGTCTGGCCGCCTGGCCGTGCGCCTTTGATCGTAACGGCTTATTTCAACACCAAGATTGGCTATGGCGAAACCCGCGATGCGTTTCAGGCCGTGCTGGCAGAAGCCGGTCGGATCGCGGCGCGATGGGCGATTGCCTAAGGTCATGGGATTAGAGTTACCCATCCTTTACAGTTTTCGTCGTTGCCCTTATGCGATGCGCGCCAGAATGGCTTTGGCGGTTGCGGGCTTGCGCCATGAGATTCGTGAGGTCTCGTTGAAGGACAAGCCGGCTGAAATGCTAATGGTCTCGCCCAAGGCGACCGTTCCGGTTCTGGTTTTGCCACAGGGTGAGGTCATCGAGGAAAGCCGCGACATCATGCTTTACGCATTGAAGCAAAATGATCCAGAGCACTGGCTCCAAAATTGGGGCCCAGACCTTGAGGCATTGGTTGACCGCAATGATGGGCCGTTCAAAACCTATCTAGATCAGTATAAATATCCCCAGCGCTTTGATGTACCGATGGCAACGGCGCGAGATCGGGGCCTAGAAATTCTGATGGACTTAGAGAATCGTCTCGCTGCGTCGCCATTTTTGGCGCGACAATCGCCAACCTTGGTCGACATTTGCCTCTTTCCGTTTGTTCGCCAGTTCGCAGCAGTGGACCCTCATTGGTTTCAGCAAGTGCCATTAGATCGGCTTCGCAACTGGCTCGCTTTCTTTGTTGAGGGCAGTCTATTTGCTCAGATCATGACCAAGCATTTGATTTGGAAATCGGGCCAGAGGGCGATCATTGGTGACACATCTGTCATGCATTCGCGTATGGATTGAGGGGCAAGGTGCTTTGGCCTAGTGTCACGTAATATCTAAGTGCTAATTTGAGCGGGTCCGTAATTCATGATTTCGAAACTGGCTATTTCAGGCTACCGATCATTGCGAGATTGCGTGCTTGCGCTCGGTGCCATCAATGTGGTGACAGGGCTGAATGGCACAGGCAAATCAAATGTCTATCGCGCGCTTCGCTTACTTGGAGATATTGCACAAGGCCGGGTGATTCAGTCCCTCGCGCGGGAGGGTGGCCTAACCTCAACTCTTTGGGCGGGTCCTGAGTCCATTTCCGCGGCGATGAAGCGTGGCGAGGTCCCGGTTCAAGGCACCCGTCGACAGGGTCCGGTCTCGTTAAAGCTTGGCTTCTCGGGTGAGGATTATGGATATGCCATCGACTTGGGCTTGCCGATCCCATCGCGTTCCGCCTTCGCAAGAGACCCCGCGATTAAGGCCGAGGCCTTGTGGCTTGGTGAGACCTTAGGCCGATCCAACTCAATCGCTTTGCGGCAGGGTCCAGGCGTTCGTTTGCGCGCAAAAGACGGCCAGTGGCAGCAAGTTTACACCAGCTTGGCAGCTTCTGCCTCCATGATGACCCATTGCAGCGATCCACATGATGGGCTGGAATTGTTGCACATGCGCGAGCGTCTGCGCAGCTGGCGCTATTATGATTATTTTCGGACCGATGCAGAGGCCCCTGCCCGTCAACCCCAGATCGGCACATATACGCCTGTCTTGGCCAGCAACGGGGCCGACTTGGCTGCCGCCATCCAAACCATCCGCGAAATAGGCGATGGTGCCGCCTTTGATGCAGCGATTGCCGATGCTTTTGACGGGGCAGAAATGGAGGTTGTTGCCAAGGACGATGGCTACTTTGACATTCAACTCAGCCAATCTGGGCTCTTGCGCCCGTTGAAGGTTACCGAGCTTTCAGATGGGACCCTGCGCTATTTGCTGTTAGTTGCCGCCCTCCTATCGCCAGATCCGCCCTCTCTCATGGTTTTGAACGAGCCAGAGACGAGTTTGCATCCCGACCTCTTGGCACCCTTGGCAAGGCTAATCGTCACCGCCGCGCGCAAAACACAATTGATCATCGTGACCCACGCGCCGGCGTTGGTAGATACTTTAGCCAACGAGGCAGAAGTCGCGATGTTTGCTTTGAGCAAGCACCTCGGAGAGACCGTCGTTTCAGGTTCAGCCAGGCCGAGCTGGCAGTGGCCCAACCGTAATTGAACAAAAACTCGTGCGCTTTGATGCCATGCGCCGCAAAAGCTTGCTTCAGCTGTTCGGCAGACCCGAAGCAATAGCCCGGTATCCAATACTTAGGGGCATTTATTCGGCCCAGCCAAACGCTGGGCCGACCTTAAACTACCCCACGGATCATGCCCGCAGCCGCTGTTTGATTGGTCTCTGGATCAATCAGAATGAAAGCCCCGGTTTTGGGATTGTCTTGAAAATGGTCTGCCAAAATTGGCGTCTGCGTTTGAAGGTGAACCAAGGCAATATCATTGAGCTTGAGTGCTTGATCGCCGCGCACTTCAGATAGGTCGCGCATGTCGCGGAGGTGCAGCACGTTCTCAATCCGGCTGGTGTTGGTCGACGTGCCTTGTTGGAGAAGATATCGGCGACGGGGGTCCCAAGCCTGATCGTCCAACCAGCACAGGTCCGCAGTTAGGCGGTTGGCATAGCTGGAATCTGCCCCGGTTAAAACATCCCCCCGGGCTGCACCGACTTCATCTTCGGTGTAGAGCGTGACAGACTGGCCCGCTTCTGCGCGGAACAAACTTTGATCATAGGTCTCAATCCGGGAGACTTTGGTCGGGTGGCGATGGGGTCCAACAAAAACCACGTCGCCGACAGCGACTTGCCCAGAGGCAACCCGGCCGGCATAGCCGCGTTGCGCTGCAAGCGTATGGCCGTCGATGCGTACAACCCGCTGGACTGGAAAGCGAAACGGCAGGTCGCTCAAATCCGTCCCCTCGCCTTGGCTCTGTAACACCTCTAAAAGTGAGGCACCCTGATACCAAGGTGCGGCCGGGCTGATCGTCACCACATTGTCGCCAGAACGCGCGTTGATGGGCACAATGGCTGGATTGGTGATCCCGAGGCTGCGGCTCAGTCGCTTCAGGCTTTCCTCAACTTCTTGGAACACCTTCAGCGACCAATTAACGAGGTCCATTTTATTGACGGCAAAAACGACTTTTAGACCTAACAAATGGGCTATGGTCGCGTGGCGGCGGGTTTGCACTTTAAGCGCACCTTGATGCAGCCGCGACGCATCCACCAGCACAATGGCAACATCGGCATTGCTCGCCCCTGTTACCATGTTGCGGGTATATTGCTCATGACCTGGTGCATCGATGACGATGAAGGAAGTTTCAGGCGTTGCAAAGTAGCGGTAAGCTACATCAATCGTGATGCCCTGCTCGCGCTCGCTCTCCAAGCCATCCGTGACAAAAGACAAATCAAGGTCGCCTTTCTCGGCCCGGCTAAAGCGCGCATTCGATAGCGCATCTACTTGGTCGCTCATCAAGGCTTGGGAATCGTGAAGGATGCGGCCAATCAAGGTCGACTTGCCATCATCCACACTGCCTGCCGTCACAATGCGCACAAGTTTGGTTTGGGTTTGGGTCATCAGAAATAACCCTCCCGCTTGCGACGTTCCATCGCTGCCTCATTGACCTTATCATCCATGCGGGTGGCACCACGCTCTGACAAGGTGCTGAGGCGGGTTTCAGCTATGATAGCGGCAACGTCTGCTGCATCACTTTCAATCGGGCACGTGCAGGTCATATCGCCCACGGTGCGGAAGCGGACAACGCGGTTTTCAATGACTTGCCCCTCTGTCGCGGGCGTTACGGCGGTCACAGGCCGCCAGAAATCACCATCGCGAACGACCTGACGTTCATGGGCGAAATAGAGACTGGGCAGCGCAATCTTCTCGCGCTCAATATAGGTCCAGATATCCAGCTCGGTCCAATTGGACAGGGGGAATACACGGAAGTTCTCCCCCGCTTGAAGGCGACCATTATAAAGGTCCCAGAGTTCGGGTCGTTGAGACTTTGGGTTCCAAGCACCAAAGGCATCACGGTGACTGAACACGCGCTCCTTTGCCCGCGCCTTATCCTCGTCGCGTCTTGCGCCACCAAGCAGGAGGTCAAAGTTATGGGCTTCAATTGCTTCGAGCAAAGTGACTGCTTGAGCCGCATTCCGGCTTGCCAAGGGCGAGGCCAAGCGGACACTACCGCGCGCAATGGAGTCTCCTACATGGGCCACGACCAAGCGCTCACCAAGCCGCGTGGCGGTTTGATCGCGGAACTCCGTGACGCCCTCAAAATTATGGCCGGTATCGATGTGCAAGAGCGGGAAAGGCAGCTTTTCAGGCCGGAAGGCTTTCAGTGCCAAATGCAACAAGACAGCACTATCCTTGCCGCCAGAGAATAAGAGCGCGGGGTTTTGGCTTTGGGCGGCGGCTTCGCGCAGGATGAAAATGGCTTCGGATTCGAGCCGGTCGAGGTGAAGGAGACGGCTAAAAAAGGTCATGCGATTGTTTCCTTGTTAGGATTATTCTGATGCAGGCCACACTCTTTGGTGTCGGCATTCTCCCACCACCAGCGTCCATCGCGGGCATGCTCTCCAGGGCGAATGGCGCGCGTACATGGATCGCACCCTATCGAAACATAGCCCCGGGCATGGAGTGGGTTGAGCGGGACTTCGAAAAGTTCGGCATAGGCCAAGACATCCGCCCAGCCCCAAGCTGCGAGCGGGTTATATTTGACCATCATGTGTGCGCCATCCTGCTCGCGTTCGTTCAAATGATCGCGTGTCAGAGATTGTTCGCGCCTTTGCCCGGTGACCCATGCATCATAGCCGCTCAGTGCACGGGCTAAGGGGGCCATTTTTCGGACGTTGCAGCAAGCCCGTCGTGCTTCCAAGCTCTCATAAAAGCCATTCAGACCATGCGTGACGACAAAGTCGGCTAGGACGCTGGCTTCTGGTTCAAACTGATGGACCTTAAGGCCATAGCGAGCTTCTGTCCGCTCAATCATTTTATCGGTCTCGGCATGCAGCCTACCCGTTTGCAGGGTGAAGATTTCAATCGGCAAGCCCAATCGGGCGACCACATCGGTCAACACCATATCTTCAGCCGAAAGCGAACTGGCCAGCGCGACGGACCCCGCCTCGCTGATGGCGCGCAGGGTCGCTTCCAGCCGTTCGATGAGGAGGGGAAGCTCCTCATGAGTCGCTTTGTTTCGGGTGATCTCGCCTGAGTTGTCGAAAAGTAGCATGGTTTCTTTATTCTGCTTTGTCTCTAAAAATTTAGAGCCGTGGACGAGCACATAGGGGGACGATAGGCTCAGAACGACAGACATGAACTGCAAGCTGCAATTAGCAAAGCTATCAAGCCCGGCCAAAAAACCAGTAAGTTAGGACAAGCATCAGAATTTCTAATGATGGCCTTGAGTGCTTTGGCATTGTGTCCGCAGGGACGAGGCCAGATATACAGCTCCTCTCAAAGGGCCCTGAATGTACATTTATAATGCCATCGACCAAAGCATCGTAGATGCACGGGTTAAGCAGTTCGCCGACCAGACGGAGCGCTATTTGAGCGGCCGGATCTCGGAGGACGAATTTAAGCCATTGCGCTTGCAGAATGGTGTGTATGTTGAGCGTCATTCGCCTTTGTTGCGGGTCGCTATTCCTTATGGCCTGTTATCTTCGCGTCAAATGCGCATGCTCGCCCACATCGGCCGCAAATATGATCGGGATTTTGGGCATTTCACTACCCGCCAGAACATTCAGTTTAACTGGGTGAAGCTTGAGCAAGTGCACGAGATTCTGGCCGATCTGGCCAGCGTACAAATGCACGCGATCCAAACCAGCGGCAGCTGCATTCGCAATGTCACGACTGACCATTTAGCTGGTGTCGCCCATGATGAGCGCGTCGACCCACGCCCTTTAGCGGAGCTGATGCGTCAATGGTCTACCCTCAATCCAGAGTTTGCTTTCCTGCCGCGGAAGTTCAAAGTCGCCTATAATGGCGCGGCCGAAGACCGGGCGGCGAGTGAAGTTCACGATCTTGCCTTTGATTTATATCGCGATGAAGCCGGTGAAGTTCGCTTGACCGTGAAGGTAGGAGGTGGCCAAGGCCGGACGCCGCGCGTCGCCCCTGTGATCAAAACCGGTCTGCATTGGCGCGACATGCTTTCCTATACCGAAGCTGTCTTGCGCACCTATAATCGTTGGGGCCGGCGCGACAATATTTATAAGGCCCGCATCAAGATCCTCGTTGATGCCTTGGGATCTGAACGCTTTGGCGAAGAAGTTGAGCAAGAGTTTGCTCATGTCCAAGGCGGACCGGCGACCTTGGCGGCTTCAGAGCTCGAGCGTATGACCGCTTTCTTTGGTGCGCCGGCTTACCATAGTGCTGCGTCGGGTGATCAGGATGAAGCGCGGCACCGCTTGTCTGACCCTCGGTTTAACGCGTGGGTGAAGCGCAATGTCGCCAAGCACAAGCGCGATAATTATGGCGCTGTTACCATCAGCTTAAAGCCTTTGGGGATCGCGCCGGGTGACGCCACCAGCGATCAGATGGACGCGATTGCAGACCTTGCTGACCGCTTCTCGTTTGGCCAAATCCGCGTTTCCCATCATCAGAATCTGGTTTTGGCCGATGTGGCACGATCCGACCTTTGGGCGCTTTATCAAGCGCTAGAAGCTCTCGGGCTTTCGGAATCCAATGTTGGTTTGGCGACAGACATTATCTGCTGCCCGGGCGGGGATTATTGTGCTTTGGCAAACGCCAAATCCATTCCGGTTGCCGCTGCTGTGCAAGAGACCCTTGCCGCTAAGGCACAAGACATTGGGACGCTGGCGATAAAAATGTCGGGCTGCATCAATGCTTGTGGCCACCACCATGTCGGCCATATTGGTATTTTGGGCGTCGATAAAAAAGATGAGGAATGGTACCAAATCCTGATCGGCGGACGCACAGATACCAAAACGGCGCTGGGCCAAATTGTTGGCAAGGCGATCCCTCGTGAAGCGGTTGCTCCGACAATCGAACGCATGACCGACTTTTATCTTGAAAACCGCAACAGTGGTGAGTTGTTCATCGATGCTGTTGAACGCCTCGGCAAGGCAGCCTTCCATGATGCCGCCTTCCAAGCCGATCCCACCCAAACGCCCCCCTCCCCAAAGATTCAGGAAGCAAACTGATGAGCATTTTGTTGAAACTTCTCTCGTCCAATGACGTGGTGACGCTTGCTTTACCAGAAGGCGCATTCCGCCCAGCGCCAGCCCCAAATCCACTGCCGAATATGGAATTGATTAATCAGGGCCAAGGCGATGTGCGCAGCCTCATTCGCCCAAACGTCAAACAACCTGAAGCACCCAGTGTTGCCGCTTGGGAGTACGGCACCTTGCTGACGCTTGCAGACTGGCTGGAGCGGGACGCTGCCAATGCCGACGTACCTGTTGGGATTGTGTTGATGCCAACCGATGACCCTCTTGCTTTGGCTGGTCGTTTAGATGGCTTGGCCGTCATCGCGGTTGAGTTTGCTAAGTTTAGCGATGGTCGAGGTTATTCAATAGCCACGCTGTTGCGCTCACGCTTGGGCTTTAAGGGTGAAATCCGCGCTGTTGGCGATGTTCTCATCGATCAGCTGTTTGCCATGGCACGTTGCGGCATTGACAGCTTTGCCTTGCGTGGCGACCAAGATGTGGAGACTGCCAAGCGCGCCTTTGAAACCTTCCCCACCGTTTATCAATGGGCCGCCGATGAGCGCGACTTTGTCCTGGCAACGCAGGCCAATCTGGAAAGAGCGGCTGCTTGACCGGTCACGTCTATCTGGTTGGGGCGGGACCGGGCGCTGCGGACCTGTTAACGGTGCGTGCGCTTCGATTGATCGAGCGTGCCGATGTCATCCTCTATGATGCTCTAGTGACCGACGAGATTTTAGCGCTCGCCCCTCAGGCAAAGAAAGTACCGGTCGGCAAGCGCGGCGGCCGGGTATCTATGGATCAAGCGCTGATCAATCGTCTGTTGGTTTCAACAGCAACCAAGCATGAACTTGTGGTGCGTCTCAAAGGTGGCGACCCTATGCTGTTTGGCCGCGCCCACGAAGAAATTGAGGCCTGCGTGCAAGCGGGTATCCCGGTCTCGGTCGTGCCGGGGATCACGGCCGCTTTTGGTGCCGCTGCGGCCTTGTCGATTTCGCTCACACAGCGTGGTCTCTCTCGCTCGGTAACTTTTGTAACGCCAACTGTGGCGCGGGGCACGCAAGCTTCACCTGCTTGGGCCAAAGCCGTTGTGGCGGCCGAAACGTCGATCATCTATATGGGGCGAGGTGATGCAAGCTGGATCCGCGACAGCCTGATCGAGCTGGGTATGTCTTCCAACTTGCCGGTTGTGTTGGCAGAGGATGTCTCGCGCGCCTCAAGCTATAATGTCAAAGGACGGCTGGCAGAATTGCCGGATTTGGCTCTACAAGTTGGATCTGGACCCGTCTTGATGATGATTGGCGAGGTGTTTGCGGAGGTCAAGGTCGCGCTTGATTTGTTTGATGGCAAACTTGGCAATGGCGAAGTGGTTGGCTTGGATACGAGACGCCATGTGGTGTGTTGCTAGGCTTTTGGTTATTGCATGAAGAAAGTTGGCACAGCGAAACACAGGCTATTTCATAATTCCATCCACGGGTTGACCACAGTAAGGCCCAAGTCAGCATAATCCTTTACATTCCGCGTAGCCAACACAGATTGAGTTACGTTTGCAATGCCTGCGATCAGGGCATCTCTTAGCGTAATCGGATGGCTTAGGCTTTGGCGGGTTGCCCGCATCTGCCCGCTTTTGGTTGCCGCGTCCTCCTTGAGGTCAAGGACAGGGATAATTCCGTCTGGTCCGACAAATGCGCGAAAGGCCAATTCCAAGTGCACTTTGCGACTACCTTCAGGCAAGCGAGCTAAGCCAAACATGATCTCAGACACGGTGACGGCGGTGGTAACTAAAATCTTGTCGTCCTGGCGGGCCAACCATTCTTGAACAGCGGCATCAGGCTGGGGCTTCATAAGCACTGAGACAACATTCGTATCTAGAATAATCAAAGTCATGAGAAGTCAGGGATAGGTCGATCATCTGCCCAATCGGGCAAGCTTAGGACAATTCCATCATCGCCGGAGAAGAGTTCGCGGGAGCGCTGCCAAACCTCACGCGACGAACCTTGAGACACAACACCGCGCAAAATTACCCGCACCTCATCTTCCATCGAGCGCCCATGCTGGGCCGCCCGGACGCGCAACTTATCGCGCACGTCATCTTCTAAATTCCGGATCGTCAACGTTGCCATCATCGGCCTCCAGCCCTAAGTTCAAAATGACAGCATTGAATGCATTGCTGTCAATTTGGTTGGGCTTTGAAGCTTCTAGGCTGACTAGCGAATTGCCCTCAGCGTGCCTCCATTTCGCCAGAAATCTCTTGCCCGCCGCCGACGATGTTGCTACACATGTAATAACATTGTACGGAGGCACGCATGGTCGAGCTTAAAGTCAGACGAATTGGAAATTCTCTTGGTGTAGTGTTGCCAAAGGAGGTTTTGGCACGCCTCAACACGACTGATGGAGCAGCGCTTTATCTAACGGAGGCACCCGATGGCACCTATCATCTTGTGCCACATGATCCGACCTTTAAGGCCAAAATGACAGCTGCAGAGGATATCATGAAGCGCTATCACAATACCCTTCATGTCTTGGCACAATGAATTCTTTTGCTTGGCTTGAAGAAGCCGAAACGCTCATCATTCATGACCGACTGTTGTCCCTGCATGGGGGTGCTAGCGGCGTTCGGGATATAGGGCTGCTTCAATCTGCACTAGCGCGACCAAAACAACATTCTAACTATGCCGATGATGTCAATGTCATTTTTCTAGCCGCCCTCTACACAACAGCCATCATCCGCAACCATCCTTTCGTTGATGGAAATAAGCGCACAGGATTTGTTTTGGGGATCCTTTTTCTGGAACTCAATGGCTGTCGATTCTTTGCTCCAGAGGATTTGTCCGCTCAAGCCGTTTTATCCCTTACTGAGGGAAAAAGTGATGAAGTTGCTTATGCACAATTTCTGCGTGAATTCACGACCTTGATCTAATCTCGTCAAGAGTTTCATTTTGGAGGATCCGGCACAGTGACGGTCGAGCGAAACTAACCAGCCCAAACCAAGCTCGACGGCCAGCCGATGCGAACCAGTAGACCGTCTGGTGCACCGACGGCGAATTCATAAACACCCCAGTCGCGATTGCGCAAAATGCCTCCGGGCCGGATAATCAGATCATCGACGCGCGCCGCAATGGCCTCGACATGCGGCGTGCGAATGAAAACGCCAAACGGGTTGTGGTCTACAGGAACGCGCCAAGGCCCCTCGCCGGCTTGGGTTACATGCACTTCGCAGTCCCAGCCAGTCAGGATGATGTAGTTATGCTCGCCACCTACCCGTTCAAACCCTAGGCGTTCCCAAAAAGCAATTGTGGCCGGCAAGTCGTTGGTCGGGACAATCGCGAAGGCACCTGTGGACTCGTTTCTAGGCATGGACTCTCTCCTTGAAGGTTCGCGGAGCTAACTGGCGGCGCGTTTAACTGAGCCCGCTTTTACACTCAGTCCGTAAGTCAAGAAAGTCTTAACTAGTCCAGCCGCGAAAACCTATGGTCCCAACCAATACTTGACGAAACATCAAAATTGATATTCTTTCAAATTATGATAACCGATTTAACTACCCTTCGTAATTCCAAGCGAGCCAGAACGCGTGACCAGCTCTTGGTGGCTGCGCAGTCCTTGTTAATGACGCACACGGGCGCTGCGCTCAGCATTCGCCAAATCACGGATCATGCCGGCGTGGTGCATGCGACATTCTATAATTATTATCACGATGTCGCGGCCTTGATTGCTGATTTGGGTGAGCTTCTGGGGGCCAGCCATGCAGCAGCAGTGGCTGGATTTAATTCAGACCTGACCGATCCCGCACTTCGCTTTGCGCGCATCACACGCCAAACGCTTCGAATGGCAGCTAGCGAGCCGGGCTTTGGCCGTTTGATTTTCGATATCGGGCTGCCCGCTGACATTCTTGTTTCCGAACTTCGCTTGCGACTGAAACTTGATTTGGCCGAAGGCTTGGAGCTTGGCTGCTTCAGCTTCGCTGATCTCGATCTCACGGCAAGCTTGATGTCGGGTGCGATCAGCGGTTTGGCCCTTGATCTTCATCGAGGCAACCTGCCGATAACTACCATTGAACCAGCCACGACGCGTCTGCTGGAGATGTTAGGGCTTGATCCAGCCTATGCAGCCTTGCTCAGCAACGAACCTGTTTCATTTCCGCCCGCCCCCCCGTTACCTATGCGCTGGCTTGCTCTGCCACCTATCGGACGCCCATCTGGAGAATAGCTATGAAACGAAGTGCCGGTTCTGGCCGAAGGATAGCAAGGGGCGAGGTCGGCTTTGATGCAGCGCTTCTGGGTACCAGTTTCAACGCGCAGGATCCCGGGCGGCGTCCGGCATTAATCGTTCAAGCTAATAATGATGCTGATGTCTTGTCTGCTGTTCGCCAAGCTCGCGACCTTGGATTGAAGATTGGCATCTGTTCGGGCGGGCACAGCTGGGCTCAGAATCACATTCGTGATGGTGGCATGCTGATCGATCTTTCACGATTGAATGGCATCTCGATCAATGCGGCTGAAGGCATCGCAACGATTGGCCCCGGCTGTCTTGCCGGCGAACTCAATGCCGCCCTTGCCAAACAACATCTGTTTTTTCCGGTGGCCCACGCCTATACAGTGGGTATGGGCGGGTTCCTGCTTCAGGGCGGTTTTGGTTGGAACAGTCGCGCTTCGGGCCTCGCGTGCCAGAGCGTTGTCGGCATTGACGTCGTTCTAGCCGACGGCACTTTGGTGCATGCCAGTGAGACAGAAAACCCTGAATTGCTGTGGGCTGCGCGTGGCTCTGGTCCGGGCTTTTTCGGGGTGGTCGTGAGATTTTATCTAAGGCTCCACGCGCGACCAAAATTCGTTGGCCTGAAAATTCAGGTATTTCGTATCCAACACCTGGAAGCCGTTATGGCATGGGCGGACCGCGTTGGCCCGTCCGTGCCAGCTTTTGTTGAATTTCAACTTGTCTTTGATCGCAGGGCCATGGGGATATTCTCGCACGGCATCCAAGTTCTAGCGCCCGTAATGGCAAATAGTTGGCGCGAAGCCCAGGCGGCAGTGGACTTCATCGATAAGAGCCCAATCCGCAACCTTGCCAGCTTTACGCTCCCGTTGTTGCCAGTCTCCCTCGAGATGATGATGAAAGGCGGGGAAAGCACGCTGTTCCTGCCCAATA